>Ga0257126_1000526_pt1 | contig 30973 bp, 26 predicted proteins | sample SI060_120mmetaG_FD_190151 | JGI IMG/M metagenome (GOLD analysis project Ga0257126, IMG submission 190151) | Marine microbial communities from Saanich Inlet, British Columbia, Canada - SI060_120m | ecosystem: Environmental > Aquatic > Marine > Inlet | place: Canada: British Columbia | collected... | reverse complement strand
TAAAATACATATAATAATAAAAAAAGTGACATATATCCACATATAAATATACATTATTAAAATTGAACGTTATTATTAACATTTAAAATGTAATAAAATGCGCTTCAATCTAGATATTTATAACCTAAAATCCGAATTATCCAAAAATGGATACAAATTACACCCACACCAAATTAAAGGTGTAAAATGGTTACTAAAACACGAAAAAAAAGACAAAGGTGGTTTGTTATGTGACGAAATGGGTGTTGGAAAAACACTCCAAATCATATCGATGATGATTGCACGCCCCCTTAAATTGACACTAATAGTATGTCCAGCATCATTGGTAAATCAATGGAAACGTGAAATACTAAAATTTACAACATTAATAAATGTATTAGAAAAAAAAGATCTTAGTACATTTAACGATACTCTTAATAACGTATACATTACATCATATAGTTCTATAAACCATTACTCATACAAAAATGAATTATATTATGATAGAATAATATGTGATGAAGCCCATTATTTTAGAAATAGTAAATCAAAAACATATAATAATCTTAATTTATTGGAAAGTAATTATAGATGGTGTCTAAGTGGAACTCCTATTCAAAATTATAAATCCGATATTATCACATTATTTAAATTTATTAGACAATATGGAAAACTTAATGATTTAATCGAAAAACATATGCTACGACGAACATTATTAGAGGTTAATATCAATTTACCAACTATACACTATAGTACACATTTCGTCAAAATAATAGATACAAAATTAGACACATTAATAGAATATAATCAATATATGTTTCATTTAGAAAAGATATTACGATTAAAACAAGCATGTGTTATTCCTTCATCCACAATAAAATCAATAGAATCTAAATACAAATTAAACACAAATATAACACCACAACTTATTAAATTAAATACTATTATAAATAATATAACTACACATAATGAAAATAAAGTGATAATTTTCTCATATTTTAGAAATGAAATCCAATATTTATATACTAAACTCAAACCACTACTTAATATTGGATTTATTGATGGATCAGTATCAACAGAAGAAAAACATAAAATTGTATCTAGTAAAGATTATAATATTTTAATTATACAAATAAATGCTGGTGGTACAGGACTAAATCTCCAACATTATAACAAAATTTATTTTACATCTCCACAATGGAATCCATCATTGGAACAACAAGCAATCGCACGAGTTTATCGAATAGGTCAAACTAAAGAAGTAAGTGTTAAAAGATTTATAAATGAAAATAGTATTGAAGAACATATTGTAAATATTCAAGAAAGAAAAAAAGAACTAATACAAACATATTTACAATAAATTATTCAAATTCTAAAGTTATCGAAAATTTATGTTTGTTTAAATTATTGTTTGCAGAACATGATAATTCTCTTCGTTTACGTCGTTTTTTAACTTCAGTATGTTCTAAATCTATTTTTTTTAAATGTATATCTGATGTAATATTTTTAATAGATATTTTTTTACTCTTTTTATTATTATCTTCTTCACGCTTTATATTTTTATTCATATCTTTATCTATAATGTCTAGATGTTTGTTAATATAATCTATTACATTATTTTCAATAGCCCATTTAAAAAAATTTAATTGTCCGACAGTAGTCACAATACAATCATCGTCATTATAATAAAAATTTATACGATCACGTCGGCAAAATGGATCAAAATTTTTTTTGCTATATGCTTTTAATTGACCTTTGTAATTTAAATACGTATTAAACTGTTCATCCACAGATTCATATTTAGCCTTTTTTGTTTTTTGAGTTATTTTATTTTTTAAACTTTTATTTTGAACCAATCTCCGTTTTTTATTGTACAGTATAACATTATGTTTTTTCGTATAATTTGTAACAAACCAATCTATTATTCTTAATGATAATTTTGTTTCACCATTTAAAATTGGCAATAATTTAATCATATTGTCCGAAGTATAAAATAATTTTAATTTATCCATTATTAATTCTTGACGTGTAGATAATTTTGGAAAAACTTTTGATTTTTTTAAATCCATATAATTTAAAGAAAAAAAATTCTTTAAATACTTTTAAATATGCTTTTTTTAGTATATCAAATACGTATATTATTTATTATCTTTATTAATAAGTCTCATTAATTTGTAGTTTTGATAAGATAACATATGTTCTAAACTTACTACAATATCTTTAGGAATAATCATATCCGTATTAAAAGGTTTTGTATCCATTACTTTCATAATATAGTAATGTAATAATTCAATTTTATTGACTCACAATTTTATTGTTCACTTTAATACCAAGAAATTCCGGATTATTAATATTAAACGAATATACATAATTCTTATCATCAATCAAATAATTGGTACCATCTATAATTTCCATATGTGTCAAAATATAATCATTGTTTTTATTCTTTTTTTTTCGTCCACGTTTATTTATTTCTTTCCCTTTATATGGCTCATCAATACGTCCATATGGTAATTTATTTTCATGACTTTTACAAAAATCACTTATATCGCGTTTACCACGTGTACATTGTTCACCATCTAATTTTCTACCCATACATTGTAAATTAGGAGGCAACACACGTCTATTTCTTTTTTTAACACCTATTTTTGTACCTATTTTATTAATGTCTTCTAAATATTTACTGTATATTAGATCATAATTTAAATCATTATCATCGCATATTTTTTGAAATATTTTTTTAAATTCATGTGTTACAGTTTTGAATAATTCATTTGGTACAATCGGTTTAATATCACCTATATCTATATCTTGTTTTTGATTCATTTATAAATTATATAAATTTAACATTTAAATCAATTTTAATTTAAAACAAAATCTTTAAGTATTATTGTTGTGTACAATTAACACCACCTTCTTCAGGTATATCATTTTTGTTATTAGGTTCATGAATGTCATTCACTTCATCTAAAATAATAGTGTCAATATAATTGTCTTTTATTACAATATCTTCTACAATCGGTAATAATTTTTTTAAATACATTTTTCTTTGTTCGGATAATTGTGTTGGATACAATATTTCAAATTCAATAACCAAATCTCCATTCGATGAAATTCCTTCTCCTATAATTTTTTTATTACAATTTGGATGTATATTATCTATATCTATTAATAATACACGGTTATCCATATGTGGAATAGTAAATTTAGTACCACATAGTGCTTCAGATAATAATATTTGTTTTGTCATATACAAATTATTATCAAGCCTTTTAAATATATCATGCTCTTTTACATTTATTTCAAAAACTAATTTACCAGTTTCGCCATTAACAACTTCATCCCCTCCATCATCAATAACCATATGACTTCCAGTTTGAATATTTTTATTTAAATCTAGTGTTACTGATAATTCTTTTTTAATATATTTATTACCCTTACATTTTTTACACTTTTCAGTTGGTTTAATAAATTTCCCCTTTCCATTACATTTATAACATGTTGTTAATGATTGTGATATCATTCCAGGTCCAATTTGTACTACTTTCATCATTTTTCCTTTACCGTCACATGTATCACATGTGACTACAGATGTACTATACATTCCACCACTCCCACTACATGTATTGCAAATTACATTTTTTTTGTATGAAATTTTCATAGATTTTTCATTGTAAATATCTTCTAATGATACATTAATTTTTTCAACTCTTGTTTTTGCTCTATTATTTTGAGAAAACATATTTCCAAACATACCACCCATACCACCCATACCACCCATACCACCCATACCACCCATACCACCCATACCACCCATACCACCCTCTCCACCAAACATATTTGAAAATATATCAAATGGATTTATATTAGGTCCCCCCATATTTTTAACGGCGTCTAACCCAAATTTATCATAATTTGATCGTTTTTCCTTGTCACTCAATATTTCGTATGCTGCTGATATTTCTTTGAATTTGTTTTCACATTCTATTTTATTATCTTTATTTCTATCAGGATGATATTTCAATGCTAATTTTCTATAAGCTTTTTTTATATCAGCATCACTTGTGTCGTTAGAAACACCTAATACATCATATAATTTTGTATCCTTTTTAGTATCAAAAAACATAATTATAAATTAATTATCACATAAACTTTAAATAACATTTACAAATTAATAAATTTAATTATTAGTACCGAATTTAGAACATTCGCTAAACTCTAAATTTTCAATTGACTTTTTATTTTTATCGTATACTCCACCAACAGTTGATATAAATGAAGGCTTATAATTTTTATCAAGATTACATTGAATTTTATCATATCGGTAATTATCATCACCAGGCTTAGGATTCATACCAAATACAACTCCATAAACTCTTTTATTTTTATTATTATATGATTTAACCAGTTTTCCACTTTTTAAATCTTGACAGAAAAATTTAATACCGCGAATACCACGTTCATCGTACATACCTTCAACTTTATAAATAGCCGAATTTGCTGGACAATTAAAATTAGTTCTTTCTACATTTTTAGATTGATTTTTGTAATCACCAATTGTATCTTTAGATTCTCCAAGTGTTTTTATAAAATAAGATTTTTTATTATGTTTTTTGTTACCATCAACTAAATATTGAATCGCCATTATTTTTTTTGTATTTTTATTGTAATTTACTACAGCACCAATAATAGGTTTATTTTCTTTACTTTTAATGGAATTGGTATATTTATATTTGTTTTCGTTGGTAATTGTTATATTATTTCCAATAATCTTATTTTGAGGTTCGACACTTTTTGAGAAAAGATTCTCAGATTTTTTTAATTTATTAAAATCAATTTCGGTATTATCTTCAATATCTATAATTTCCTTTTTAATAATATTTTTATCCCTTGTAAAATTACCAGTTTTTTTTACAGTTATATCGCAACACGAATTTTTACCTGATATGCCTCTTGTTCCTCTCTGACCGGGTGTACCTTTTTCTCCTTTTTTTGTAGTTATATATCTATGATACGTTTTATAAAACAAAAAAATACACAAATTAAATACAAAAAATACTAACACTATATTTATAACCATATTTATATATTTATCTGAAATTTCATTTTCTATTATTTTTTTTACATGTGCTATCAAAAATATACTAATAAATATAATACCAATTGAAACATTTCTATATGTTTGCCAAGGTATATCTACTATTTCCAAACTCTTTTTTTTTGGTTTATTCAAATTAATTATGTTTGTCATTAATATAATTAAATATTTTAAATAAACTATGTATTTTTACAACATATATTATAATTATTTTCAATGGTGGAATCAAAATTCCAACCATTAGGACATTTTTTAGTATTTCCATTGACATCAAGTAAGCATATTCGTTTATTTTCTAATTCTGAATTAGATTGTATTTTTACTGGATACATATAATCATCAAAATATGATGAACCATTTGATCCTATTTCTATTCTATTGTCATTATCCCCAGCATTTGAAAAATAATATTTGTGTTTTTGGTCAGTACCAGTACCAATTGGCGATGGGTCATTTATTTTAGAATTACTACAACATAATTTCACTTCTTCTCCATCTTCCTGCTGTTTAGGTTTCCATATTTTATCTGAATATAAACTAGTATCACAATTTGGATCAGATATAGAACAATTACAATCATTATTTTCATCTGTATAAAAACATAATCCAACATTGGAACTATCGTCTTTATAAGTTAACATGTCTTCACCTAAAAATATTTCTTCTCTTGGTGCTTCAGGGCATAATTTTACACTATTATTTACGCTATTATTTACACTATTATTTGTATTAGAACCTTCAAATGTATTTGTAGTTGTTTTTAATTTAGCACCACGCAAAATAGATGGTTTTAAAACAAAACTATCTGTTTTGAATTTTGTTAGATATGTATCCAAATGTGGATCAATTAATTGATAATTTATTGCCACAAATTGACAACCAGTTTCAAAAAAATAAGATGGTTCATAATTGTATGTAAGTATTGTTGCTTCATTTGGTGTCACTAATGTTAAATTTTGTTTATTATAAGTCTTTAATGTTTCAGAGTCTATTTTCAGAACGTTCGATGTTTCATCTATGCTTAATGGATCATCATTCTTGTCCGGTTGTATTAAAGCCTCGTAACTAATTTTTTTTAATGATGGGTTTTTAAATGAATAATTAATAAATTCTTCTAATTTTGAATTTTTAAATCCTTCACTCGAAAATATAAGAATCTTTTTTTTTAAATTTTCGATTGGTTCTTGTGCTATATTTACTTTACTAAATGTATATTTATTGGAAAGAAGATATGTTTTAAAATATTTGAATATATAGCCATGAATTTTATTTAAACAATGAATATTTCCATTTGTATTTAAATTTAATATAAGAATAAATGGGTCATCATAATTATTTACATATCCAGGATTAAAACATGCTATTGATAATAATCTACAAAAATCTTCGAAATTTATAGTATTTAATGATAATTTCCATTGTCCATCTCTTATACCAGTACCTAACACTGGATTAGCATTTAATCCCATTGTATCATTAAATATATCTATATACATAGCCCGAGCACCACTTTTTATTATTTTTTCAGTTATAGATAAATCACAATATTCAAAGTACTGGTTTTTTCCCATATATGGTCTAAAAGATGTAGAAATATAATAATCACATAATTTTGCCTTTTTGTATTCATCAAGATTTAATTTAGAATTTATAACTAAATAAGAATCCATAGTGTCCATTTCATATATAGTGCTTGATATTCTATAAGATTTTGAAAGTAAATACGAGACATATATAGCCAAAAACAATATAATTGAAATTATTATCACTTTTTTATAAATAAAAAGACCTTCCATCGTTGGTAATTTATTTTGTAATGCCATTAATAATTTAAAATAAATAAATTTCAATTAAAATTTATTTTTATTTAAAAATAATATTCATATATATGTATAAATGAGCGAACAAATATTGAATCCACAAAACCAAAGATATGTTCTTTTTCCAATACAATATAATGAATTATTCCATTTATACAAAAAGGCTTTAGCATCCTTTTGGACAGTCGAAGAAATAGATTTATCAAAGGACATGAACGATTGGAATAAACTTAAACCTGAAGAACAACATTTTATTAAAAATATATTGGCGTTTTTTGCTGGAAGTGATGGTATTGTTTTAGAAAACTTGGGAGTCAGATTTATGAATGATGTCAAAATTCCTGAAGCATCTTGTTTTTATGGATTTCAGATAGCCATGGAAAATATACACTCAGAAATGTATTCATTACTTATAGATACCTATATTAAAGATAAACCCGAAAAAAACAGATTATTTAACGCTATAGACACAATTCCATCTGTTGGAAAAAAAGCAGAATGGGCTATTAAATGGATAAATGATCCAAATTCTTCATTCGCTAAAAGAGTCGTAGCATTTGCTGTTGTCGAAGGAATATTCTTTTCTGGTAGTTTTTGTTCCATATTTTGGTTAAAAAAACGCGGATTAATGAGTGGTCTTACATCAAGCAATGAACTAATTAGCCGAGATGAAGGTATGCATACCGAATTTGCAGTCGCTATATATTCATTATTAGAACATAAATTATCGTTTGATACAATAAAAGAAATTATAGAAGATGCTGTTAAAATAGAAAAGGAATTCATTATTGATTCTATACCATGTAAATTAATAGGAATGAATTCTGAATTAATGAGTGAATATATTGAATATGTAGCCGATAGACTATCTTTACAATTAGGATATGAAAAAATATATGATGCATCAAATCCATTTGACTTTATGGAAATGATTTCATTAGAAGGTAAAACAAACTTTTTTGAAAAAAGAGTTATGGATTATTCTAAAGCAAATATTGCGACCGAGTCAACAAACAATCATACATTTGATTTAAGTGCTGACTTTTGAATATAGATATTTTAACAGTATTTTGGACAAACAGATTCATTTTATGTCAACTCCTTAAAAATTATTGGATAATATCTATATCTATAATATTCATAATAGTAATACCTTCATACGAACATCATGTGGTGATATCATTGAAACACCACTATTATCTATATCTAACTTTATGATTTGTTTTCAATATTACACATTTTACTATATGTATAATAGAGTATATGACATTTTAAATATTATGTTCTTATAATTATATTCATTACAAACTATTACTATAGTGACCATTTGAATGTTTCTCATTGTTGTCAGAATTTACAATACTATTAGTAGATATTACATTTGAATAATGTATTGACTTTGATGATGGTGTATCTTCACTAATATGGTTATCTTCACTAATATGGTTATTCTTAATATATGGATTTAAATAATCTAAGCCAGTATTTATTAAATATGAATCTAGATAAAATTTCTTTATATTTACAATATCTAGTATTATTTTCTTGTACAATATAATTATGATCCATGATTTGAATACATCTGGATGAAATCGCAATAATACTGGAAACACAATAGATACCATAGTTAAATAATAATCATATTTATCTTCATAATGTGTCATAAATCCAAATGAATGCGAATAATCACGCTTCAATGTATGATATTCACTAAAATAATTACTAGTCTTCAACATATATACTAAATACTCAATATTAACACCTAACAATATAGTAATCATATATTGACTTAAATATTGTATAATAGTTGTATTATCACTATAATTACTATACAGTATTTCACATAAAACAAAAATTGGTATGCTATTTACCAATACATTGTTAAATACAACATCACTTACATATATATATTGGAATTTAATATCAGCTAAAGACATTTTTTTTAATTTAAATTCTGGAAAAAAGATATCATTTATCAATCCAAATAATGAAAAAAATACATAACTAATTAAATACGTTAAATAAAAATAATACATTAATTAATACATGAAATATAGTTTTTAAATAGATTTCAAATATGTGTTGACTTATTCTTTTTCCAATTCAACATATTTGTCATGATTTACCTTTAATTGTATTTTATCTTCAAATATTTTTTTAATTTCATCATCTAATACAGTATCAGTGATATTATATTTTGAAAATATTTCATTGTCTATTAAGCGTTTTCCTGATTTTATTTCCTCTTGGGCCGCATTCCATTCCACTTCTGTTAATGGTCTCATTATATCATTTCCATTTTTGTCAGTGTCAGGGACCCATCCATATTGATTATATACAGTAACATTGGTAAACATTCCTGTACTATTCTTAATTTCATCACTAATCCATTTTACAAAAATTTTTTTTTTCTCAGTAAATTTAGTTAATAATGGTTTTGAACCATTATCATCTATATCATTATTTTTATCTGCCTTTTGTTTGTCAACAATTTTTTTAATTTCACTATCTGATAATGTTAATTTATTAGTACCACTATAATTTTCGGCAATATTGTTATTTATATTTTTAAAGAGATCAAGGTATTTGGGTTGTAATAGTTTTTCTCTCGAGCCAACAAAAAAATTAATATGCCTCACGACCTCATTAAATAACTGATTCGAAATACCAGTTAAGCCTGCTTGATCTGATAGTTTTCCAGTAAAGTCAGATAAATCTTTACCACCAGCCTGTTCCTTAGCAGCAGTAAATTCTAAAAATCCACCTAATGCTTTTGCCCGATCATCATTACCAGCCCCAGCGGACCCATATTCGCCATCCAAACAACGAACATCGCCAAAATGTTTATCTGATTTCCAATCAGTTTTTCCATCTTTGTCACATGTTAATGGAGACCAATCTAAAAAGTTTTCTTTATTTGATTTACTTTTTCTAACACAACATACAATAACTAATATTAATATTACAATTAATAATAACGTAAATATGTTATTCAAATTGAACAATTTTTTTAATTTAATATTATATTTCATTTATATATATAACCAATATTTTTTATTTATAATATAATTAAAATTGTGATAAATAAAACTATTTTCTTAGAATTATATAATGGAATCGGTAAAAAATCCTTTTAATGAAAATGATTTTAATAGCGGAGATGGTATGTTAACTTCAGTTTGGGGTCCTAGTTTATGGCATTCATTACATACTATGAGTTTTAATTATCCAGTATCTCCTACTCAAAAAGAAAAAAAAGATTATTACAAATTTTTTTTATCCTTAAAACATGTATTGCCATGTCGATTCTGTAGACTCAATTATGTCAAAAATCTGAAGGCGGTCCCATTAACAATGAATACAATGAAAAATAGATACAATTTATCTTTATGGTTGTACAATCTCCATGAAGAAATAAATAGAATGTTAGGAAAAAAATCAAATTTATCGTATGAAGACGTCAAATTAAGATATGAAATGTTTAGATCGAGATGTCTTGGTAAACCTAAAAAAATAAAAAAATCTAAAAAATCTAAAAAAGAATCTGGGTGCGTTAAGCCATTGTATGGTAAAAAATCAAAATGTATCATTAACATTGTTCCAACGGAAACAAAATGTAAAACATTTAATATTCATAAAGAATGTATATTAAAAAATTAACTTTATTAATTCTAATCATCTAATTCTAAAATAAATTTTAATAATTTATCGGTAAAGCCATAATGACATCCATTCGGTTTTGTTTTTGGAATATTTCTATTTGTCATATTATTTTTATGGGCCAATGATACTATTACATTTTCCCAACTTATTTCTTCAAATAAGGTTAAATCCATATTATTAACGATTGATGTACATTCATTTATATTTTCATCATCAAATGTACATTTATCATTCAATATTGACTTATAAAAACATAATGATGCTGGTGAAATACATTTTTCTAAAGATGTATTCAAACTTGGGGCATTCATATATGATATTATATTAGTTATACACATGCTTGCCAAATATCTAACACCAACCAATTTATTATCTTGTAATAAACTATTAACTCGTTTATTTATACTATATGGAAAATAATAATCATCATCATCCATAAAAACAATTATATCATGTTTTGCTAAATCACACGCATTTCGTCGCGACTTTCCAATCGATATTATTTCAGGGTTATGATAATAACTAATATTCATTTTTTCACGTGTCTCTTTATCTGGCAATAAATCCTCAATTTTTTCATCATTATTACTTGTATCATAAATCAACCACTCTATTTTATCCTTTGGATATTTCGATGTATTGTAATTATAAGTCGCTAGTTTAAACATATGTTTCCTATTATGACTTAACGTTATACAACTTATAGATGGTAAGTCATTATCAGAGATCTCTTTCACTACAGGGTTACCTTTAGTTCTTACTAATTGTAATTGAGATGCCATAATATCCTTAAATAAGCCATCATTCATTGAATGATTCTTTAATGCGTTTTTTCTCAAATTTTCTCCCATAGATTCTAATATTGTATAATTTGTATTCATTATTTTAGAGACAATTTCCTTAAAGTCTGATGACTCATAATCATATTTAGAACCTAAATAGTTATTTAATTTTTTCTTTTTCCCCTTTAATTTGAAACAGTCTTCTATACTAACTATTTCGCTCATCGGACCATTATTAATAATTAAAGGAATTGATTTTGTAAGACAACACTGATTTATATTATAACTAAAACTATCTATCATATTCAAACAAATATGAATTCCACATCTATTGAATAAATTTTCAAATTCATTATGGTTCAATTTATCACAATAAACTAGATTGCCTTGTTTTTTTTTTATATTAAGTAAATATCCATTTACAATATTTAGTGTGGGGAAAGATGGTTCCCAATTATCGATTATTTTTTTATAATCAGTATATTTATTATCACAACAATATAACAAAAATTCATCATATTCTTTTTCTACACTGTTTTTGAAATCTGTACTTCTCCATCCAATATACTTAATTTTGTCCAATTCTACATATGTTTTAAATATTTCTTGAATATATTTTGTTTTTGCCAATATTAAATCAAACTTATGTAAATAATGAGTCCATTGTTTTAAAAAACTATGTTGATTTGGAATTAATATATTATATTTAGAATAGTTTAATAATAAATTATTAACACATCCAAAAAATATATTTATGGATGCTTTTTCGCATTTATAATTATTACAATTAATATGTTTAATTTCAACAGAATCCTTTATTTTTTTAAACATAAATGTAATAACTGATGCATCATTCGTTGAATTTATGTCTTGTTCGTTCAATATAAAATTAATCTTCATGGATTGAACTATATTATATTTATTTCTTTATGTTTAAAAATAATATTTGTTTATATATATATATGAATACCAAACAATCCACAGAACCAGGATCAATGACAGACCAAGCATCCTCGCCAATAATGAATGTAAATAACTCTAACAAAAATAATGCGACTAAAACAAGAAAAAATTCAAATAATTCTAGATTTAACGTATCAAAAAAAGAACGTAATATATGTAGACGCCAAATGAAGAGTAGTTGTTTTAAGACTAATAAATCATTTATAGATTTTAAAAAACTTATCGATATTTATCAAAAAGAATTGAAATCACTTAAAAAATTAAAACAAACCGAAATTGATTTGCTAGAAAAGGAAATAAACAATCTAGATATTGTAGATGGAGAGCAAATTATTATAAATAATTTATCATCATTAATTGATAGCGATAATGATAAGTCTATATCTATCAAACAAATAAAAAAAGACGTAAAACAATTCAAAACAACGACTACTATAGTTGATGATAGTAAATGTTTAAATAATTATACAAATCAAAAAGAAATTATAGATAAAGACACTTGGGATGACAGTTCTAAAAATTATGAAGTCTCTAAAAATGGGGAAAAATTTTTTGTAAAAGTTATAAATATTGAAAATATGAAGGAATATAACTACAAAAAAATACAAACTAATTTAAAAATGCATAAATCAGCAAGAAACCATGATATTGTTGCTGAAATACATGATATATTTGTTTGTAATCAAGATGGTTACAAATTGTATATTGTTAGTGAATTTATTAAAGGTCAATCATTAAATAATTATGATACAAAATTATTGACATCTGGTGACATTGAAAATATAGAAGCACTTGTAACAAAATGTTTTAAAAGGAAAATAGTTTTAGGATGGATTGATGAAAAAAATATTATGTTGTTACATGATGATAAAAATAAACCCATTTTAGATAAAGATAAACATAAAATATTCAAATTTTTGAATTTAAATCGTAGCAAACATGCTGATGAATTGATGGAAAATGAAAAAAAAAAGGTTTTAGATTCAATACAATGGCTCCAGGAAAAGTCAGATAATAAAATACAATCTTTGTGCTTTAAAAAAATAATACGAGAAAAGCAATTTGAATTTATATTAAAATAATTATTTATTCTTTAACAGTTTCATTTGGATCATTATCATTTTCGTTTTCACCTACAGATTCGGGTGCTTCATTATTATTTGGGTCATTATCATTTTCGTTTTCACCTACAGATTCGTGTGATTCATTATTATTTGGGTCATTATCATTTTCGTTTTCACCTACAGATTCGGGTGCTTCATTATTATTTGGGTCATTATCATTTTCGTTTTCACCTACAGATTCGTGTGATTCATTATTATTTGGGTCATTATCAGTTGATTCATTAACAGTTTCTTTTTGTTTTTCTAAATTTTCAATTTTCAATGTATTACAAATTGAAATAGCATTATCTACTAATTCATCGTCAAACCCTTTTTTCTTCAATAATTCTAAAGCAATATGTTGGGTTGATGCTCCTATTTCTAATTTATATGGATATTCTATTTCATTCACATCATTTCTTACTATTGGTATTTTGTAATTTTTAAATTTTTTATTATCTTCTAATTTTGTCAAATATGAAAAATGTGTGGTTATTAGTGCCACCGAATTTTTGTATTCTGATAATCTATTACAAATCGCATATGCTCCAGAAATTCCTTCTTCTGGATTTGTACTGCTAAATATTTCATCCATAACTATAAAAGCAAAGTCTTTTTCACCTAGTTCTTTAAGTTTATTCAAATAATCCCTTGATCTGTGCATTTCGGCCTCGAATAATGATTCCTTATTTTTACAATCTGGAATATTTAAATATGTGTTTATCAATGACATTGGTGATATTTTAGCTTCTTTCGAAAATGATATACCCAATGTTTGTGAAAATAACAAAGATAAACTTATTGCTTTAATAAATGTAGATTTACCACCGGCATTCGGACCAGTTAATATTATATTATTTGGATTTTTACCACCTATATCAATAGAATTAGATACAATTTGTTTTGAACTATTTTTTGATAAATAAGGATGCCACAAATCTTTAAAATTTAATATAGGTGTTACACTATTATCATAACGTGTATAACATATATTATAGTTTTTATCTTTAAAATCATTTACAAGTTTCACAATAGATAAATAACTATCTATTTCCCCAACATGTGTAAAATACAACTTGTATTTATCTATATCTATCTTTTCTATTTCTTTATAACATACTAATATTTTACCTTTATTTGATAATAATGTTGGGTCAGATTTGAACAAATTATTGTTCAACTTTGTATCAATATTACTAATATCATCGCGTTTAAATAAATCTTTAGTTATTTTTAATAATTCTGAACTTTCTGCCATGAAAGTGTGTAATTTATTAAGTTTTGAATGTAATATATTTATAATATTGTAATTATTATTAGCCACTTTAATGGTGTTCATAAAATTTTGGAAGTAAATGATTATAGATAATACTACTGAAAAATATTTAGTTAAATTCGAATTTTTACTTGATGACATAATATTAAACCCTCCTAATATACTTACCTTAAATATCTCAAAATAGGCCTTCAAACTAAATTTTATCCCAGCAAAGAAATACAAATATAAATATGGTAGTACGAAAAATATTAATGGCGACAATATCCCATATAATGGTGCGAAAAATATTGTAAACATTGAATACAATGATAAAATATCCTCGTTTGAATTCAACATTGTTAGATATTTATTCGTGAAATAAACACTGTCAATTATTTTTAATTCTTCTGGATTTTTTTCTCGTAATATCCATAATACATCTTCTTCCAATTCTTTCAAGATCAATAATTTTTCATCTATTTTTTTTATAAGTTCTGGTGTAAATTTATTTAATATATTTTGTCTATTTTTCAATACATCAACATCTTTTGTTGGTGTTTCTAACATATTTTTTATAAAAATATTTCCAAATAATGTTTGTGTTTTATTTACTACATTAAAAATAGATTCATCTTTATTAGCATTTCCACTAAATACCTCTAAATCATCGTAAATATTAGATTCTGCTATATATTGCGTTTTATCTAACTTGGTAACACTTGATACAATTTTTTCATTTTCATCTTTTGATTTTTTAGATGATAATAATTCATCTACAGTTTTTACCTTTTCTTTTTTTGGACATGCTATATTCATCTCTTTCGGTAACATACTACAAATACTAAACATTTGATTTAATAACATTTATTAATTTTTAGAATTTAACGAATCATTTATAATTTACATATATAGTAATATTATAAATATGACATGATGATCAAAAAAAACATGCGACATTGTAAGCAAAGTGATTTATGCGAATGGGAACCTGCTAATAAAATGGCTGGACGAAAAAGAGGGAAATGTAAATCTAAGAAAACTACACCTACACCTAAAGTAACAAAAGGGTCAAAACGTAAATTTGTAGTTAAAACCCAGCCTCTAAATCCCAGAAAGCTCCACAGCCCCAAAAAAACCTCTAAAGCCGCTAAATCTATGAAAGCTAAAAACACTGGTGTTATAAATAAAATACACAGTGTATCCTATTTAACACACTTATTTAGTGAAGGATTTGTGAAACCTTTCTTTCCAGGTGTAGAAAAATCAAAACAGGTTTCAACACCATTGGCCAAAAAATTTATTTCATTTGATATAATTACAAAACAAATTGTACCTAATGATATGAAAGTCCAATATAATGATATTGGGTTTGGAACTGGAAAACAAAAAGATAAGAAACAAACATTAATGAATAATGACAGCGCAAACTGGTACAACGATCATAAGAAATTTAATGTTAATGATGTAATTACCGATAATTCTGGTGGGTATAGTGCCTCAGAATTTGATGCTTGGTTAGTTGTGGAATATAATGGTAAAAAAGGACTTGTTATGTTTCCTTGGAGTGAAGAATATGATGAAGATACTGGATTTGATGAAGGTGAAAGCATAAATAGAAATGGACAAATGATTCATCCAATAACTGGAAAATTAGTTGTTGTAACAAAATAAAGAATAAAACGATTTAAGATTTATTTGTATAGTATAAATAATAATGTTTGAAACAAATGACAAAATATACATTGTAACAAAACAAGAAAGCGAATCAAACAAATACTATTTTACAAAATGTACTTATTTGAGCAAACAAACTATAAATGCGTCTAATTTTAGAACACATATTAAAAATGCTAATATTCATGCGAATAAAACATTATTGAATATATCATATTGATTTCTTTGTATTTTTATATTTATTTATATTTTTTTATATATTATTATTATAATGTCTTGTGCTACTTATTCAAAAAAAAAAGATTGTATTCAGAAATCTGAATGTGATTGGGAATTAAGAACAGTTCCTGGTAAATCTAGACGAAAAGGGTTTTGTGTTAAACAAAATGAAGAAGAACGAAAAAAAGAAGAAAAGATAATGTCTAGCAAACGATGTGAAAGTAAACAAACTAAGAAAGAATGTGCTATATACCAGACTTGGCCAATTTGTAAATGGGATTGGGATGATGATGCTAACACGCAGAGTTGTCGTCCAGAATATGGTAAAAGAAAGAAAGATGGATATGAATGGAATGAAGATGCCAATGACTATGTATATAATGATGAACTTAGAAAAAGTGAAGATGCAAAGGCCGACGAAAAATTCCGTCTTAAAATGAACAAAAAAAGAAAAGAAAAAGCACAAAGTCAATGGTTCAATGCTATTAATAGAACTAAAAAATCATTAAAGGCAAAAAAGAATTGGAAAATACCACGCGAAAAATATAAAAAATGGTCTAAAATAAAGAAACAATGGGATAAAATCAGTAAATCAATTAAAGGAACACGCAAGGCAAAACAGAATTGGAAAAAGGTATCATCTAAACTTAAGTTAGCACCACAATTATACAATGTTAAGTTTGATTACAATAATTTGAAACATTTTCCATTCTTTAAAAGTATTCCAAAAGATGTTGGAACTATAAATAATGCCTCTTCTCCATTAGATAATGTACTCGTAAATAAACTTATTACAGACGAAATTGCCACAATAGATGATTTTATTCTTTTGAACTCTCTTCTAGACCCATCTATATCATCCAAAGTATCCTCAAAATTATATAAGTCTATTGGTAAATCTAAAGAAAGATTTATAACCTTAATAAAAATATGCGATTTACTAATGGTTGATACAGAATCAAAATTATGGAAGTATTTAATTGAACACTATTTTAATCTAGTAAAACATAACCCAAATGTATTAAAAGTAATGTCGTATGAATTATACAATGACGGATTAGCAGAGCATATAATGGAAAATGTAATAAATGAATTAAGTCCAAAAGAAATAAAACATTTCAATTATAAATGTGATCAAGTAAGTGGAGTTGAAGAATGGAGACCTGGATGTTGGAAAGATGGTAAGTGGACATGTGTGACACGTGGTGCAGCGGCAAGACATTTGGCCGGTAATAATAGTGTTGAAGGAACAAAATATGGTCCTGACCATAATAAACACAATTATGGCTATAATCGGACTGATTTAGAATATATTAATGGAGAAGGTCACAAAAAATGTGCTAAATGGAATGTAGATGTTGCTTCTACAAGTAGAACACAATGTAAACATTGTGGTAGTAAAATCAATATAGGAACGACACGTATAGTTGATATTAGTGGAGAAAGGGAATCAAACGTACACGTCCAACGCTATTGGACACATGAATCAAATTTTAAAAATCAATATTATCATATTGATTGTTTATTTAAAGAATTTTATATAAATGCGACTACACATAATAATGTAAATAAATATGGGGATATATTAGGTTCTCCTGAAAAGAGTGATAACGAGGGATATTCGGTTGGAAGTACTCAAAAAATTGGTTGGTCATGTTCGCATAATTTGATAGAATCTCCTATAGATTATAAAGTAGTAGAACACGCAACCTTGTCTCGAAAAAGACGTAAAACAACAATGATTCCAAAGACTAATGTTCCACAAAAAGATATTCAAAAAATAAATAATTTAGCAGCAAATTTGCGAAAATATAGACTTAATAAATGTAAAAACTATGATCGTGTATTTTTAGATTTACCAAATAACAAACAAATTAGTTTAGGAAAATATAAAAAACCAGATATAAATAGTTTTAAAGAACCATTAATATTAGATACCAAAGTATATTTACAACAATCATACAACTATAAAAGACATCGTATAGTATACAAAAACACCAAACCAGATCGCATGCAACAAATTGAAAACTTGCTTTATGGCACACATCATAAACTACCCGATTGGATAACCAGTGATGAAACAACAAATAAAAAACTAGCAAGAGATAAAGGACTAAAATGGGATAATAATGTAAAATTGTGGTATTTACCAGCTGGGACGGATTTATTACCATTTATGACATGGTTGCCCCCGAGTGTATTTGAAATTAGAACATAGACACTCATATTAATAAAACTAATATTAATTCATTTAAAGTTTAAGTGAATATATTTCAATACATGTATTTCCCTATTTTATTATTTATATCGTTTATTTCTAACAGTTATGGAAAAATGTATACAAGTTGTGATCACCATAGTAATACACTAAATTGTATAAAAAATCCTTTATGTCGGTGGTGTAATATATCTAATAGTACCTCAAATATTACTGGCGTGTGTAATCCAAATACACAATGTTTTTACAATAATAGTAATTGTATTAGCAATAATGAATTTAAGTATGTATGTAATGTGTTCAATGTATTTTTGGTAATGTCTTTGTTATTTATAGTTGTATCATGTAATTTATACATTTCATACAATACAAAAAAAATATTAGACAAATATTTCGATAATTATAAAGATATTAATGATGATGGCATACTCATTAACCATACATACAAATATAGAGAAAAAACACTCATAATTACCATTATTAATGTATTATTATTTGTACCACCACTACTATTTTGGATTATTGATAGTGTGGCATTCTTCTATTATTTTATTTGTGTAATGTCATTAGTAAGTATGATGTATTGTAGTTTTCTTACAAAAAATAGTTACAGAAAAACATCATACACCAGATTAAATTAATTACAACACAACCTCGGTTAATCCACCTATTTCATTTATACCACTTATATCTATTAATGGTGCTTCAACAGAACTTCCACCACTAAAATCATTTGGATGTGAATCCAAAGATACACTTTCCATACCACCGCCGATTGAATCCAAAGATACACTTTCCATACCACCGCCGATTGAATCCAAAGATACACTTTCCATCCCACCACCTATCGAACTATCTAAAGATGTACCTGTTTCAAATAATGGTGTATCTGTAAAATTATTTGGACTTAATGAATCAATATTTCCACCACTTAATGGTATTGTATCTAATAAATTATCGTTATTATTTGTTATTTCGGTTAGGTTCAAATCACCACCCCCATTCATGGATCCTGATTTCAATTCAATATTTTTTATTTCTCCACCCCCATTCATGGATCCTGATTTCAATTCAATATTTTTTATTTCTCCACCCCCATTCATAGAATCAGGTTTTGTTTTTGATACTTCACCTGTATTTTTATTTGCCCAATAGGTTGTTCCCTGATGTGTTCTTTCTTCCCATGTTTCATTTGTTTCATTACTATTTGTTTTTATAGGTGGTATAAAAGATATATCGGATGGACCACCATATTCTTCTGGAACTGGTAAGGGAACCGGAAAATTATATTTCTCTTCAGAATTATTATTTGGCGGACTATAATCTACAGAATTATTGTTTGAATTATTTGAGCCATCATTTCTTTCATATGGTGCTTTATAATCTGTTGAAGATTTACCAACTGGTAAAGATGGTATGTTACTAGCATCTGATGGAACCCATGTTGGACTTTTTACAACAAATTCTTCTTTTTTTTGTTTCGCTAAAATCATTACTTTTGCCGTTTCTAAATCCATTCCAGAATCTAATAATGTTTGTAATAATATATCATTTTGTTGACCAATAGATTCATCATCTAAGGTTACAACTTCATCTTCATCTTCATCTAAACTTGTATCTGTAAAACCCGGATCTCCATAACGAGGGTTTAAATCTAAAGATTGAACTACATTTTCGTCGATATCGGTTGTATACAATGTTATTACAATACGTTTATTATCCAATAATACACCATTATAATCATCTATTGCCTTTTTAGCATGATGTGGTTTTGTAAATATTATTATTGCCGATGAAGTCTCGTTGTTTAACCTAACATCAAATATATTTGATGTTGTATGAAATAAACTTACTAATGTTTTAACATTAATATCGGAATCTAAATTCGATACCATAATTTTATTATCAGTCATTTTTTTAACAAACTTTTCTATATTTTTTTTAGACTTTGGTATTGGTTTTCGTTTACTTATATCTGTTGTAGAAAGTGTCTTTCTAACATCTATATCAGATAGTTCAAATTTTGATTCATTGACATTATCTAGTTTTTTATAATTACTTTCTTTGTCAATAATTAATCTCATTGAAATTCCCATAGCATTACATTCTTGCATCATTAGATGTGTATTGAAAGGGATATTTACTTTTACTATATCACAACTACTATTATTGTTATAAATTTCATCATTATCATCAAATCTCAAAGGTCCGTCGGTTGATGGACAAATATATCTATTTTTATTTTCATTCACGATGGATGTTAACCCACTATTAGAACTAATATATGTGGTATACTTATCAGATCTTTCCATCATACTTTCTTTAAGAAATTGTACAGCCCCATGTGATATAATAGCATCACGTTCCATTTCACCAATCCGTAATCCACCACCTACAGAACGTCCTGATGGTGGTTGTTTTGTTTTCAATGAAATAGCCCCAGTTGCTCTAGAATTAATTTTATCTTTAACCATATGTTTTAATCGTTGATAATATGTTGGTCCTATAAATATATTTGTTGACATTTGTTTACCATTAATACCACTATATAGTATTTCATCACCATGTCTACTGAAATTATTTTTTTCAAGCAAATTAAAAATTTCATTATTATCAATATTAGTAAATGGTGTTGCATCAGCATACATGCCTGACAAGCAACATGATTTACCCATAACACATTCTACCAATTGACCAATAGTCATTCTACTTGGAATGGCATGTGGATTAATAATAATATCTGGGACAATTCCATCTTTAGTAAAAGGCATATCTTCTTGAGGTAATATCATACCAATTACACCTTTTTGACCATGTCTGCTGGCAAATTTATCACCTAAGGATGGATTTCTGTAAGTACAAATTCTAACTCTTGCTATTTTTTGCTTATCAGAATTATAATAATCACTAAATACCTTATCTACAACTCCATAGCCATCCATTTTTACAGCAACACTCGAATCTTTCATTGAAACTTGTGAACCATTACTTACTTCAGTATATTTACTTATTAACACATCATTATCATTTACATACATTCCCTCTTTTACTAATCCACTTTCATCAACGTTGTTATAATTATAATCATTCTTTTTATCAACAGAATCATTTTTTAATGGATTGTAAAACAAATCTTGCGACGAACTTCGTGTATCTATTTCTTCTTTAGAATCGTATGTTTTAAAATAAGAAGAAACAAATAATCCACGTTCCATAGAACTTTTATTTATTATTATAGAATCCTCTTGATTATAACCTGTATATGATGAAATAGCTACAATGGCATTAATTCCAGTTGGCAATTTGTCCACAAATCCATATTTACTTAATCTTGTTTTAACTAACGGCTTTTGTGAATAATGTAATAAATGTGTAGATACATCAAATCTATTTCTATAATTACTTGTATAAACTCCAACACTTTGTTTTGATTGTCCAGTTCCATATACATTTCTTGGGGCTTGACTGGTATTTACATATGGTATAGTAAATCCTAATATCCCCATTATTAATGAAGGATGAATTTCACAATGTGATAGCGTATTGGTCTTTTCTTTATTGTAATCATTACATAACATTACTTGCGTCATTTCATCTGTGTCTATAAATTCTATTACAGATTGGGTATCGGTTAAAGATGATATAATTCCATCAAAATCTAACATATTTAATCCTTTTGGAGGATAATAAACACAATCATAATAATCTGTTTTTTTTTCAGTGAATCCACCAACTAAATTATACCAGTCAATCGTCGTTTCCATTTTGGTTATGTGCTTATCACCTATCAACAACTCATTATCTTCCATAATATATAGTGGTCGACAACAACGACCCCCATCAGTTAATATACATAGTTCTAAACTTCTATAGTTAAATACAATTGATGTGAATATATTTATATAACTATTTCTTCTAAATAATTTTAGTATTTTAAGTAATTGTAATGGATTCTTATGAATACCAATCCATTTACCATTTACAAATATTTTACAATTATTATATATTATGGTTGGTTTAATATTTGATAATTCTATAATACCCAATTGTTTTAACAATGTTATAATTGGTTCCGAGTCACATCCAAATGTAATATGTCCAGTTATAGTTAAATGTTTTTTAATACCAATATTACCTCCATCAGGTGTTTCAACTGGACAAATAATACCATATTGGGTTGGATGTAATTTACGTTGACCAATCATAATCATGTCTCCATAAGTATTGATTCTTCGTAAATGAGATATTGTTCCTAAATTTGATAATCTATTCAATGATTGTATTAGACCCTTTTTATTCAATATTGTACCAATTTTAAAGGCCTTTTTAAAACTATTTGTTATTACATTTTGATTGAATATTTTTTTAATATTATCTTCATTAATAATATTTTGATAATTCTCATCTTCATACTGACTTCTATTAAACCTATATTCAGAATCTATTGCTATTTTAGTATCACGTTGAAATTGTTTGAAATTTTCTCTAAATAAATTCGCTAACAAAAATCCTGATAGATCAACTCGTTTATACTCAAAACTATCCCTATCAGTAACATCATCTATTTTATACAACACATTCAACAATTTATGAACAACATGTCCTAAATAATATGCTTTATCCTTATATCCATCACCAACATGTGGAAAGACATCATTCACAATAACATCCTTTAAATGTGCCATAGAACCTCCAATTGTTATATTTGCTAAATATTTTAATGCCATATCTTGCGTATATATCGGTCCGATATCTTCTATAGATTCTCTTAATACTTCCATAAACATAACCGATTTTTCATCATCTAAATCATACAATATATATTCTAGTATTTCTTTATCATTTTCTATACCTAAAGCCCTAAATAATAAAAATAATGGTATTTGTTTTTTTAAACTTGGTAGTCTAACAGTAATAACATTTGTATTTTTATTTATATTTACAACAGTTGTTCTAGCATATTTAAATGAATCATTCGGGACTGATTTTATTTGGGCAGAATAACTATATAACCCTTCTAATGATTTTATAATGTACAATTTATTCTCTGCTTTTCTTTCATGTGATACAATAACCTTTTCTTGTCCATCTACAACAAAATAACCACCTTGTTCATATGGACACTCCCCCATATTTTTTCTTAAATCAAATGTAGTATCATGTAACATACATATTTTGGAATGGAGCATAATCGGTATTTGACCTAAATTAATTTTCTTAAATTCTCGTGTTAATATCTTCTTTTCTCCATTTACCAATATTATATATTCAATATATACATCACAAAATAGATGTGAGGCATATGTCAAATTTCTTAGTCGTGCTTCATTTGGATATAATGCCTTTTTTATGACTGGTGATCCTTCTATATCTTTATATATCACAGGTTTTCCAATATACACATTCGACCCATCTTTTCCACCATAATAAATGTGAGTTTCATATTCAAATATTTTGTCTTTATTCATTCCATTATATAAAATTTGTGGATTGTATTGTTTTATAGTCAATGGTATTTTATTCAAAACAAAATCATTAAATGAATCTAAATGATGTTTTGTTAAATAATTTTTATGTACTTTAAAATAATTATCAATAACTTTCCATGTGTCATTATTATAGTCCATATAGTATTAATAAATATAATTTTAATCTATTTTGAAACTTCTATAAAATATAATACAAATGATATAAATATTACAAAAATTCCAACATAAAACATTCTACCCTCTTTAATCATTATTTTTATTATATTGTCTAAATAATACATTAATTTATCAAACATTATATTTGAAGAATTTTCACAGTCTATAGAACATCGCGAATTATACAATTTTGAATAATCATTTATTATATCTATAAATACATCGACAAATCTATTTTTTATCATTTTTAAATTAAATGATTCTAAAAAATCATTTGATTTGCTAGAATCATTTTTAAACACTTTATATTCCTTTCTATCTTCAACATTTGTTGTTGGTAAAAATTTATCATTTAATTTGTGTTCAAATATATTTTTATCATCTTCAGTCAGACTATTTATTTTATTAATAATCTTTTCCTTTATATTATACATTTTGAAATATGGATTGTAATCCCAATAATTTTCATTCAAATTTATATTTCTTAAAAGTGAATAATCTAATTCAAAATCATCTTCTTCATTATTAATTCGTGTATCGTCCAATATTTTATAATAATCAAATAAAACTAACAAACTATTTAAATCTTTTGATATCTTTTTATTCGTATCTACATAATTATAGAGCCTTTCTTTTATTGGAATTTCTATATTTTTATTATTCAATAATTTATCTAATTCTAATAATTCTAATAATTTATAATAACTATTATTTATTTTAATTACATTCAAATATACAAGTAATCCATTATATTCGTATCCATATTTACCATTTTCTATCAATATTTTATTTTGTTTATCAAGATCACATAACTTGTAAATATTATAAACATTTATCAATTCTATAACTTTATCTTTTGAAAACGTATATACTTCTATCAATTCAGAAAAAGCATACAACTTTTTATAATTTATATTATCAGTATCTAAATAATTAATATTTCCATTAGAATCTATACATGTAATTTTTTCTAGAAAATTATTATACTTCTTGTTATTTACTTTATTTAATACTACATTACCCAAATCATAAATATTCAAAATATTGTAATCACTTATTATATCTTCTATATTAGAAATATTGTTATCTAAATAATCAGATTCTAACAATGATTTAAATACATACATCAATTCACTATAATCTTGCTCTTTCATAACTAAATCATTCTCTTGTAATTTATAGTCTTTACTAAAACTTGTACCACTTTGCGTTCTACCACTTTGCGTTCTACCACTTTGCGTTGTACCACTTTGCGTTGTACCACTTTGCGTTGTACCACTTTGCGTTGTACCACTTTGCGTTGTACCACTACTTGTAGATTGTGATTGAAATTTTTCAACTGATTTATTATAAACTATACTAAAAATATATACAACAATTAATCCAATTATTAACTCTTTTTTCTTTCTAAAATATAAACAAACTCCAACGTAAAGACAAATTGAGGGTAACAATAATTTATTATTCACAGAATTTAAAAATAGTATCAATAAAAAAAATAAATATATTAATTTATCCATTAATATAATAATATAATATTATGTCTTCCAAACAAACAAATTTATATAATATCAATTAAATCAACATGTCCTAACATAATACGTCTACAACAATATCTATCTAATTCTAATTTATCTAATACAATACATTCTGGGGTTTTTTTCATTGGTTTAGAAATATTAATAATACTATCCTCTTTTGATGGATTAAGTTTTTGTAACTCAGATTGATAAAATAACCATTTATCTCCTAATATTTTACCACATGTAAAACAACTAATTGGAATTATCATTATATTAATAATAAATATTATATTTTAATAAATCAATTTTACCTTAAATGATTTAAATAAATGATGTTAATACTATTTATAATGTTCAAAAAATTTATTAATCATTCTATTATTAATTTCTTTAATACCTTATTTTATGATAACAAATCTAATTCTATAATTGATCCATTTACATGTTTAATACGATTGGCTGTACTTGTATTTAAACCTGAACATACTAAACTTAGTATTAAAAATAACAAAATATCATATAATGATCCACATTTATTACAAGGTACTATAAGATGGACAAATGGTGATAATAGAGAAGATATTCATAATATTTACAATCCAATTATTAAAGCATTACAGTGGTATGATTTAGAAAATGATGATATCAAAAATATATTCAAATATGCTATAAAAGGACTTGAAAAACTTAAGGAATCATATGATGAAAATTCGACAATAACCCACTCAATAGAATATTATATATCATATATCAAAACAAATCTAAAACAAAAAAAAAATAATTATCAAGAAACAAACTCTATTTTTATTCAATTTAAAGAATTATGGAATGATCGTGAAATAAATATTATAAATAATATGTTACTAGAATTAAACGAAAATGATGAATCAAAAGATTCATTAATAGATGCTATAGAAGTTATATTAAATAATAAAGAAAATATTGTGGCAGATATTTTATTACAAAATACAACTAAATTAGAATAATTATTATTGATACGGTAGTAAAAACTCAATAATTTTTTCATGGGATGTATATTCATCAAAATATTCTAAACACCAATCATATGCTGTTTTATGTTCAATATCTTTTATAGTTACAATCTCTGAATTTCTTTCAACCAATAGTTTACATATTTCTAGATCATCATTTACAGCGGCATAATGTAATGGTGTCTCGCCATCTCTATCTTTTTCCATAAATAATTTTATATCACATTTTTCCAAATAACCCATATCTTTATTTTCAACCGCCAAATGGGCTTCATTGGCACCAATAATAAGATCATCTAATGTTGTAGACATTTTATTTTAAATAATGTTTTAAAATTAACACATTTATAAATCAATTTTATTATTGTATTATAATAGATGAGTATGAATATTTTTAATATTTCTAAAGAAATACACAAAATAAATACATCATTAGAAATATTAAAAAATCAGATTGAGTTAAATAATAATGCTAATATTAATTTGAATACTATTACAAATGATATAAAAAATAATATGAATGATATGAACTCTAAAATCGAACAATTATATGATTTTAACGTCAATTCTAAAATAAAATACGATAATATTAATTATAATGAAATAAAAGATTTCTTAATTTCTATAAATATAGAATCTGATATCATTAATAAAGTATTATTTATGAATTTTAATTCATTTAATGAATTAATATTAACTGATGATGATATATTTGAAAATTTAGATATTCCAAAAAATATAATTACATATATAAAAAATAAAATTCAAGATAAAATTTATATTTCAAATATAGATATTTAATTTTTAATATGTATTCGAATTTTATTATTAATTACTAAATACATCAATATCAACGCAATTATTAACACAATTAAAAATAATACTGCTTCTAAATGAAATCTTTGAATTTTAGAATACATATTATTTCAATACAAAAAAAATATATACAAATTATATAAATGTCCTCCGTTGTTGATCAAATATTAGAGAACCAAGATTCAGTTGATTTTATTGAAGCTTTAGCAATAACATTTAAAGATATAAATGCCGAAAAAATTATTGAATTACTTCCTAAATTGATAGCCTACGTACAAAAATATAAAAAATTGTCAGGTGATCAAAAAAAAGCCTTGATAATTAAGTTTTTGAATATTATTATAGACAAAACAGATGGTCCAGGAGATGATGAAATATTTGATCCTATATTAAAACGATTAGTTCCAGTACTAATTGATACCTTTATAAAAATAGATAATAAAGAATTATCATTTAAAAAACCTAAATGTTTGGGTAAATGTTTCGCATGTTGTTTATAATATATCCCATGTATGATCTTCAACACTTTTAGGTTGTGTTACTATTAATTCATTTTTTATATCATTTTTATTTACTGTTTCTTCTTGTGAATTAGAAAATAATATCAAACATTCATCATTAAACCAATCAAATAACATTGTAATACACATATAATAAACTATACAAAAAAAAAATAAATGTATATATTAATGGGTGGCAGCAACAGTAAATCTCCTCCTCCTACATGCTGGGATCCTAATGGTAAAATAGAATGTAATATGAATACTATTATATGGGGTGGTGGTGCTAATGGAAATAGTACATCCGGTGAGAATGCTAAGGTTTGTAATGGTAAAAAAGGATTATGTCGTTCAATACAATATATTATAGAACATTTAATAAAAGAGAATTATGCTGAATTTAATTTTAATGATGGTGAAAATATGATTAATTCTCCAGGAGATGACCAAGATGACCAAGATGACCAAGATGCCGGATTTTCTAAATTAAATCTTAAGATTGGATCATTAGATACATCTAATTATAAATCTAATTTATCTGTTTTCAATGTATATAGAACACAATTGAAAACACGGTTTAAAGATATAATAGATAAACCTGAAGACGAACATTCATCATCCGAAGAATCCTCATTTGTTATTGAATTAAACAAATTTATAGCACTGAATGATGGTTTAGAAGATGGTAAAATATATCGTCCTCAATTATTAATAGATACTTTTATAATATGGAAAATAAAGGCTTTAATAATATCTATTATTGTTTATTATGTTGACAATTTATTCGATAAGTCAAAATTCTTTCAAAAAAAAAAAGGATGGAGTAAAACAAAAACAACAAAAGAACCGGAAACATGTTATAATGTTTCCTTTCGAGGAGGAAACTCAGACAAAGGTTTAAAAGAAACCATGTGTCATACAGATCCTGCCGAAGGGGGTGATAATACTGTTCAACCAACCGAATTGACAGAAGAAGAAAAAAAAGCTAAACTTCCTCATGACCATCCATTATGTATTCATATTGTTGATGGACTTTCCGAAGGGTTCGATTTAACATATAATGATGATACTTCTGAAATTATAAAATTTACAATTCAAGAAGAAAATTCAAAAGGTATTGCTGTTAAACCTGAAAATGGATCAGACAATGGATGGAATTTAATTTCACAAAAAAATCATTGGACAAAAAAACCATGCGATAATTTATTAAAAATATTTGCTACTAAATTATATAATAACAGGATTACATCACAATTTAGTAATAATGAATTAACTGAAATTAAATCTAGGTCCGATGTTTCTGTGCTACCAAATATTGAATTAACTAAACGAAACATAACCACTATTGAACCAGATAATGTTAATGAATTTTATTTTATTAAAAATACATTATTTGAATGGATAAAAAGCCAAAAGTATATGAAAAGATTATATGAACTAAGAGAATGGGTTAAAGTTATTAGTAGTGGTGCATGTGACAATTGTCCAGTAATAAATTGTAACGAGGATATTGATAATAAATGCAAAGAACATTTATTTGATGATATGTCATTTAATTCTGAAAGTACGAATAATGGAGGTAAATGGGATAAAACATGGGATAATTATGCTAAAAAAAAACTAGAATTAAGAATGGATGGTGAAATAAATGCAACAGATTCTTGGTGGATAGGAGACAATAGTAAATGGTCCAAAAAATGTAAAGATAAGGTTGTATTTGACAAGTCATGGATTGATGCAATCCCAGACAAAATTGAAACAGCATATGTTAAAAATCATGATACAGCAGAAAATTCTGACGATCAGTTTTTAGAATCATGGTGGGGAACACCGATAAAGAACACAGCTACAGGTAAAGATGTATGGGAAAGTAGTATAATAATGAAAGAATGTAAGAAAGAAGTACAAAAAAAAGGTAACGGAAGTGCTTGGAATGCCAATAGTGAAACGGAATGGTCTAAAATTGCTAAAGACAAATTAGAAGAAGACGGTACCCTTGATGATACTGATGCGTGGTGGGGCAAAACTTCTGATAATACTGAAAATCCATGGATAAAAAAATGTAGAGAAAATGTAGATGGACAAAAAGACTTAAATGATGAATGGATAGACATCGCTGGAAAAATTCTTAATGAGAATATCGACCCCAATAAAGATTATAAGTTTTGGAAATCAGAAGACGGTGAGACTAATTTACAAAAAAATTGTAGAGAAAATATAGAATGGAATACGCAGTGGTCAGATAAAGCACATACAGCATTGAGAGATGAGGAGGGGAAAGAAACATTTACATGGACACCAACGCAATGGTCAACAATTATTCCAAAAGCCAATTTAGGAGCTCTCATGGATATTACTGAAGTAAAAGACGAAATTAAGGAGGCGATAGAAGGGAACAACAAGGATGGTAAAAAAAAAAGTATGGAAATAATAGATGAATGGTGGGAGAACAGAAGCGATAATGGCAGGGAGGGTGAAGGGTGGGATCAAAATCCCTGGCAAGCTAAATGTAGAGAACGTCTAAAAAATGATGGTGGAAACGGAAAAAGCACATGGACCACAGAAGAAATAGCAGAGATATTTGGTAAAACTTTTCATAGCGGAGCAGATGTCTCAAAGGTACAAAATCAAATAAAAACGTCAGTTGATTTAAATAAATTATACTCTAATTATGATATCAAAAATAAAACAATATTAAATGATATTGAAAAAAAAAAAAA
>Ga0257126_1000522_pt1 | contig 31120 bp, 27 predicted proteins | sample SI060_120mmetaG_FD_190151 | JGI IMG/M metagenome (GOLD analysis project Ga0257126, IMG submission 190151) | Marine microbial communities from Saanich Inlet, British Columbia, Canada - SI060_120m | ecosystem: Environmental > Aquatic > Marine > Inlet | place: Canada: British Columbia | collected... | reverse complement strand
AGTGTTCTAGATCTTGCGCTTGTAGACCTTCACAGGCGAAGGGAGGACCTTTTATTTTGACTGGGAACTATTGAACTAACGTTTAGAGGAAACGAGGGACTTGAGAGATGGGCTTTTCAGGATAAGCTTCCTCTATGAAGTCTGAATCGGCATCTCCAAGGAAAGGGCCCCGCTGGCGTTCTCTTTTGATTATGGAATTGGTCGTGGTAGTAGCGTGGCTTGTCCTGAAAACTATTCCACACTTCGTAGAGCAAGGGTGGGGGGGAGCGGTTGATTTACTTCTTCTGATCGCTGCGATAGGGGTGGCGTTAAGCTGGCTTGTTTTTTTCAGTAGGCTGCGCTGGAAACAGCGTGTGATTGGCATTGTATTAATGTTGTTGCCGGGGGCTTTGGTGAGGATTGATGGCCACACTGGCAGCTTTTTCCCCCAACTTTCCTGGCGCTGGTCTAATCAATCAGCAACTCAGATGCCTGAAATGTATGGGAAAATGGCTCAGGAAGGAGAGCTCATTAAGACGACTGGTCCTGCCTTTTTTCCACGGTTTCTAGGTCAAGATATGGATAACTGGGTAACGGGTGAACTTTTGCCGAAGGGCTGGGAAGACAAAGTGCCAGAAGAGTTATGGAGAATCGATATGGGCGAGGGATGGTCAGCGTTTGCAGTTGCCGGAAATTTTGCTTACACAATGGATCAGCGGGGTTCGATAGAGACAACGATTTGTTACGAGCTCCTGACTGGATATGCCGTGTGGACCCATTCTGAAGAGGTCAGATTTGAGGAATCGATGGGGGGCAATGGACCGCGGTCGACTCCAACGGTGGCAGATTCGAAGGTCTATTCGCTGGGCGCGACGGGTATCTTGACTTGTTTGGATGCCCGAACAGGGGTCGTGATTTGGGGGAAAAATATCCTCGAGGAGACGAATCAAAGTGTCCCTAAGTGGGCTAAAAGTTGCAGTCCCTTGATCGTTGATGGCATGGTCATCGTAACTTTGGGAAGTAAGGCTGAGAAAAGTCTTGGAGCTTTTTCTGCAAATACGGGTGAGTTGATATGGCGCTCTGGTAACTATCCGACCTCCTATGCTTCGCCTGTGGTAGCGACTCTAGCGGGGAAGCGACAGATCGTTGCAATTCAGCAAAAGGCGGTGGCCGGATTCGAGATTGAAACTGGAAAGGAACTTTGGTCCTTTCCGATCGGAAATCCGCAGAGTAACTGTGCTTCACCGCTCGTTGTGGGAGACACCGTTATTACAAGTAGTGGCTACGGATATGGGACCCATCGGATTGAGATTAAAAAGGATGAGACTGGATTTAAGGCAGCCGAGCTTTGGCACAGTCTTAAATTGAAGGCCAAATTCGCCGACATGATTGTAAAAGATGGTTTTTTATATGGGCTTAACGATGGACGGATGACTTGTTTGGATTTGGAAAATGGGAAGTCAGTCTGGCGCGGAGGGAATTACGGGCACGGCCAGATTCTTGGGGTTGGCGAGCACATCATCGTGCAGGGTGAACAGGGGGATGTTTCGATTCTCGAGCTTAGCCCAAAAGAAGAGAAGATCGTGCTTGAGTTTGACGCTTTAGATCACCGAACTTGGAATCACCCGGTTTTAGCAGGGCGAATCTTATTAGTGCGTAATGATCGAGAAGCTGTTGCCTTTAAATATTGAAAGGGTGCTAACATCCACTTTACCAATTTACTTTTTGGTTTGGGTCCAATTAATCAACGTTTTTTTGTCATGATCCAAGAGTTTCAAGTTTTGGATCACGGCTTCTCCAGGGCCTTCTAAGATGTCGAGGCGTAGCTGGTAGAGCCTCTTTCGGGTTTTTAGTTCGACCTGTATCTTTTGCGATTTGGGTGATGACTGGACTGGAAAGTTGAGTCGGTTTCCTTTTGGTAAGCTTGTGGCACGATCGGTAGTGTAAAAGATTTCCCCGGTTCCTTCCGAATCAGTTGTGAGTTCAAAAGTCAGATGGTAAGGACCGGTGGAGAGTTCGCTGAGCATACGGAGATCCGTAGCAATCCCGGGGTCTTCGCCTGAGAAGGTGAGAAAGAGAGTATTTCCTTCACGAACGAGACTGGTATTTTTTCGGGCACGAATTTTAAGAGGGTCTTGTCCCTTGTTTTTGCGTGGTCGGCGTTTAGGACTGGTTTCAGGAGGATGGGGAGAGTCCGAGAAAAACGTCCACTCGCGGTTCTTGTGGGGGTTTTGCGTTGGGATCATTTTTGCATCGGCAAGCTTGGGCGAGTGGAGCACCTCTTTCGAAATCTTCTGCCATTGCGCAACCATGTTTCTCAAACGATCGGGATGCTTTTTTGCTAAATTGTTAAGTTCGGTGCGATCGCCCGAAAGATCATAAAGTTCCCATTCCTCCCCTTTAAAGCTAACCGCTTTCCATTTTCCGTCGCGCAGGGCGAAGTCCTTTGCAAACTGAAAATGAAGTGGTGTTTTTCGCGAGATAGGTTTGTCTTCGAAGATTGGTGCGAAGGAGGTTCCTGAGACAGGGCGGAGTTCCCTTCTTGAGTGGCTCTTTGGGATCTTGGCGTGGGCAACTTGGGCCAAGGTGGGTAGGACATCGATGAGGTGAACGGGAGTGTGGGAGATTGCTCCAGGTTTAGTTTTGAGTCCGGCGGGCCAATGCGCGATGCCCGGACTGCTGATTCCTCCTTCGAATTGGTTTTGTTTGTAGTAACGAAAAGGAGAATTACGTGCCCAGGCCCACCCGGTGGAATCAGCGAGGAAAGTATCGCCGTTAGTTGGCTCGACGTTGAGAAGTGGTTTGCGGCGATCGTAAGGACAGGCTCCGTTATCGGAGACAAAAAGGATAAGAGTATTATCGAGTTGCTTGTTCTTTTCAAGATCTTGGACGAGGCGTCCAATCTCCTGATCAACCCGATCAATCATGGCTGCTAGGGTAACCATGCGGTTGATTTCATAATTCTGTTGCCACGGAACAATCTTTCTCCACTCTCGAACGTGAGAGGGGCGTGGGCTCGGGCGGAGATTCTTGGGAAGAATGCCTAGTTTCTTCTGTTTGACTATACGGGCATCACGAATCTTGTCCCAACCGGCATCATAGCGGCCCTTATATTTTGCGTAATCTTCGGGTAGAGCGTGCAGTGGAGCGTGTGGAGCATTGAAAGCGAGATAGAGATAAAAGGGATCCTCAGTCTTCCTCGATTCGTCGAGAAACTTGAGGGCGAAATCAACGTTTGCGACAGTGGTATAGAAATCGGATTTCGGGACACCCCAATGTTCTCCGTTAAGTCGGAAAGTGGAGTCGCCTTTGAAAAAGTTGCAGGCGCCGCTGAGATGTCCCCAGTAGCGTTGGAATCCAAAGTCGGTTGGCTCCTTTTTAAGATGCCACTTCCCGGTCATGGCGGTAAAGTAACCCGCTTCTTGAAGGACTTCAGCCGAAGTGACAGCGTGAGTAAGGGCGACATCGCCTGCTGCAATACAGTATTGTCCGGTGAGAAGGGAGACCCGCGAAGAATGGCATTTGGCGGTATTGTAAAATTGTGAGAAGCGAAGTCCGTTACCTGCGAGCCGATCGAGATTTGGTGTTTCAATTTCACTGCCGAAACAACCAATATCCGAGAAGCCTAGATCGTCAACCATCATGACTACAATATTGGGGCGCTCTGACGAAAAAAGAGGGGCGATAAGTAGAGGTAGGAGGAGTTGAATTTTTGACATGATCGGGAACTTAAAAAAGGGATGTGATTTGGCGGCCTTGCTTCTGGGCGTTAAAGGCGTCGACTTGCGACATGCCACCACTGGTTTAGATTCTGATGCAGGGCAGAGCTTTTCCGCCGGGATGGGAATTCCCGGCGGCTTTGATGCCGAGGGGAGTGAGTAATAAGGCTGCAATAAAGGGGCGGTGATTCACGGCTTAGTTTTTGAAATATTTGTCTCCAAAATTAAGATATTGATTCCCAAACATCTTGACTGAGATCAAGCCTTCTGGTGCGGAGATGATAGGGTGTTGATCCTCCCCAAAGGAGCCTGATTCTAGCCATGTTTTTTGAAGAGTTCGAGGGTTTGGGGATACTGTATTTTGACCCAGTGTTCCTTAAGTTTTACAGGTGGTGATCCAAGCACGTTTGTAAGGTTTAAACCCGAGGACGAGAGCGCTAAAAAGGATGTGAGTAAATCATCGTATCGAGTGTAAATTATTTCTGTTGAGTTGGCGAGAGCTCAGATGACTTCTTCGAAGCAGTACCTTCGTGGTCATCAAGGCGCAGAGTCTTGTTTTGCTTTGAAGTCTTTCTTTTTGTGGCGAATCCTCTAATGGGATGGATGAGGACATGGTTGCGGTGTTCTTCGAACCTGTCCAAGGTTTTATTGTAATTGGGTGTCAATCGGTAAAGAGGAGAGAAGTCTTGTCGGCTAGATCTTATTTAGGAAGTTTCCACGATGATTTTCTATCAATAAAAAGTGAAATATTTCGCTTCGGGAAGGTCAGGAAATCGGGGTGAATGACAAATTTCTCCTAGGATCATTCTGTGTGACTGGGAGCCTAGGTTTAAAGAACCGAAGTCCCAAAAAGCTATGGGACTCTTCCTGAAAGGAATTAAAGTTCAGCTTGAACGAGGTAAATCTTGCAAAATGTTTGTGGCTTGAAAGGGAACGCTGGTCTGCGAGGATTGCGTGCATAATGAAGAGACGATTACTCTCACTATCTCTGCCGGTTATTCTATTTGCTGGAATATCCTGGTTTGGTCAGGTGAAGGCCGGGCTTGCTCAGGAAAAGAGTATGAAGCCCGGAATTAACGAAAAATTCCTCGATCCTGAACTTAAGGTGGATGATTGGCTAAAGAGATTTGAAGTTGAAAGCCGCGAAGTTTTTCACGAGAAAGAAGCAGTATTGAAGGCCTGTGGAATTAAAAAAGGGATGGTAGTGGCTGACATTGGGGCCGGGACTGGTCTTTATTCCCGACTCTTTGCAGAGGCTGTGGGACCGGAAGGTTGGGTTGCAGCAGTCGATATCTCAGGGCTGTTCTTGAAGCATATTGTGGCTCGTGCAGAGCAGGAGGGGCAGAAGAATATCACTGCGATCCTGAGTCCCGAGAACTCGGTATCCTTGCCTTTGAACTCAGTTGATGTGGCCTTTATTTGCGACACGTATCATCACTTTGAATTTCCCCGTGGAACAATGGAATCCTTGCTTGGATCTCTAAAGCAAGGTGGAACGGTGGTTGTGATTGATTTTGAAAGGATCGAAGGGGTGTCTCGTAAGTGGCTCCTAGGTCACGTTCGCGCCGGGAAGGAAGTGTTTCGAAAGGAGATCGAAGACGCTGGGTTGACATTTGTGGAGGAACTTAAAATCGACGGTTTCAAGGAGAATTACTTTTTGCGATTTCGTAAGGATTGATGCGTGGGGCCAATAATAGAGGCTTTGGCTTTTGGACGCTGACCTTTTTGGTGGTCGCTAACATGGTAGGGGCTGGAGTTTTTACGACTTCGGGATTCACGCTGGTGTCGCTCGGTGATCCTTGGTTAGTGATGCTGGCTTGGTTGGTGGCTGGAGCTATCGCTTTGTGCGGAGCCTTCAGCTACGGCCTGCTGGTCAAACAAATGCCGGTTTCGGGTGGTGAATATGCGTTCTTGTCATCCTCGGGATTTCCCTTTGTGGGATTCGTCGCTGGGTGGGTTTCGCTTTTGGCGGGATTTAGTGGCGCGATTGCCTATGCGGCGCTGGCTTTTGAAGAATATTTACCCGGTGATCTCCCTCATAAGCTGCCGGCGGTAATCGTAGTGGTTCTAGGAGCGTTGACGCATGGAGGGAAGAGGGCAGTGGGAGCGTTGACACAGAATATTGCGGTTGGACTAAAGTTGACCTTATTAGCAGTAATATTGTACTATGGGACATGGTGTATGGCTTCTCTGGAATGGCAGAACACTGCTCCGCGAAGTCCGGCTGATGGCTCCATTATCTTAAACTTTGCCCAAGCCCTGATTTGGATTTCACTCAGTTACTCTGGATTTAATGCGGCTGTCTATATCGCGGGAGAATCGAAGTCTTCTCATGTAGTCGCAAAGTCACTGATAGCAGGCACCTCAATTGTGATTTTGTTTTACCTTATGTTGAATGGTCTCTTTGTCCTAGCTCCCCCAAAAGAGGTGGTTCTAGGCCAAGCCGATGTGGCGGCGCTGGCTGCGGGCTGGATTGGTGGTGGGCGTTTTGAAAACTTTGTCCGCTTTGTCATTTTGCTGGCTCTTCTGACATCGGTTTTGAGTATGATGATGGCTGGGCCGCGCGTTTATGGCAAAATGGCGGGAGATGGGTTGTTACCCAAGTTTTTTGGGTTGCAGGGCGAAAAGGTTTGGCCTGCGGTTTCCTTACAGATGGGAGTAGCCCTAATCTTGATATTTTTCGGGAGTTTACAGGATCTCCTTGGCTATCTCGGTTTGACCTTGTCACTCTGTGCTGCAGCTTCGGTTCTTTGCCTTTTCCTCGGCGCGCATCGAGGCCTTGTTAAAGGTTGGAAGGCAGTCCCTCCTTTATTGTTCATTTTAGCCACCTTGATTTCGGCCATCCTACTAATGATTCGTGATCCCTGGCAGGCTTTGGGGACGATTGTGACTTTGTTAATAGGAGTAGTTGGTTTCTTGATTTTAAGAAGTTCGTGGGTTCGGAAGTAAAATGTTAGACGAATAGCCGCAGGGTGGACCGATCAGCGATGTTTCCGCATGCGATCATGATTTATTAGCGAATGACTTTTTAGCGAATGACTTTTTAGCGAACAGACAAATGAGGTCCCAACCTTGAGCTTAAAGTTCAATTATAACGAAAGCGCAGAGAAGAATCTCTGAAGTGGTGACTCGGTGATTCTCCAGACAATTGGAGATTTTAGTTAGCGCCCCCGCTGAGAATTGAGAATCTCAGCCTTAGTTTCTGATGAAAGTCCACTTTCAGTGAGCCAAGTTCTCGCCTCCTCTGGTTTACGACGGTAGTAGGCGAAGCCTACCTTTTTTAGAGATTCGTTCCGTATTGTCGGGTCTTGAATATCTTGGGCCCATGCTATTGCCGTCTTGGGGTCCTGCCATGCATATCCTTCGGCAAAGCCGCGGATAGCGGAGTCGCGTTTCGGTGAATTTGGCATAGAAAGAAGGTAATTGCCGGCAGCAATGGGGTCGCGATCCTCCCAGTCACCGAAGGCTGAATTGAGTCCTGCCTTTTGACCCTGCCCTTCTGGAAGTTTCTCGAGCCAAGAGACAGCTGCAAGAGGCTCGCGCTCGGCCCATTTTTTACCGACTTCGGCGACTGCGCGCGTCGCATATTCTTCAGCTGCAAATTCCTGAATCCAACCCGCAGCGGATGCCGGATTGGTCCGTGCGTAACTTTCGGCTACCTCTCCCATAGCAGAGCCCTTTAGCGGCCCATCTTTTAAGGTCGTGACCCAATCGGATGCTGCAATTGAGCCGTCCTGGCGAATGACCTCGTTGGCAACGGTTTCCATCAAGCGTGGCGCATCACTTCGTCCTTCGGCAAGAAGTTTTGAGACATAGTTCGTAGCTTCGTCGCGATTACGATCGGCTAACCCAGCTACTACGCCTTTTTCTAGGTGTAACCGCTGAGTCCTCAACATGTTATCTGGGCCATGGGCTAGGTCTTGGGGAAGTTGGTCAAGGAAGGCTATTGCACCGGTCGGATCTGTGGATGCCCAACCGCTGATTACAGAGTAGAGATCTATCTTCTCCGCGGTGAGTGAGGTGGAGAAAGCAGCTTCACCTGCAATTGTGCCCCAAGCGTAATTGAAGTCACGCCATTCAGAGTCGCGATCATTAACTCCAGCAGCTATCAGTTCTTCACGAATTTGCACTGCGTTTTCGCTGGTCATTCCAGATAGGAGATGGCTGAAGGCAAGGCGACGTTTGAGTTGATTGGGATCTTTTAAAGCCATCGCAGCGAGGCTTTCGAATCCTAATTCTAAAAATGAAGTTGTTTCGAGTAGTTTGGAAATAGGATCGTTTTCGACTGAATTGGATCGAGTTAATGTGGTTCTTGGCATTTCCGTTTCTGAGGGAGCGGGCGAAGTAGATTGACCACGGGTAGCTTGATCATGAGTTTTTGATGTTCGACTGTCCGCCGTGGCTGATTTCTGCCAAGCCGTGCCAGCGAAAAATGCCGCCACCATCACGGTGGCCCAAAATCCATGGACGATAACTGGTTTAGGAAGCATGATGAATCCTAATCAAATTTTCTAAAATAACAAATCCCCAGCAAGGATCCTTCTAACTGGGGCTTTGCGATTGAGAATTTTGAAGGAATAGGATCTTAAGTAGCCTGACTTCCGCGTGCCACGACGACCTTACCGGTTCGGATGGTCTCGATGACTTCGAATTGACCGAGCATAAGAACGACGGCGTCGATCTTACTGGTGGTTCCTGTGAACATGGCAATCATAGACTTTGGAGTCATGTCGACGGTCTTGCCGGCGAAGTGTTCAATGACCTGAAGAGCAGCTGAACGTTCATCTTTGTCCGCAATGATTTTCACTAAAAGCATCTCGCGAACGACTGAGTTTTCAGCGGTGTGTTCGAAACAATGAATCACGTCGATAAGCTTATTCACCTGCTTGATGATTTGTTCGAGTCCCTGGGGATTTCCAGAGATGTCGATGGTCATTCTAGAGAAGGCCCCGGTGCGGCCCTCGGAGACCACGAGCGAATCTATATTATAAGCTCTCCGAGAGAAGACCTGGCAAATACGCATCAGGACTCCTGGGCTATTGTTTACGAGAATGGAAAGCGTGTTTGAAGCTCCGCGAGCGGTGCTCTCTATTGGAGTGTCGGTAGTGACAATCGTTTTAGACATTTTTAAAAGGTGTGTGAGATGGTGAATAGCTTAAAAGCTTAGGTGGATCCGACTGGCTTTGCCATTTGAGTTTTTGGCGGTTCAGTAATCATGTCTTCGAGAGCAGCTCCAGCAGGAATCATGGGAAAGACGTTCTCGTATTTGACGCATTCGGCGTGAATCAAAATGGGTCCATCGTTGTAGGCTAGCGCTTCTTCAATTTTACGCTGACAGTCGGCGGGACGCTTGAAGTGGACACTGGGGATGCCGTAAGCAGCAGCCAGTTTGCAGAAGTCTGGGTTACCCTCGAGGTCGACGCCGGATTCCCGATTCTCGAAGAAAAGTTCCTGCCATTGGCGAACCATGCCGAGGTAGTGGTTATTGAGAACCACAATCTTGATGGGGAGCTTGTGAATCGCGGCGGTCGCTAGTTCAAAAAGAGTCATCTGAAAACCACCATCACCAGAGATTGAGATAACGGTTTTTTCTGGGTGGGCAAGTTGAGCGCCAATAGCGGCGGGGAAACCAAATCCCATAGTGCCGGCGCCTCCGGAGGAGAGCCAGTGATACGATTCGTTATTCTTATAGAATTGAGCGGCCCACATTTGGTGCTGACCAACATCGGTAGAGACAATAGCCTTGCCTTCTGTTTGTTCGTATAATTCTTCGATGACCTGTTGCATGCGGAGCCCGCCTTGCTTCTTGTAGCTGAGAGGAAATTTCTTTTTATAACCGCCAAGAGTCTTGAGCCAGGCTGCGGTATCCAGTTCTTCGATCTCTTGGTTGAGGAGAGTGAGAGCTGCCTTTGCGTCTCCGACGATTTGGATGTCGGGAACAATCATTTTATCCATTTCCGCTGGATCGATATCAATGTGGATTATTTTGGCATCTGCACAAAATTTATCGGGCTGCCCAATAATCCGATCGTCAAATCGAGAGCCGACGTTGAGGAGGAGGTCACACTCGACCATCGCCTTGTTTGCGTAGGCAGTGCCGTGCATCCCAAGCATTCCGAGGCTTAGATCGTGAGTTTCAGGAAAGACTCCTTTGCCAAGAAGAGTTGAAGTGACGGGGCAATTGAGTTTGGTTGCAAGCTCCATTAGCTCTTTGTCGGCGCGCGAAATCATGGTGCCTTGACCCGCAAGAATCACAGGGCGCTTGGCCTTTTTAATGAGCGCTACAGCTTCCTCTATCCTGAATGGGTCGATATTGAGAGATTCATATGGATCATAACCTGGGAGGTCGAGTTCGGGATCCATTGTCGCGGTGAAATCACCAGAGGATACATCCTTCGGAACATCGATGAGGACTGGACCTGGGCGACCAGTGGTTGCGATATGGTAAGCCTCTTTAGTGACACGGACTAAGTCGTTGGTCTCTTTGACAAGGTAATTGTGCTTCACTACGGGGATGGTGATTCCGAAAATATCGGCTTCTTGAAAAGCATCCTTTCCAAGCATCCAGGTCACTTGTTGTCCGCAAATCACAAGCATTGGAACCGAGTCCATTTGAGCGGTCATAAGACCGGTCACGGTATTTCCCGCACCGGGCCCGGAAGTAACTAGGACGGCGGCTGGTTTCCCAGTCGCGCGAGCATAGCCGTCAGCCATGTGGACTGCTCCTTGTTCGTGGCGAACAAGAATAAACTTCATTTTAGTTTCGACTGTTTCCAGGGCGTCAAAAATTGGGATAGCTGCTCCGCCAGAGTAGCCGAATACAAATTCTATGCCGAGATCGTCGAGCGTTTTGATAAGAGCTTGAGCTCCGTCGAGTGTTTGATTGCTCATGAGGTTTTAGGGATTTCCCTGAAAAAAGGGGAAAGTGAGGTTTTGGGCAAGTGAAAATTGATAAAAAACAGCGAAACACGGGGTGAATTCAACTTATTAACAGTGAAAACTGCCATCTAGCGGTCAAAAATAGAATTTTTCACGTTTTGAGTTTAGGAAATCCTCCTACTGAGCTTGGTATGCTGCTTCATGATCAATACGGAATGACCAACGTATGACTGGTTCGTAATTTTCCTTACCTTTGAGACGCCACTGAGTTGTTACCTCGCAAAGTGGCTGTCTAAGGGGGCGGCTCACGGTCCATCTATAAAGGAAAGACATGGTGTCAGCTTTCAGCGGAACTTTGCCGAACCCAGCGACCCGCATGACGACCGATTCGGGATCAAGATCTTTTACGCCTGAGAGATCTATTTCAATGTCTGGAAGGCGTGAAGCAATGATTTCTCCGGGTTCAGGTTTGGTTGGGTGTGGCAGGGAAATTGGGATAGCGGTAACTCTAGCCCCATTGCGGAAAACCATTGCGGCGTTGAAGGCGGCATCGTGATTTCCAAGCACGATATAACGTGGCAAAGTATAACGGGTGGAATCCCGCCGAATCTTCCCCGGTTTTACCGTAAAAAGCTGGTTATATCCAAATTCTTCCGCGAGCGGGAACATTTCGTCTGTATAGTAACCGCCGGGGTATGCGTAGGTGTTCACCTTGATTTTGAATGTGTCATCGAGAAACTTTTTCGAGTTTCCTAACTCGTTGCGAAGGAATTTTTCGTAGGCTTCTGGACCCTCCTTGGCTGCTTTTTTAATTTTGCTTGGGAATGGGTGGCTGACCGAGTGAGATCCGATGGTGCAGAGCTTGCTGGAGACCATTTCGCGAATCATGGAGAGGGAGAGGGCCCGGCCACCGCGATTGGACCCCACGTAGTTTTTATAAAGAAAGATTGTAAAGGGGAGTTTGAGCTCCTTCATGATGGGAAAGGCTTCGGTGTAAACTGATCTCCAGCCATCATCCATAGTGATGAGAATCGATTGGGGTGGGAGTTCTCCCTCGCCACGACGCCAAGCGAGGAACTGCTCAAGCGTGATCACCGAAATGTTGGATTTTCTAATAGCTTCCATCTGGCTCCGGAATTTTGAGGTGGGGATCCTCATTTGCGTTGCGGGCAGGGTCTTATGGAAAACGTGATAGCCTAAAACAGCGACGCGGGAGCCATCATCGTCAAAGACCTCTTTTGCGGGAGGGTTACGGTCAGTCGCGGCAATTGGTGCTTCTTGCGCGTGAAGGCCGTAGCAAAAGATGCCCATCATAAGGGTGATTTGGACGACTGTCATTGAGTGGAAGGTTTAGTTTCTTAAACTATTTTTGGCAATGATTGAAAAAGCCTGCTCGGAGGGAGCTCCGGGCAGGCTTTCATTAAAAAGTGGAAACAGCCTTATTTGCCGGGCACTGGCTCGGCAAGGTCGTTCGGCATGTCGAGCGAGGCATCGATAAGCTCCTGTCGAAGCTTGCTGCCCTTTTTGCTCCAGATGTAGACGACAGGTGCCGCAATGAAGATAGAAGAGTAGGTTCCGACAACTACCCCGATCATGATGGCGAATGAGAAGTCCTTCAAAGCCGATCCACCAAAGATCCAGAGAACGAGGACAGCCACAAAGGTGGTGACCGAGGTCAGAATGGTTCGGGAGAGAGTTGCGTTGATCGCCAAGTTCATGACTTGGGCGACATCACCCCGCTTTGAGCGGAGTGATTCTCTCATCCGGTCAAAAACAACAATGGTGTCATTGATGGAGTAACCTGCGATCGTTAAGAAAGCTCCAACGTGAATCAATGAGAGTTCAGTTCCGCACATAATAACAACTCCGATACAAATTAAGATATCGTGAAAGAGTGCCGCAAAGGCCCCGACGGCGAATGAAAATTCAAAACGAAGGCTGATGTAGAATAGGACAGCCAGGAGACCAAGTCCAAGAGCGTAAAAAGAGTTCTTTAGAAACTCGCCACCAAGAGAGGCTGAAATCGTTTCGTTATCGAGCGCAATGTCGTAATTTCCTTCGGTGTTTTTCTCACCGAGGATTCCGATGTCTGAGCGCAATTTACTTTCAATCTTTTCAAGATCGTTGGTCGCGTACTTGATTGAGATGAGGTCGCCTTCGGCCCCAACAGGTTGCTCGAGCTGAATTGTAGGTTTTTTTTCAAGAGTCAGATCGCTAATGGCTTTCTTGACGGTGGCTTCGCTTAATTCCTGTCCCTCCTTAAGTTGGATGTTCACGATACTTCCACCGAGAAAGTCGATCCCAAGTGACGATTCCCGCTTAGTTCCCATGACTACGAGCGATCCTATTAAGAGGATTGAGGAGAGCATGAAGGCTGGCTTCCGCATTTCCATGAACTTAATCGTTTTAGCCGGGATCAGATTCATGAAACTGAGCTTTTTGAGAGCCCCGGTGTCACTTCCCCAGAAGAAGAAGACACGAGTCACAAGAAGGGCTGCAAACATTGAGGAGAGAATTCCGATCGTTAGGGTGATCGCAAAGCCCTTCATTTGATCAGAGGCCCGCCAAAGAAGAATGATCGCAGTAAGAAGGGTTGTGATGTTCGCATCAAAAATTGCACTAAAGGCCTTTTCGTAGGCTGCGCGGATCGCATTGATAAGAGATTTCCCTCCAGCGATTTCCTCCCGCAAGCGTTCGTAAATGAGAACATTAGCATCAACTGCAACACCAATTGTGAGGATGATCCCGGCTATCCCTGGGAGGGTGAAGGTGGCTCCAAACATCGCCATGGCCCCAAAAAGGATGAGCATGTTTACCGTTAATCCGATGAGAGCGACGAAACCTGCAAAGCGATAGTAGATTAGGACGAAAAGAAGGGTAAGAGCCAGTCCGGCGATGGCAGCGGTCACACCTTGGCGCACCACTTCCTCGCCATAGCGAGCAGTGACATTGCGCTCGGAAAGGATGTTGAGGGGGTATTTCAGAGGGTTGTTGAGAGCATTCGAAACCGTGCGAACTTCCTCACGTCCGTCTAGGCCTTCCACGATAAAGTTGCGTCCGAGAGTGGCGTTGACGGTAGGCGCTATGAGAACTTCATCATCGAGGAGGACAGCCATCCGATCACTGCCGATTGTCATGGTCTTGGTGGCATTGGTGAGGCGTTTACCACCTTCCTTACTCAGCAAGACATTAATAACACCAAGACCATCGCCGGGGCGGGCAAGATCGACTTTATCTCCACCAACAATGGTCCTCCTGCTCAGAAGGATTTTATCCATGCCGATTACTTTTCCAGTCTCAGGGTCAGTGCGACGAATTGGAAAGACCTGATAGCCTGGCTCTAAGGTTTTCGTGCCTGCCTCGATTTGAGCAATAATTTGATTGCTGTTGGGATGAACTTTCTTGAGGAGGAGGCGGGCCGTCCTTTGGATTGTCTCGCGGATTTCGTCGCGTCGTTCGGGACCGACTCCGGGCATCTCAATGATGAGGCGATTCTCACCAAGAGGCTGCATGAGGTTGTCGCTCAGGCCGCTTTTGGAGAGTCGTTTGGAAAGAGTTGCTTTGGCATCTTCAATCGCACCCTCGTTGACGGGCAGGGGGTTCCCTTCTTCATCTTTTCCTGGCTGGATTTCGACGATGAAGGAAGATCCTCCAACAAGATCGATTCCTCCTTTGAGTTTTTCCTTCACCGGAAGAACAGCCACCAAGCAGAGGGCGACGACGATTCCGATGGCGATTGTGCCAACGTTACGCTTGCGACGATCAATCTCGGTAGCGACATACCAGAAAATGAGTGCGACGATAGCGATACCAGCGCTGACGACGATGAGAGGGTTGTCTTGTAGGTCCATGAATTACTGACTTTAGAATCTGAAAAATTACTCTTGCGGCACCTGTTTAGGTTAGCGGTAACGAGTTTGAAATTATGAGAATGGCTTGATCGAAGGGTGACTAGCTTTTGGAAGCTTCTTCGGGAGCTTTCTCTTCGATATTGCCTTCGCTTTTGCTAAATTGTGTATCAACACTTGCAATAGCCACCTTATTGAATGGGACGAGAACACCTTCGGAAATTTTAATGGTAACGGTCTCTTTTGAAACTTGGTGTACCTTCCCGTGCATTCCACCGATCGTCACAACTTTATCACCCTTCTTGAGCGCGGCGACTCGGGCTTCTTGTTCCTTACGCTGTTTTTTCTGGGGCCGAATCAGCAGAAAATAAAACATTACGATCATGAGAATAATCATGACCATGGGGTTGCCAAGCAGGCCGCCCTGTTGCTGTGCAAGAATCGATAATGCTGTCGTCATTTTAAGAAAGGGTAGTTTGTTTGGAAAATTCTGCTAATTGCGAAGGTCGCTGCGGGAGAGCAAAAAACTAGGATCAGCGAAGGAAAGCAACTCTAAACCGCTTGATTTCGGGGAAAGAGGGTTATTTGGCCCCCGCAGTGTAGCGGGCAACAAATTCTCGCTGGAATTCCCGGAAACGTCCTGCTGAGATTGCTTGGCGGGAGTTTTCCATGAGCTGGAGGTAAAAGTGGAGGTTATGAAAGGATAGGACGCGCTGGGCGATAATTTCGCCGGCCCGGAAGCTGTGGCGCAAAAAGGCACGCGAAAAGCGAGCAACATGCGGGTGAGCTTCGGCGGTGAGCGGCGCTGAATCGAACTCGAAGGCCTTGTTCTTAATATGAATAGGACCGTCGGGGGTAAAGGCCTGTCCGTGGCGCGCGCAGCGGGTGGGGTGAACACAATCGAACATATCGACACCTTGGCCGATCATTTCTAAAAGTTGGGTTGGAGTTCCTAGTCCCATGGCATAGCGCGGTTTATTGTCGGGGAGGAATGGTTCAGCATTTTGGATGGCAGCAAACATTTCTTCCTCCGGTTCGCCAACTGACACTCCGCCGATGGCGTAACCGTCGAGATCCAGGTCTATGAGTGCGCGTGCGGATTCTTCGCGAAGATCTTGATAAACTGAGCCTTGGACGATTCCGAAATGAAGTTGCCGACCGTTTCCGCTGGTGGGTCTGTTGCTTTCGACCCACTCCTTGCAGCGCTTTCCCCAGCGGGTGGTGAGAGCGGTTGATTCTTCAGCGTATTTTCGTTCGCACGGGTAGGGCGGGCATTCGTCGAAGAGCATTGCAATATCCGAACCGAAGGTTGCCTGAATTTCCATGCTCTTTTCAGGGCTGAGCATCATGCGGGTGCCATCAAGATGGCTCTGGAATTGCACGCCTTCTTCCGTAATCTTGCGAATCTTAGAAAGCGACCAAACTTGGAAGCCGCCTGAATCGGTGAGCATGGGGCCGTCCCAAGTTGTAAATGAGTGGAGCCCACCTAGTTTGCCAATGACGTCGGTCCCGGGACGGAGCCAGAGGTGGTAGGTGTTGCCGAGAATGATCTGGGCCTCCATGAGGTGGAGCTCTTCTGGGTGGAGGGTTTTGACCGATCCTTGGGTGCCCACAGGCATAAAAATCGGGGTCTCAATGACTCCGTGTGGAGTGGTGAGGCGGCCGCGGCGGGCCTTGCAATCAGGGTCTGTCTGAAGGAGTTCGAACATGGAGATAATCGGGTGTTAACTCAGGAGTAGCCAAATGAACACTGAATTTACTATGGCTGCTAAGAACTAATGGTCACTTTAGAAGTTTCATCTTGTGAGGTGAGAGCAATAACTATTAAATCTTCAACTATGTCAGAAGAAAATCCATACAGCCCTCCCGTTAATCAAGTTGAGGCTCCTCCTATTCAGTCAGCTGTTCCAGGATTGCATAATTATGCAAGTTTGGGTCAACGATTATTGGGCAAGATAATTGATGGTCTTATCATGATTCCGCTAGGCTTAGTGATTGGGGTTGGCTACGCTTTGATTTCACCTCCTAAGCTCGTCGCTGTTGAAAAGCTCTCAGATGTCTTTTTAGGCGGCGCTTCGGTTTACGGGCTTGGCGAAACACTTCTCTTGGCCGTTCTTGGGATGGCTGCTTATATCGGGGTTCAGTGGGCGTTTTGGGCGTCGACTGGTCAAAGTATTGGAAAGAAAGTGATGAAGACTCAGGTCGTCAATCTCGATGGATCTCAGGCGAGTGTTCAGACGATTGCTTTTAAGCGTTATGGAATTATCAACTTGATTGCAAATGTGCCTACTTTCGGGCCTCTAGTTCATTTTATTGGCGTGCTTCTCATTTTCCGTCAGAACCGCAATTGCCTTCATGATGATATCGCTAAAACCCGAGTCATTAAATTTGTCGCTTCTTCTTAATAAAGGTGATTCGATTTGATGGTTATTCGGGAGGCAATTTGTTAGTTTCCTAATGCTACGGATAGGGCTTGAAAGCTTATTGTGCAAACTGATAGCTCATAAACACTCTTCAGTGTCTAGAGATATATGGGTTTGAGCTGATCTCGAAGATTCGGCGGAGCTTTTTATAGTTAGCAGAGTAGGAAGTCTACGATGCTTATTCTTCTTGAAGCCATTGTTTCATGCCGCCTGCGACATTAGTGACGTCTGTGAAACCATTTTGAAGCATCCAGGTTCCTGCCCTAGCGCTCCGCATGCCGGCTGCGCAGTGGACGTAATACTTTGCGTCCTTGGGAAGGTTGACGGCAGAGCTAGGCCAACCTGAAAGCGGCAGGAGTTCGGATCCTTCGATATGCGCCATCATGTATTCATCCTGTTCGCGAACGTCGAGTAAGATGCCTTCGAAGCCATCGGTAAGAATTTTGCGCAGTTCAAGAGTCGTGATTTCGGGAAGCTCTGTCATTTCTTTTTTGTCAGTGAAGGGTTCGGTAATAGTAGGGTTGTCCCCGCAAAGTGGGCAGTCCGGATCAGGTTTGATTTTAATTTCCCGGAATAAGGTGGAAAGGGCACGATAGTGAATCAGTCTGCCAAGCGGGGGATGCCCGAGATTTGCGAGAAGTTTGATTGCTTCCATGGCTTGAAGGCTTCCGATAATTCCGGGGAGCACGCCCAGGACACCTGCTTCGCTTCATGTTGGGACTGCTCCCTCGGGTGGAGCCTCCGGTAAGAGACAACGGTAGCAGGGTCCGCCGAGATGGGGTGCGAAGACTGTGACTTGTCCTTCAAATTGGAAGATGGCTCCATGTATGAGAGGTTTCTTGAGGAAAAATGCGGCGTCATTTGCGGCGAAGCGAGTCGGGAAGTTGTCGGAGCCATCGAGAACAGCGTCGTAAGGCCTGAGTAGATCAAGGCAATTGTCTGGCTCGAAGCGACCTTCATGAAGGATAATCTCAACATGTGGGTTAACTTGGTGGAGCCTCGCCTTAGCGCTCTCCATTTTGGAGGTGCCAACGCGATCGGTGTCGTGGAGGATTTGGCGGTGCAGGTTAGACAGGTCGACCGAGTCAGGATCAATGATGCCAATTCTTCCAATGCCAGCGGCAGCGAGATAAAGAAGGGCTGGTGAGCCCAATCCGCCGCTCCCGATGCAGAGAATCGAAGAATTCCTGAGACGTTCTTGTCCCGCTTCGCCGAGCTCTCTGAGCATAGTTTGTCGCTGGTAGCGGTCGGCTTCTTGCGGTGTCAATGGCATGAGTCAACGATGTCGCGTTAATTCTTGTCAGGCAAGGAACGATTGCCTGAGTTCAGCGTGAGTGCTAGGGTGGAGCCCGTGAAAGTCGCTATCGTTGCTCATCCCCGAAAGACAGATGCTCCGATGGCGGTGCGAAATGTTCGAGAATGTCTTTTAGAGCGTGGCATCGAGGTCGTTCTTGAGGAAGAAACAGCACGCTTGATTCAGGAGGTGGGCAAGTTGGACTTTGCCGATGGAGCTGACCTTGTCATTTCGCTTGGAGGGGATGGAACCTTACTTAAGACCCTCCATCGTTTAGGACCTAGGCCGATTCCGATTGCGGGGGTGAATATTGGGACGCTTGGCTTTCTGACAGCTTGCACCGATGAGGAAATTGATTTGCTAGGCGATCATTTGGCTAACGAAGAGATGAATATCGTTGAACGAAGTATGCTAAAGGTGGAGATGACTGAGGAAGGTGGTGAGTTACACCAATTTTTAGCTCTCAACGAAGCGGTGTTGATGAGGGGAGAGACTGGTCGCTTGGTTTCGCTCGAAGCAAGAGTGGATGGGGAGCTTTTAAATCATTATCGAGCCGATGGATTGATCGTGGCGACACCGACAGGTTCGACTGCCTACTCAATGTCGGCAGGGGGGCCTCTGCTTGGTCCTCACGCGGGAGTCTTTGTCATCACCCCAATCTGCCCACACAGCATGAGTAACCGCTCGTTAGTGGTCGGTGAAAAATCTGTGATTGAGCTTTCACCGGCTGGCGATGGAGAGGAACCGATTCTTTTTTCAGTTGATGGCCGGGACATTCTCCGAATTGAAAAAGATAGTGTTGTTAAAGTCACTTGCCACGACGCAAACCTAAGATTGGTGCGGCTCCCTGGACACTCCTTTTATGAGACCCTTCGAAAGAAACTCCATTGGCACGGCGGATAGCCTTGGTAGGCGACTACTTGGTCTGCAGGGAAGAGAGTCCGCCGTCCACCGAAAGCGATTGCCCAGTAATCCAAGTGTTGTCTGGTGAAAGGAGAAAGAAGAGGGCGCTGGCAATTTCATTGGGAGTTCCAAGCCTGCCAAGTGGGTGCATGGCTTCAGAGAATTTTCGTGCCGATTCATTATTGGTAATCGGGGCTGCAAGCGGAGTGTCTGTAAGTCCCGGGGCGACGCAGTTAACCCTTAGCTGGTTTCTCGCGTAGGTTGCGGCAGCCGAGCGGGTGAGCCCTGCAAGCCCAGCTTTAGCTGATGCGATTGCTTCATGATTGGAGAGACCCTTTTCCGCTGCGGCTGAGGTGACAAAGGCAATGGAGCCGCCGGATTTACTCATGGCTCTGGCTAAGTTGTGGAGGAGGTAGAAGGCTGAGTTGAGATTTGTATCCATGACAGACTGCCAGTCGGGGATCGAGGTTAGATGCGCCGGTTTAAGGAGAATTGAACCGATACAATGAGCGACCGCTTCAATTTCGCCGAGTTCTTCGATCGCTAAGGTAATACAGGAGGCGACCTCATCAGGCTGAGTAAAATCACAGAGCAGGAATTTGACCCCCAATTCAGCCGAGAGTTCTTTGAGCGCGACCTCGTTTCTTCCTGCCAAGACAAGTCGGGTCCCAGCCGAGTGAAGCTTACGAGCTAGAGCTGATCCAATCCCTCCATTGGCCCCGGTAATCAGAGCAGTTTTCGGTCCATTCATTCTTACCTGAATCGTAGCTCTGAAAGCCAGTTTCGCATCTGGTTTTTTGTGCCCTCAATTTCCATGCGATATTGGCCGATTTTTCCTGAGCCATCTTTGAGTTCCGTTCCTAAGGTCCGGAAAATACTGCCGTAGTGCGTCGAGGGTAGGTGAGCATGATACCACTTTACGGTTTGTTCCGCGACCAGTGCCTTTTTCCAGAGCTGTGCTTCATTGATCTGAACCGTGTTGCCGTTAACAATGCGAGTGCCTCGTAGATGTGGCGGATAAAGAAGAAAGAACATGAGCTCGCTTGACCCGGTAATCGTGAGCTTTTCTTTGCTGTTGGCAGGATTAGTGTAGCGAAGGCTATAACCGTTTTTTGCTTTGGTTCTCTCGGGGGGGCCCCACGCATTAGCGCGGGCCGGGCTTGAAAGGATCGGGGGAGTTGAAGGTCCTAACGAGGAGTCAGGAGGCGTCGATGAGCAATGAGTTAAAAGGCACAGAAAAGAAAGTAGGGGTATTACTCGACTATTCATTGGCATATAAGATACCGTATTTTCTTAGGTTTGCACCTTGAACTAGCATTCTATGCGGCAAATATCTTTTTATGATCAAGAGGGAATTTTTTAACCAATAAAAAATTCTTTTGCTTTACGTGAAAGTTGTTTGATCCGGTATTCCTCGCTTGAGGCCTCTGCTCGAGTTCCAACCACTCTTTCATAGACCAAATTTAACGGAGTGCGCCCCCGTAAATATTTGGCGCACTTTGGGCCCTGCGATTGATGTTCTGTCAGACGCCGTGCGACATCGTTCGAAATACCGCAGTAAAGTGAATCATCGCCACAACGAATGAGATAGACAGACCATGTGGATTCACTAGCCATCCGGATTGAGGTTCATTTGAGAAAGAAGTCTTTGGTTGAACTCGTCAGCCATGTCGTAGCCGATTTTTCGGAGTTGGAGATCAAGTGCCGCGACTCCAATCAGTCTCGCTGTGTCTCTTCCAGCAGCTACTGGGATCTCTACAAGCGGAATCTCGACATCAAGGATTCGCATTTTTTTCTGCGATATGCCAATTCGGTCGACTTTGTTGAGATCGCTTGCCGATTTCAATTCTACTACTAAGTCTAACCGTTTCTCTGGTCGAATAGCCGATAGGCCATACAGATTGGCAACGTTGATGATACCAATACCCCGCATCTCTAAATATCCTCTTGCGAAGTCCTTTGCGCTTGCCGAAAGTTCTCCGCTAATTTGCTTCAGCTGAACCGAATCATCAGCGACCAGTGCGGCCCCTTTTTCCAATAGTCCAATTGCGGTCTCGCTTTTTCCGGATCCGCTTTCTCCCATTATTAAAACGCCGATACCTCGATAGTCGACCATGCAACCGTGCAGGGCGGTGCGATGGGCAAAATCATTCTCGAGGCTAATGGTAGCGGCGTTAAGCAACGACATAGTTGGTCGGGGAGTATGTAGAATAGCGATGTTTTTCTCTCGAGCGACTTCTTTGAGAATGGGCGAGAGGTCATGTCCACGGGCAATGATCAGGCAGGGGATATCTTGTTCGCAAAGAATTGTGAAACGCTCAAGGCGAAGTTCGTCCGAGAGTTTTTCAAGATAGGAATTCTCTGAATTTCCCAAAACCTGAATACGCTTTTTGGCAAAGTAGTCGATAAAGCCCGCTAAGGCGAGCCCCGGACGGTTGACTGCGGGCTCTTCAATCACTCGATCGAGTCCGGTTACAGGGTGCTCAGTACTTAATTCGAGATCATCTCCGTGTCGTTCCAGAAATTCCTGAACAGTGATGCTCTCGATGACCTTTCGTTTTCCACCTGCTGCCATGGCGGAAGACTAAAACATTAGTCTTCCTTGGGCGAGATGTTGTTTTCTAGTCCACGTGGTTTCTTTCAGAAGGAGAGTGATTTTGGGAGGCGGATGAAAAACAATGGTCTCAGGAGAGGGGAATGCGTGCGCCTCACTCCGGAAGATTATTAACCCAGGTGGTTATGTCAGCGACAACCTGGTCGCTTTGGTGGTCGTGAAAGAGAAGATGAAAGCTCTCAGGGTAGAATTTTCTGGTGGCACGAGTTTTTTCCGGAAGTCCGTCAAAAAATCGTTTTATGTCTTTGGGGTCAGAAAAAACGTCTTTCCCGCCATGAAGAACTAAAAGTGGAAGATCGAGTTGTTGGGAAGCTTTCCGGGAAGTTTGCATCATCTTACCCAGAGTGGTGAGTAGACGGAGAGTGTGTTTGCGAATATGGTATGAGTTGGTAGCGGCCTGCTCTTGGTGGATGGTGTTCTTAGTCACCCGGACGTCACCTTGCCCCGAGAGGCTTTCCAGTGAAACTCTTGCTTTCGGAAAGAGAAATCCAGCAAGGTTTGCGGCTGAGATTTTCCATTGTGGAAAATCAGAACGAATATCAGTTATGGGCGATGCTAGAATCATAGCGTCGCAGCGGGCACCGTGTTTTTTGATCTGTGCATAGGTATGGAGAACAATGAGTGAGCCCATACTTTCGCCGCACCAGATAATCTTCGCTTTTGGGTGTCGCTTTCGGACTAAGCTTGTGAAGCTCGTCAAGTCTTTGAACCATTCTTCTCGATTGTGAATATGGCCTCGTCGTTCTTTGATTGGGTCTTTTCCTTGTCCCCGTGTCTCGGCCCCGTAAAGCATTATGTTGGGATGGTTGGCTAAGATATGCTTGGCAAGAGGCCGAAAGTCCGAAGCTGCCCCGCTGATGCCGTGAACTCCAATGATTACTAGTTTGGAATCCTCCTTGGAGGACCACTTGGTGTAAGGGAATTTCGCCCCATCAAAAGAATGAAAATGCGTTTTTCCCAATCGTATTTGTGCCACCTTGGTCGCGGGATTTTGGGCGGAACAAGAGGTAAGGGGGATGAAAATGAATATCCCGAGACCCACTAATATGCCGCGTAGAATCGGGATGATCATTTTGATAGAAAGCAAAGGTTAGTACTGAACAATAGGCTTTTCAGATTTGGCGTCAATGATTGCGAAACGCTCCCTGTGAAGATTAGCGTCGCTCCTGAAAATCAGTCGCCCGCTATGTGAGCGTTCTAGTTCCATGAGGATCTTAGAATCCTCGGACTTAAAGCGATTCAAAACATCGGTATTGACCATAACAATTAGATCTCCGTCCTCGTCATTTTCTTTCTGTCGTTGAATTACGGTATTGAGGCGACGTTGGATTTCGATACTCATGGACATGGTCGTCTTAATCCGAGCTCGCCCTTGACAATAGGTGCAGGGCTCAAGAGTTGAGTCGAGAAGGCTCTCGTTCAATCGTTGACGTGTCATTTCCATGAGTCCAACAGATGAAATCTGGAGGACCTGGGTTTTTGCCTTGTCCCGTTTGAGTCGCTCCTTCATCGCTCGATAGACCGCTTGCTGGTCGCGGCGATGTCGCATATCAATAAAATCGACTACAACAAGGCCTCCAATATTACGAAGTCTTAGTTGCCGGGCGACTTCTTCGGCGGCTTCAATATTTGTTTGAAGAAGGACTTTATCAACGTCTTTTGATCCCCGGTTCCGCCCGGTATTAACGTCGACAGAAATAAGGGCTTCGGTCTCATCAATGACGATGTAGCCACCACAGGGGAGCCAAACTTGGCGCATGAAGGCCTCGTCAATCTGCTTCTGAATGCCGAATCGTTCAAAAATAGTTTGTTTGGAGTAAAGGTAGTGAATCTTACGCTTGGCTCGACGCGAGACCTTGGCGGCAATCTCGCGAATGTGTGCGGTCGTTTTTTCGTCATCACAAATAATCTTATCAACTTCATCTGTGAGGAAATTTGTGGCGGTGCCTTCCACGAGATCCGGTTCTCGGAAACAGCAAGCCGGAGCGCTTTTGTTATTTCTGATGTCCTCGACCTGTTCCCATTGTTCTAGGAGCATGGCAAGGTCACGGACGAAATGGCGAGCGCGGGTGCTGGTGGCGACTGTGCGCATAATGATGCCCATGCCGTCAGGAATACTCAGGCGCTGCATGATTTTGCGAAGGCGTTGTCGCTCCTTCGGATCGTCAATGCGTCGCGAGATGCCGAATTGATCGGAATAAGGCATCAGAACGAGATAACGACCCGCAAGCGAAATGTTAGTCGTCACCCTCGGCCCCTTGTTGCCGATTGCACCTTTCGAGACCTGAATCATGATTTCTGAGCCGACTGGGTAAATGCTTGGGATGTCCTTAGACGTGATTTTCTTTTGTTTCTTTTGTGGCCGTCCTTCACGACGGATTTCTTCGAGACCCCCATCGAGTGCGGCTGGGATAGCATCCCAAAAGTGAAGGAAGGCATTTTTATCTAGGCCAATATCAACAAACATCGCTTTTAGGCCTTGTTCGATATTTTTGACACGGCCCTTGAAGATTCCGCCGACGATGTTGTCATCGCCATTACGTTCGACATTGTATTCTTCAAGGACACCATCCTCAAGAAGGGCTGTTCGACGTTCAAGTGTTTCTGAGTTGACAATGATGGTGCGCCCTTCACGAGGGTCAACACTGGTCAGGCCAAGTGCGTTTTTGATTTTTTGGATCATATGATTAAATTAGTTTATAAGATTAAAATTTTGGTTGATTAGTTGCTGTCCGCTTCTCGATCGGGAGTCGGCGCGATTGATGGGAGAAGATTTTCGTTTGGGGTGATTAAGGCAGGTCGTTCCTGTGGAAGAAGAACGTCGTCGATTTCATCGCCGGTCTCACCCTCATTATTATCAGTCAAAGAATAGATTTCGCCTTCGGGAATTTCAATTTTCTCAAAAGCGTCAAAGTTTCCTGCATAGGTCCCGAGGTGGGTAATTCGCATGTTTAATCCGGCTTCCATATTGAAGATTTCGCGATAGATTCTTTGGGAAAGAACCCCGGCGACTGCGCCACCACTTTTACCGTTCTCAACCATCACACAGATGGCGTAGCGAGGTTTCTCGAATGGTGCAAAGGAAGTGGTCCAGGCATTGTGGGTGTGCTCAATGTTCGTCTTGCCTGTCTGAGCTGTTCCTGTCTTTGCGGCAACAAAAACATCCTCTAGAGCAACCTTAGTGGCGGTCCCCCCTAGCTCATTAACAGCTTTCCACATGCCTAGTCTGATCATGTCCATTTCAGCTCTAGTAACGCCTTCATCGATTAGGTTCGTTTTGACGATTGGAATATTTTCTTTGATGACTTGCGCCTCTCCATTTGGATCTTCGCCAAGAATCCGGCGAACGATACGAGGTTGGTAGTATTTCCCTCCGTTAGCGATTGTCGCTGCGACGGAGCAGACTTGAAGCGGGGTGGCGAGGGATTGACTCTGGCCAATTGCAAATTGTGCAAGAGTTGCTCGGGTCATTGATGCTCCCGGATATTTGCGTCTCCAAGTGTCACTTCCAGGGAGGAATCCGGGGTCTTCGGAGGGGAGTAGGATGCCGGATCTTTTGCCAAAGCCCACTAGCTCGAATGTGTTTACCATAGCTTTGGAACCTAGGGTTCCCGCAAGTGACATAAAATAGGGATTGCAGGACCTTTGGATGGAATCGGTCAGGCTGAGGGAGCCATGTCCATATGTTTTCCAGCAGCGAATCTTTGTATTTCCAAATTGGCTGAATCCGAGGCAGTTGTGCCAGAAATTTGTCTTCTCGTGGCAGGCCGCGGCGATTGCGGTGGGAAGCTTAAAGGTTGAGCCCGGGATGTAGCGCCCGATGGCGCGGTTTATGAGAGGGCGTGCCCGATTTGTATTATACTCTGCGAAGCGAGCCTCCGTGATTGCGGGTATGAAGTCGTTAGGATCAAAGTTCGGGACGGAAACCATGGCGAGAACTTCGCCCGTATTTGGATCCATTACCACGGCGGCACCACGTCCAATGAGGCGCATGACGTTTGCAACGATCAGTTGGATGCGGCTGTCGATCGTGAGCTGCACCTCGGCGCCCTCACGGGCGGGTTGGTAGTCTTCAGTTGCGATGACCTTGTTTCTTTCATTGCGAACTAGGATTCGTTTTCCGGCCTTTCCCCTTAAAAATTCATCTGTTGTAAATTCCACGCCAGTCAGACCTTTGGCGTCTCCTTGGAAGTGTCTGTTTTTATTTTTCTTTCCTCGATATTCGTCAGGAATGTCTCCTTTCGCCCATTGTTTGACGTAGCCGATAATGTGTCCCGCAAGGGCCCCGTATGGATAAACACGCCGGGGCGTGACTCGAACTTCCACACCGGGGATTTCGTGACTACGGACCGCAATTTTTGCAAACTGGTCTGGCGTCAGATCTTGCCGGTAGCGATAGGGGACAAGGCCACGATAGGTCTTGTAGTGAGTTCCGATGTCTCTTGTGTATCGTTGGCCCGTGAGGCCAAATAATTCAAGTTGAGGTAATACCCATTCGCGGACGGCTTCGACGATCATTTCATCGTCTGGAGCCTTTCTTTCAATTTCGATCAGTGGTGGGTTTTCGTTCTGCTCCTGGTCTTCGTTTTCATCAGTTAGAGATTTTTTGTATTCCGTGTAACCGACGTAAATGTCTTCGAGATTGAAAGCAATTTCATAGGATCTCCGATTGCGCGCGAGAACTACGCCGTTGCGATCGACGATACGGCCACGAGCTCCTGGTTCGCGAATTTCTACGTTGTGAGTGATAGGAATCTTGGCGACGAACTGGGCTCGGCGGTCGATTTGAAATTCGTAAAGTCGCGAGAGAAGAGTGCCACACCCCATTAGAATGAGGGCGGTAAGCAAAAAGAGCCTTATGCGATACTTTGGTTCCATATGACTATTTTTTGTATCGGATGGTGTGACCGCAAAGGTCGGCAACGCGAAATAGAATCCAAAATATAAGGGGGGAAAGTAGCATCGTGAGGACCGAGCTCGCCCAAATTTGTTGGATCATACCGTCATTTTTGTGGAATCCACCACCGACGAAGCCACGGAGAAGATATTCCACAAAGAGATAAAGAAAAATCGCAACTCCTGCGAGTATAGCGGAAAGATACCATTTGCCTTCCCGGAAAATTGGTCTGATTCCCTGCATTAGAAATCCCATCAAAGTGTAGAGTACTACAGAGTAGCCAAATTTCAGAGAATCTGGCGAATTCTGATATACGAAGGGGTCGCCTTGAGTGACAGAAAGGATTTGTTGAGCATCCCATAGAAATCCTCCGAGATAAGCGAGGATCAGCATAATACCGGTTGAGACTGTGACTGATCCGCAGAGGACGATTAGGGGGAGGATGAGAAAACGAGCGTCATACCATGAGGAGACAGACGGAAGAAACTGCTGAACAATACAGCTCAGAAGAAGGAGTCCGATTAGGCTTATGGAGTATAGCAACATGTCTTGGTCTTAATCACCGGGTGATTCGGTAATGACGAAGACGTTTTTTAGGTTGGTGAAGTCAACCGCTGGTTTGATTTCCGCCTCGCCGTATACGGGGCCTACTTCAAAGTCTTCGATAGTTCCAATAGGAATGTTTGGAGGAAACAAATTCCCCCGCCCATCGGTGTAGACCTTCATTCCCTTTTGGAGGATGGCGGTCTTAGAGAGATAGCGCAGCCGCAAACGAGGCGTCTGGCCAAAGGTGGTTTGTCGGCCTACAATGATACCGACCTCGCTAGTGCCCTCGACTTCCGCCGAGACCTGCGAGATCTCGTCGGTAATTAGAAGCACTGATGAAATTTGCTCGCCAGAAAGCTGGAGGCGGCCCACTAAGCCGCCGTTTGAAGCGAGGACACAAAGGTCAAATTCAGGATCGGCTTCGAACCCGTCATCGGTTCCACGATCGATCTCTATAGTTTTACCCCACATCTGAGGTTGTTTTCGAATGACGCGGGCTGCAACCACATCAAATTGGGTTTTCTTTTTAAAATCGAGCGCATTTCGGAGTTGATTATTTTCCGCCTCAAGTTCGCGTACCCGTCCGGCTATAAGCTTAAAGCGATCACGTTCTTCGATCACTTGCTCGATCCGTTTTTCAAGATCAGCGGAGTGTTCGACTTCTTCTAGAAATTTATTAGCGAATGCTTCGGTTTCACTCCCTTTCGATATGAGTGGGGAGATAGCCGAGTAGTAGGAACGCTGAATATGGCGCACAGATTTTTCGCTTAGCGTAAAAAGCCATACGAGCCCCGCGACAAAGAGGATAAGAGCTAGGAAATTGAGAGGCTTCATCTCCGGAATCCGGATTTATCATTGTCGGAATTGGTGACACGTTTCAGGAAGGTGATTTCCTGAAGGACTTTTCCGGTTCCTTCGGCAACGGCGCTCAGGGGATCCTCTGCGACGTGGACTGGAAGCCCGGTCTCCTCACGCAGTCGCTTATCAAGTCCGCGAAGGAGAGCTCCTCCTCCAGCGAGAACAAGTCCGCGGTCAACAAGGTCGGCAGCAAGTTCGGGTGGGCAGCGTTCTAGAGTGGTGCGAACTGCATCGACAATGGTGGTAAGCGGGTCAGCCATGGCTTCACGAATTTCCTGCGAGGTGATCGTGATTGTTTTCGGTAGGCCAGAGACGAGGTCACGCCCCTTGACCTCCATGGAGGATTCTTTGGGGAGAGTATGGGCTGATCCTATTCGGATTTTGATATCCTCGGCAGTGCGTTCACCAATCATCAGGTTATAGCCCCGTTTCATGTAGGAAATGATTGATTCGTCGAGGTCATCACCGGCAGTGCGGACGCTGCGAGCGTATACAATGCCAGAGAGGGAAATGAGCGCGACTTCGGTCGTCCCACCGCCAATATCGACGATCATATTTCCGGACGGGTCCTGAACAGGCAGTCCTACTCCGATCGCTGCTGCCATGGGTTCTTCAATGAGGTATACCTCCCTAGCCCCGGCCTGTTCGGCGGATTCCTTAACAGCGCGACGTTCGACCTCGGTGATGCCTGATGGGATAGCGATGACTACGCGCGGGTGGCTTCGTCGTTTGCTGCTCACCTTTTTGATGAAGTGGCGAAGCATAGCCTCAGTGACCTCGAAGTCTGCGATGACGCCATCCTTCAGAGGGCGGATTGCGACGATATTACCTGGAGTACGGCCGAGCATGCGTTTGGCATCATCTCCAACCGCAAGGACTTCGTTTGTACCGGCTTTTACAGCAACCACAGATGGTTCTCGTAATACAATTCCGTGATCCTTGACATTGACAAGGGTGTTGGCGGTGCCGAGATCAATTCCGATATCGTTCGACAGGAGGCCGAAAAGTCGTGCAAACACTGACATAGAAGGAGTTAGGTTGGGAAAGAGGTTGTTTGGGTAAAGGGATCACAGAGTTACAAAAAATAACTCGCACTGCAGGCTGGGACGATGGAGAGAGAGCCTAGAATGGTCAAGCAGCATCCTTGTCGCTTATTTATTTTGCTATTGCAAAATATCACGAGATCCTTATTTTCTTCGCGCTAAAAACTCCCTAGCGAGCTTTTCATAAGCCTTAGCGCCGGCCCCATTTGGATCGTGTTCGAAAATAGTAAGGCCATAGCTGGGAGCTTCTCCGATACGGATCGAACGAGGGATAAGGGTTTTATAAAGTTGTTTGGGGAGGAAGCTTTTAACCTGTGCAACGACTTCTTTAGACAGATTGGTGCGGCTGTCATACATCGTCATGAGGATGCCCTCAAGTTGCACCGAGGCTCCCGATCCGGATTCTCGGATCTGGTCTATGATATGAACGATTTTGGCCAATCCTTCTAACCCAAACCACTCGCATTGTAAGGGAATGATAACTTCATCAGCAGCGGCAAGCGCTGAGGTCATTAGGATCCCGAGCGAAGGGGGCGTATCGAGAATGATGAAGTCATAATCTTGTTTTTTGCCTAGTTTTCCCAGTAAGTCCCGTAGGCGGGACAAGTAATCGGGCATTTGTGCGAGTTCGATTTCAACTCCGGCAAGGTCCATATCACCCGGGATGAGAGATAAGTTTTTAATACGAGTTGGGATGATTTTATCTTCAATTCGGGCTTGGCCTATGAGGGGCAGGTAGAGGCAGCCGATCGAGCTGGCTTCTTCGCCGATTCCACTCGTTGTATTAGCTTGGGGGTCAAGGTCGATCAGGAGGATTTTTTCACCCTTTTGAGCCAAGGCACCGGAAAGGTTGATCGCAGTGGTGCTTTTCCCCACTCCACCTTTCTGGTTAGCAATGGCAATAATATTCATTCAAAAAAACGTCTGAGGGGAAGCTGACTTGGGGCGATACTAAGAGAAAGAAAAAAGGCAGTTTTTGGGAGTGAAACTTAGCGTCCCAGCTCGCGGGCCTTTTTGGTAGCTGCTTTTACAGCGTTAATCGCTGAAGATCGAAAGGCACTCTCTTCAAGTGCCGCGAGCCCTGCGATGGTCGTGCCGCCGGGGGAAGTGACTCGATCACGAAGAACGCTGGGGTGTTCGCCGGAATCCGCCACCATGCGTGCCGCTCCAAGAACGGTCTGGGTTGCCAATGCGAGTGCCTGATCGCGGGGTAAGCCTTCGAGAAGGGCTCCGTCGGCGAGGGCCTCGATAAATGTGTAAACGTAGGCAGGTCCGCTACCCGAAAGTCCGGTGACTGTGTCGAGTAGTGACTCCTTCACCTGATATACGATTCCGATTGATCCTAAAAGCTTCTCAGTAAAATCGGCATCGGCATCTGCTGTTTTCTTGCCTAACGCAAACGCCGCTGCACCTTCGCCAACGAGAGCTGGAGTGTTCGGCATGGTTCTTACGATCCGCGCCTGATGATTGCAACTTTCTTCCATCGTCTCAATCTTGACCCCGGCTGCGATCGAGATCACAAGCAGTTCGTCAGAAGATTTAACAAGTGGAGGGATTTTGGCGAGAATTTCAGAGACTTGGTAGGGTTTGACACAGAGGAGGAGGATGTCACTTTGTTGTATTACTTCTTCGAGTGATTTAGCAGTTAAAATGCCGTCTCCAAGCGCTGCAATAGCCTCCGGAACAGGGTCGTAGGCCAAAACTTGGTGGGGCTCAAACACTCCTTTCTTGATCGCACCCAATGTCAGGGCGGATCCCATTTTTCCACATCCAATGAGGCCGATGGTCATGCTCCAGCTTTGACTAGATTGAGGTGCGCTGTCGAGTCTCGGTCTTTGTTACTGATTGATTGTTTGCCAACTGAGTCTGATTAACCGAGAACTTCGGGGTGAGAAAAACCTTGCTTTTAATATTTCACTTCGTGCTTTGCGTCGAGTTGGCTGCCGACGATTTTAAGGTGGAAGATGTGATCCACCCGGTCGTTATTAAACTAGGGAAGCCGAGGGCCATAGCCGCTTTGGGTGAGGGGCACATGGCGATTTCTTCCAACTCGGAAATAGCGGCTAGCCACGTTGCGCAAGGACTTGGCCGAATGAACGCTTCTTGGGATTTTGAAG
>Ga0257126_1000521_pt1 | contig 31238 bp, 22 predicted proteins | sample SI060_120mmetaG_FD_190151 | JGI IMG/M metagenome (GOLD analysis project Ga0257126, IMG submission 190151) | Marine microbial communities from Saanich Inlet, British Columbia, Canada - SI060_120m | ecosystem: Environmental > Aquatic > Marine > Inlet | place: Canada: British Columbia | collected... | reverse complement strand
ATTCGCAAAAACCCCAATATCAAGTCTCGCATTCAGGACGAAGCTGAAGACCTCCGTCTAATGGAGAGAACAGCCAAGCTGCCTGTATGACCTCATACTCGACCAGAGACGCATATGAAACATACATTGCGTATCTAGCACTACAGAGGCATTTTACCTCGTCGTATGACTATTTCAAGTACAACGGCAAGGTAAATGCTTCTCCGCAGTCGTTCGAGATTCGAAAGGATAAGTTTCAGTTCTATAAGTTATCAAAACATAATGATTACAAGAATTATATCGTTGCTAACATGGTCAACTCTGACAAGAAGATATGGGTTGGAGACCTGCTAACAACCGAAAGTGACGATATATATAAGCAGTGGTCGAAGAAAATTCAATCACTATCATATCACTTCAAACAGGAGATACGAACATTAGACGAAGATTTTGACTCTAACTTTAAAGTGGTAGATGGTCAGCACCCGCCATTGTTAAACGAAGTTATTGCTAAACGTTTTTCACTGGAATCGCTGATTATACTCGACGACGTTCTAGATATTTTTAAGCATTGGAACTCAAAAATAGCTTTACAAATCATCTGGGAGGTTGTATACTCTAAGAGTAGTAAATACAAACCGTTTCTACAATATGATAGATCAGTAATGAAACAAACATTGCTTGATCGTTTTGGATAAATCGCACATACAAGGAAAATATACATGAACGCATTCGCACAAATGAAGACTCAAAAGAACTCTTTTGACAAGCTAAACGCTCAACTTCAGAAGTTGAACGGTAATCAAGCAAAGCAGACATACGGTGATGACCGTATCTGGAAGCCACAGGTCGATAAGGCTGGTAATGGCTATGCTGTACTACGCTTCCTTCCAGCACCTGACGGAGAAGATATGCCCTTCGTTCGTCTCTGGGACCACGGCTTTCAAGGTCCAGGTGGTTGGTATATTGAGAACTCTCTCACATCAATCGGTCAAGATGATCCAGTGTCTGAGTACAACTCTACGCTTTGGAACTCTGGTGTTGACTCTGATAAGGAGATTGCTCGTAAGCAGAAGCGCCGTCTGAAGTATTTCTCTAACGTTTATATCGTGAAGGATTCCGCCAAACCTGAGAACGAAGGTAGTGTCTTTCTCTATCAGTATGGCAAGAAGATTTTCGACAAGCTGAACGAAGCAATGAATCCTCAGTTTGAAGATGAAACTCCAGTGAATCCTTTTGACTTTTGGGAAGGCGCAAACTTCAATCTCAAGATTCGTAATGTAGAAGGATATCGTAACTATGATCGTTCTGACTTCTCTTCTGCTAGTCCTCTTCTCACTGATGATGATGAGATGGAGCGTATCTGGAAGTCGCAGCACTCCCTACAAGAACTCGTCGATCCTAAGAACTTCAAGAGCTATGATGACCTGAAGACTAAACTCTATCGGGTACTCGCTCTTGATGGCGGTTCACACGCACCCAAAACGACCGCTCAGGAAGACGAGCCGGCGGTGATGGACTTCAAGCCTCAGTTCAAGGAAGCATCTGCTCCTGAACGCAAGACTGAAGATTCATCGCCGTCGTGGGCAATGACCAATGATGATGAGGATGATGATAGTTTATCGTTCTTCAAGAAGTTGGCTGAAGACTAAGAGAAAGGGGAGCTTTTTAGCTCCCCTTTTTTTGTTTAAAAACTAGCGGGAACCTGGTATCTACGATTGGTGCCAGGTCCACCTCTTTTACTATCCGTTGAATAGAAAGTATAGTTATAAATTTTACTACTTTGGTCACGACTGTCATTAGTTGTTGGTGCGGCAATGATATTGGCATCCGTCCCGCCGCCTCGTCTTCTAGCATTTGCGGCAAGTTGTGCTGCTTGATTTTCAGCCTTTTGAGCCGCAACAGCATTCACTTTTGTACCCCTTTCTTTTAGTTCTTTCATGGTCTTATCGACAATATCGCCAGGGGATTCTCCAGCCATCTCGCCAAACATGTCGTACTTCAATCGTTTTTCACGTGCGGCCTTGAACCGCACATCCATCATGCCGCCTTCCTTGTCTATAGCCGTGTCAAACTTACTATCGAACCTCTTCCGAGCTACGCTAAGTATTGAATCTACCAACAATTTTTTATCGGAATCTGACAGTGATGTATTCTGATCAATTAAGCCAAGTTGTCTTTCTACTTCTGCAACTTGTGCATTCGTATTGGCTTTATCCTGAATAAGTGTGTCAAACGCAGCAGAAGCGCCTATTTTTAAATCTTGAACAATTTGTTTTGTTACTGCTTTATTTGCTGCTAGTGAAGTTACCTCATTAAGTTTAGCAAGGGCCTCCGCTTGATTTTTATTCGCAATAGTGGATAATTCTTCTTGGGTCTCTACCATTTTATCTCTAATAGCTTGAGACCTTGTTAAGCCAGTGTCTTCCAGCCTTTTCATAGTTTCTCGCAACCGTGCAGCAGCACCTGCGATTGCTTTCGCATCTTCGCTCGCTACAGCGTCACGCAACTTTTCTCTTTGCTCTTCAAGTATTTCCAGTTCATCATTGACTGCAATATCTCTTAGCAATTCGAGGGCTGCATAAATGCCGGCTACGGCAGCTATTCCCGCAAATACGGGGGGGAACGCCGTTATCACTGCCAAAACTCCTTTAAGGCCTGTAATAGCCAGCTTACCTACACCAAAGGTAGGTATACCGGCTTTACTTAATACAGCAATGGTACTCGCTAGACCTATAGCCCATCCCGCTCCTTCTACCTTCGTACCAAAAATATCACCGATAGTTGACATAAAGTCTCTTAAAGACTTAACGCCTTTTCCGAACATTGTCGTTGGGTCATTGCCTCCGCCTGAAAATATACCTATTAAATCCGCTAATGGTTCTTGTACATATGTTTTAAACTTTTTTGGAAAAAGCGCCATAACAGTTAAAAGACCACCAAGGGCTAAGGTCAAAATACCTAATTTGTTTTTTTTAAGAACCTCAATAATACCAGAGAAGCCTTTACTCAAGCTACCAAATATCTTTGAAAAAGCACTCTTTGGAAGACTTGACAAGTCAAATCCTTTGGATGTGGGCGAGGTCAACAATTTTAATCTATCTTGTCTCTTCCGTAACTCTTCATCCAGTTCAAATTTTGCTCCCATTAATTTAATAAAATCAATTTGAGCAGAAGATAATATTTTGAATTCTTTAACTAATGTTTGTGCCGGAAGCATTAATGCTTTTACTTCATTAACTAATGAATTTAAAATTTTTCCGTTCGATTTATTTCGTCTATATTCATTAAATTCAGAAAACTTTTGTTGGGTGCTTCGGTTTTTATTGCTTGCTTCAATCGCATTAGTTACGTCATTTAATGTTGCTTCAGCCATTTTCTTCTATTTTCCTATTGACTTTTTCTCCAAACATGGTATAATAGCGTTATCGCTAATGATGTTTAGAGTAAGTTATTTCTTAACAGGTGTTGATGGTTTACTAGGTGGTTTACTACCCTTCTTATCACTGTATGCATTAGCACCAAAGTAAGCAGCAACAAGTGCAGAGATTGCTACAAAGTATGTTGGTGCAATGTTACCAATAATCACTGCTGCTTTGTCTACACCAAATAACGAAGTGAAGAAGATGCTAAACGGATACAGAAGCATTCCAAACAAAGCAAACCAAGTCATCTGCCTCATTGCATCTCTACGAGCATCAGCGTCTTCCAACTCTTTACGCTTAAACTCAAGGTACATATCCATCTCTTCTTGTGAGACGTGACCGTCACCATTTGCATCAGCACCAGGCAAAGCCGCTGCGTCAATGGTGACGGTGTTCGTTTCTTCTTCAGACACTTGACGTTATCCTTGTTGTTGTTTTGCATTTTGTTCTTCAATATGATCAATAAGCATTTCAACATATAAGTCACGTTCAAACGGTATTAAATTCTCAAGTTCAGTTATAGAATAGTTATGATGTTGTACTAGGGAAAAGATGACCTTATAATAATTAGAGATATTATTATGGATCATCATCAAGTAAAAAAACTTTGCATCCCTTCAACAACCTTTTCAACCTTCGTACCATCTTCTCTTGCATATTCAACAGTATGCGAGAGTTTGGGAAGCGTATTCAAGAATTCTTCAATATCACGCATGTTTTGAGAAGACAATGAATTAATAAAATCTTCTTGTTCTTTTCTCGTGTGGTCTTTCATCAACAGAACATCATCTTCACCAACCAGTACCTTATCGATGGTAGAGATAACCATTTCCATCATAGCATCATCATCTTGCTTATAAGAAGAAAGTTTTTGCACCACGTTATAGTTTGGGTCTCTTAACGTGATTGAAATATTTTTGTTTAATTCGATAACATACTTATGGTCTTTGTTAAACACTACTTTGATATCATCAATGTTGACAGGAACATTATATATTTGTTCGTCTTTATCATCTGTTAGTGTTAATTCTATCACATTATTTATAGACCTAGCCCTCAAATTTACAAAGATATATTCAATGTCATATGTTGGTAAATCATCAATATCAATTTCTGTGTGTAAGCAGTTGTTGATGACCTGCTTGATTGCATCTAATGTTGCTTCATCACCTTCTCCTTGTGCTGCCATCAGAAGAATTTTCTCTTCTCTCACGGTGAACGGTCTAAACTTAATGTTCTTTTTCCCGTTCGATGATGGCAGCTTTAGTGTAAAGATAGGTGTGTCAATTTTAGGTAATGCCATAGTTTAAATCACTCCGTTAAAGTACTCCGAGTCCTCTTCCTAGAGTTCGGATTGTAGTTCCTTGATTAATCAAATCTTGTATATTTCGAGGTCGTTTAACTGTATTTATCACACCAACAATAGATGCTGCTTGTGCTATTCTCGTGAACAAGCCTACTGGTGTTCTAGCTGGTGTGAAGTCAGAAGCATTAACTGATTCTCTTGTTATGATCATATCATCATATGTAAACTCAATAGGAATCTGAATTAACGTATCGTTTTGCTCCCATCCCATTTGAACTGCACCAATCTGTGTTGGATATGCTTCATACAGAGTATAACTTACTTTTTCTTGGCTATCATGGTCATACCCAATAATCTCTATATAACAAGAATAGTCTTCTTTATATCCAATCTCTCTATAGCCTCTATTATCAAAAACTTCACCACCATCTTGTACGATGAAGTTTAACCATCGCTGAAAGAAGCCCATTATCAGATAATTTGAATCACCAAAAAATGTTGTTGTGAACGAATCGTTCGAACGGGAGATTGGCATCTTATTCACTTGACCATAAGCTAAAGGCTTGTAATCAAATGTGTTGACGGTCTTACCGGGCAAATTTGTAGTGCTACAGAAGAAGGTCAACTCTTCCATTGTAGGAAAGGAATCACCAACGCCAGCAAACACTTTAGGGGGTGGTGTAATTCGTACAATAAACTTGTTTGATTGAGCAAGCCCGCCAAACTTAGATTTAGATATTTGCGCTCTGAAATCTGCTACATTAAACGCCATTACTAGTTTCCTCCAATCATTTGTCTGGAGTCTGCATAAACTTGACCCTTTTTAATCCGTGATGTATTCTCGTAGAATCTCTCAAGAGGTAGAAACAACGCAATGTCCCATTCAGATGGGTTTATATATATCATTCTTGATTCGACTTTACTAATCAAATAGCGATGTATTGTAGGCTTGAATAGTTTAAACTTTGCTGCACCGTTCAATACTTCATAGTTTAAACGCAATCTTGTAGACTCATCGTATTTTCTATTTGATGATAGATCATATAGATTGTCCATCAACTTTGCACGAAGAGGTAGCGGTAGATAGTGCATGTTGATACCAAGCCAACCTTTTGGAACTTTCTTAAAAGGAAACACGAGAGGAAATCTATCATAATAAGGCAGTGTTTTCTTGTATTTTGGATCGTATTGATACAGATACATATCACCCACACGAATCTGTGAACGACCACGCTCTGGGTCAGACTTTACAAGTTTTGCTGGTTGAAGCGCACCTGTACGCCTAGCGGCATCACGATACCACTCTCGTGCGTTTTGAGTGCGAGCAGGGATTTGACCCTTCTTCACACCTCTTAATAAGAGTTCGTCAAATACTGTCGCCAACTTCTTGCCTCTCCTTTTTCGGTCAGAACCATGAATGTCCAACCTCTATCATCACAATATTCTTGAGCAGCACGCCACTTGGATAAGTTCGTGCCCCATGTCTTCACTTCTTCGAGATATCTCTTTGTCACCTTAGACTTCTTCTGTGGTGGTACAGACTGATTCATTGGTTTAATCTCAACGAGTACCACATCACTATTTAGTTTTTTTATCCAAAAATCAGGGAAATATCTGTGCTTTCTACCGTCAATCAAACTACGATAAGGCACGATTATCTCTTCTGACGACCACTGAACGATACCAGTGTTCTCATCACATTTTCTCATAAACTTTAGTTCCCACAGACTTCTATAAATAATCTTAGTGTGGTCACCCTTATATTTATGAGGGTTTGAAGGTCTGAATCTTCCTTTGTATGCCATAATGTTTTCGTTATAAATAGATGTAAATAAGTATTTATAAGGGTTCAATCATGTCTAATGTACCTATCTCGCCAGTTTTGGCTAGAAATCGTAAGAGAAAAATTAATACGACTGCTAACTTGCAGTTTCCTTCTGATTTAGACCAAATTGGAACGCTACTTCTTTTTAAAGAATACTCATTCAACGATAGAGAACTAGGCAGCCGTGGTGGTATTAAAAACACTTCGGATGTGTATGCCGCCGCTAAAATAGTAGATTCACTATATTTACCTCTACCAGAACAAATGTTAGATGCAACTTCTTTAAAAGTTGCTGGTAATGAACTTGGCGGAATGGGAAACGCTGCTGCAAAAGGTGTTGCTGTTGTTAAAGATTCTGTTGACTCTACAATTGACTCTACAATAAAAAGATTTCAGGATGCTGTTTTGAGTATTAATAGTTCAGATGTTGCTACTACTGCTGCCAGTAAATTCTTACTAAAAGGTCTCAGTTCGTTAGGTGCTGAAGGATTGCAATCGGGTATTGAATCAGGTTTGGGAGCAACGATCAATCCATATGCAGCAATGACTTTTGAGGGTGTTAATTTAAAGACCTATACTTTGAATTGGCTTTTAGCACCAAAAAATAGAACAGAAAGCAAAACCTTAAAAAAAATTATTATTTCATTAAAAAAGAACTCTCTTCCGTATTATAAAACACTTAGCATTGGGGATATCAAAGTTATTAGTGGTAGATCATTTATGGGATATCCTAATGTTTGCTTGCCAATAATTGCTGGTGTAGATACATTAGTTATGAAACCTTGTATGATATCTAATTTTAATATTGATTATGGTGCCGGTGGAGAAATTGCTTTCTTAGAGGGTGGCAATCCATTAGCGGTTAAACTAGAATTGACATTACAAGAGATGCAAATTTGGACAAGAGAAGATTATGATGGCAGTAAAGTGGCAGATGATGCCCCAGCCTTTAGTAATGAGACGGGTATAACCGGCCCCGGGAACTTATAATATGTCAAAATATTTCAGATACTATCCACAAACACAATATGCCTTTGCTAATGGTAGTTTTACGATTGAGAAGTCTGTAAAGAACATCTCTCTTAAAACAGTTCTGATGGATGGGTTATCACAGGATGACCCATACGCTTTTCTTCGCTATACAGTGATAGAAGATGAGAAAGCAGAAGACATTGCAGACTTCTACTATGATGATCCTGCTATGAGTTGGTTAGTGTATTTTGCTAATGACATTGTTGACCCATACACTCAATGGCCAAAGACATACGAAAACTTCACTGAATATTTCAGAAAGAAGTATGCAAGTCAAGCACTTCCTACAGGCACTGATGCTATCGTATGGGGACAAGATACAACCAGAACTGATAATATCGTTCATTGGAAAAAGACTGATGATGAGACGATACTGATTAGCCCAGATTCATATATAAGAGCGCAGACATTTAATGGTGATTTTGTTGCTGGTGAATGGACCGCTGTTCGTCGTTTTGATTATGAAATGGAAGAGAATGAGGAACTAAGAAATATCATTCTCGTTAATACTTCGTATGCTCCAACAGTTCTAGAAAATTTGAGAAGTTTATTAAATGGCTAAAAATGGATTTGACGTTGGGTTCGGCAATATCATAGAAGCATCTCTATCTCACTACGATAAAACTGGGATTCGTTCAACTCAACAACCAATTAACGTAGCAGGATTTATTGAAACGCTAACCTTTTCGGAGTCTATCAATAGTCCGGCTTTGATGGGAGAGATTAAATTATTAGAAGCCCAAGGTTTGCTTGATAATTTTCCTATTATTGGTGAAGAATTATTAACCATTAGATACATTGATTTTTTTGAAAATGAAATATCACAAGAATTTTTCGTTTACAATGTAAGTCACGCTGTTCCTAATAAACAACAAACCTATATGTATTACACGTTAAAGTTTGTTTCTACTCATCATTTGTTGGATATGAGTAGAAATGTTCAAAAGAGTTATCAAGATAAAACAATCAAGGAGATGATTGAACTGATATTTGATGAATATCTGGTCGATACAACACGGTTTCCAAACTCAAACAATGAAATTGAGATTGAAGATACTGATGGCGTACAGACGATTGTTATTCCATCTCTTAGTCCGATTGCAGCAATTGATTTTCTAACTCGAAGGTCGTATTCTGCGACCAATAAAAGTTCTAACTATTATTTCTATCAGACAAGAGAAAAATTCAAAATGAAAACGCATGAACAAATGATAAAAGATGGTAGAGAAAGTGCAATCGTATATACATTTAATCAGGCTATACTAGCAGATGATATTGCTACCAGAGATGATGCTATGCACAATATATTATCTTTTAAAATGGATGATAGATTAGATACGATGAGAGAAATAGCTTCTGGGGCAATGATAAGTGATGTTGTTGAAGTTGATATTTTGAATAAGCAATTCATATTTAATCCATACACTTACAGAGACAACGTTCAAGATTTTACTCATACTGATAAGACTATTAGGTTTCCACACACGGAAAAATTTAGACAAGACTTCTTTGAAGCAGATGGTATACCAAAATCACATATGGTTTTTATAGATGCTGAAAGACCTAATCAAAAATATAAAGAAATAATTTCTTCTAAAATTTCTAATCGCTATTATCATGAAGAATTTACTGTTGAAATAGAAATATATGGACGAAATGATATTTTTGCTGGTGATATTATTAAATTAAATATATTTAACTTTGAATCTGTTATGGATAAACAACCAGAATTTAATAAAAGTCTTTCTGGTTATTGGTTAATTCAATCTATCAGTCACGCCATTGATATTGATCAATCTTATAAATCTATATTAGTATTATCTAAAGACCTTGCTCTCGGAGATAACTCTGGAGTTTCGACAATAGCTGATATGACATCGGAGTTTGAAGGATAATGGCTGAAAATGGATTTAGAAATCTACTATGGTTTATGGGTGTCGTAGAAGACCGTAGAGACCCAAGAAAGATGGGTCGTCTTCGTATTCGCTGCTTTGACATTCATCCAGATAGCAAAGAAGATGTGCCTACAGAAACTCTACCTTGGGCAATACCTGTTATTGGTTCGTATGACTTTAACTATAAACCACCGATTGAAGGGTCGTGGGTGTTTGGATTCTTTCTAGATGGCGACGATGCTCAACACCCAATGGTTCTTGGTGTGATGCCTGGTATGCCTACAACATTTCCTAATTCTACTCAAGGATTTAATGGTAAGAGTGATATATATCCTAAACCTCATGATGCATACAATCCAGATGTGAATAGACTTGCAAGAGGTGAGGAGATTGATAAAACTCATGTAGCAACACAACATGCTACAAAAGATAGTATTGAACCTAGACCGCCATACAATGCTCAGTATCCATATAATAAAGTACAAGAAACAGAATCTGGTCATGTGTTTGAAATGGATGACTCACCAGCGTCTGAAAGAATAAATATTCGACATAGAAAAGGCACATATCTTGAAGTTGGGCCAACTGGTACACAAACAAATAAGATTGTTGGTGATGGTGTAACAATCATTGAGAGAAACGGCAAAGTATTGATAAAGGGTGCGTCTGAAGTTACTATCAGAGGTAAGTCTAATATCAAAGTCGAATCTGATTGTAACCTAACAGTCGATGGTACAATGACAACGAATGTGCATGGTGATTATAGATTGAATGTTGGTGGTGGTATTTACATGAACTCTGGTGATATTTTCTCACAGAAGAGTTCGTCTATCAGACAAGAAGCGTATCTGGATAGCTATAATCTATTTACTAGACAGCACATCGTTTCGCAATCAGAAATAGGTAACATTCATGTCTATGCCAACACAGGATTCATTTCTGCATATGCTAACACAGATGTGAGAATTGAAAATGGTGGTAACACATATTTCAACACAACGGGTCAATATAACATTAAGTCTGCTAATAACATCGCTATTGAAGGTGCTAAGATTGATTTGAATACCAGTGGAGCAGTTAAAGTTGACCCAGGATATACAATATATGTGAAAGGTACGCTAACAGATTTTGCTAGCCCATCTGGTAAAAGAGATTCGTTGAGAACGGGTCTTGGTAAGCCCATTGAAAATGATTTTCCAATAGATTTTACTTATGATGATACGTCATATTCATCAATTGCTGATGAACCAGACCCAGAACATGCACACCCTGATGCGGAAGGGATATAAGATATGTCAGACGGTTTAATTTCACAAGATATGGAATTTTTTCAAACAGATGAGCTTGTTGATAATTTAGGTATTGGCGACTTTTCTTCTGAAGATGAACTTAAATCTATTACAGCTTCATTTGCATTTCCTTCAGATCAAATGTCTATTCTAAAGGAAAATATGCTAACTACGATAGAAGGTCTTCCTTTTAGTGAAGCAAGTGGTCTATCTACACTATCTGATTCATTATCAAAGGCGTCTAATGAAGATATATCTGCTATTCTGTTTCAATCTGGTATCAATCCAGATACATTTTCGGTGGAAACTTTCGGGCTTGATATTGCCTCTTTGACTGATTTTCAAAGCAGTGTGATGGGATTCAATGCAACGTTAAATGGTGGTTGTGATGCTCTGTTAGCATTAGAAAATATTGTTACTGATATAGGCAATGAAATAGATGAACTAGACTTAGATAATATATTTCAGCCAATATCTGATTATATGGAAGACTTGGCAAAGAATGTGGAAGATGCAGTAGTCTCAGTTAAAGAACAATTTGATGCATTATCCAGTGATGATATACTTTCTGATATAGCTGATGCTGCCGAATCTGTAGTTGAGACTATAGCATCTGATGTAGAAGCATTGGCTGCTACTGTTGTATCTACAGTAGAAGGTTTAGCAACAGATGCAGAAGCATTAGCATCAGCTATTCAAGCTGATATTGAATCAATTGATGTGTCTGATTTTCTGGAATCTCTTGAAGCAGAAGCAGAGGCAATTGCAGAAGCATTTGAGGCTTCTATTGAAAGTGTTTTAGAAGGTGTAGAAGACGATTTGCTTGCTTTTAAGGACTCTGTTGATGCTTGTTTTCAACATAGTAAAATGGTGAACGAAGTTAAACTTAAAAACTGGGAAAGTGCAGTTGAAGATTTCGAACTACTTGCATAAGGTAAAATGGAGAAGTAAATGTCTAGGCAGGCCCTTGAAAACACTAAAAACAAATTAAAAGAAGAGATAGAATTAGCAAAAAACCTCTTGTCTGAGCAGAATAAAAACTTTACCAAAGCAAGGTCAGCAGCGGTAACAAAGAATTTTTCAAAAAATAACACAACTGCTCATCCAGATGAACTAAAGTCGGTAATTGCTAGAGCAGTTTCAAGTGCAACAAGAAAACAAGATGAAAAAATAGAGAGAAGAATGGAAGAGGTTGGGGCAAAGGTTACCCAAGCAAATGCGAAAATGAAGGACATTAACAGAGGCTCTGCTGCTAATGTTCTAGATAGTGCTTTGGCTGGTAGACCCATACCTAATGCAGTCAGTAGAGATAGAGTAGCGGTTACATATAACAATGCGAATGCTATCTATCCAGAATCTTTTTATGGTCAAAGTATATTTGCTCCTCATAATGCTGCATATATAAACAATCTTCATCCTATCGTAAGAGATAGGGTTGCTCAAGCTATGAGGTCTTTTGTCGATGAGTATAGAGAACAGGGATATGATATAAAAATAGTAGAGGGTGGTGGTAGAAGGTCACTTGCTCAACAAAAGGCCCTTCAAAACAGTTCTAATGCAGTAACCAGACGAGTTGCTGCGAAAGGTTTGAGTTGGCATAATTTTGGTGCTGCAATTGATATCAACCTATATGATTTAAAGAGAGGTGTGTTTATTCAAAGAGCGCAGATAAAATATTATACCGGAATTGCAAGACAGCACTTCTCAAAATACGATATGTTCAACAGACTTGATGGTACATGGGGTGTAAAGAAAATTGTGGACCCAAATCATTTTATTCCAACAGAACTTTGGGGTAAGTCAATACAAAGTCAAGCGAATGTGTTGTTGAATTCTAATGGCACAATAAATGAAAATGGGTTAGATAGACTGCTTGCTGGGCGTAGTTATTCAGGTGTAGTTACATAAATAATAAGTATAAATAAAAAGAAAACTGGAGATTGCTTCATATGGCAACACCATTAACACAAAGAGTTGTATACTCGGACTTCTTTACGGACTTGGATAAACATCCAATTCGTAGCACAGTCTTACGCAAAACAAACGTTGATGCTGTAAAACAATCTCTTCGTAATCTTATGTTGACAGATAAAGGTGAGCGATTGTTCCAACCAAATCTTGGTGGTAACATTCGTGCTATGCTGTTTGAGAACATCACACCACAGACATTCTTGACGATGCAAGAGCATATAAAAGACGTTATTGCAGCACATGAGCCAAGGGCTGATGTTATTGATGTAGTTATTGCTCAGAGTTCACAAGAACACGAAGTTCAAGTCACAATCGTATTTCGTGTTGTCAACGTACAAGAACCAGTTACATTAGAATTACTTTTAGAAAGAGTGAGATAAAATGGCAGGAACTATTATCTCGGAACTTGATTTCAATCAAATCAAGAGTCAGTTAAAAACATTTCTTCAGGGTCAAGCACAATTTGCTGACTATGACTACGACGGGTCTAACATGTCCGTCATTCTTGATGTGTTGGCATACAATACATTTCAGAATAGTTTTTATACGAACATGGCTCTTGGTGAGATGTTTCTCGACTCAGCGCAGCTAAGAGATTCTGTTGTATCTCACGCAAAAGAGTTGAACTATCTACCAAGGTCGTACAGGTCATCAAACGCAAAAGTTACTCTGACATTTACGCCAGGTGATAGCCCAGCATTCATCACAGTTCCAAAATACACGAAGTTTACCACAAACGTTGATGGTAAGTCATACACATTTAGCACAGACCAAGTGTATACTATCACACCAAACCTTGGTGTGTATTCTGCTACTGATGTTTCTCTTCACGAAGGTAGAATCGAAAAAGAATACTATGATGTAACAGCAAGCACAAAATATCTTATTTCTAACAAGAGAGTTGACACAGACAGTATTGTAGTAAATGTATATGCTTCCTCTGCTGCTAGTGCTGAAGTTACTGCTTACACTTTGAAGCCAAATCTCTTTGATGTTGGTTCAAGTGATAATGTGTTCTATATACAACCAGCAGAATTGAATCGGTACGAACTAGAATTTGGTAATGATGTGTTTGGTAGAGAGCCAAAAACGGGTGAAGTTGTTGAAGTTATCTATCGTATCTCCAGTGGTGCAACGCCAAATGGTGCTACTACATTTACGCCAAGCGCAACAATACAAGGATACACAGCGACAGTCACAACGACAACAAACTCTAGTTCTGGTGCTGAAGAAGAAACGCTGGATTCAATCAAGTTCTATGCTCCAAAATCTATTCAGATACAAGATAGAGCAGTCACAGAATCTGATTATGAAAATCTTTTGAAAAACAAGTTCTCTGAAATACAAGCAGTATCAGTACAAGGTGGAGAAGAGTTAGACCCACCTCAGTATGGTAAGGTTATGGTTCATGTTGATATTCAGAACAGTGATGGCGTATCGGAAAGTGCAAAAGAGAAATACAAGAAGTTTCTAAAAGAGCGTACACCTCTTGCGATTGACCCAGTAGTTCTGTCACCAGAGTTTTTGTTTGTTGCTGTTGATACGACAGTGTATCATAACACAAAAATCTCAGATGCTACAGAGGCTGCAATCGAAGCACTGGTAAGAACATCAATAGGTTCTTATAACACAGCATATCTAGCAGACTTCAAAAAGAACGTTAGACAATCTAGGGTTGCTCGTTTTGTTGATGACACAGCAGACTCTATCGTGTCCAACGATACAGAACTTAGAATGATTATTGATTTTATCCCAGTGTCTAGTCAGGCTTCAAGCATCACTGCTGATTTCAGCAATGCTTTGAGACAGGATCATCCTATAACTGCTGGCGACGATATCAATAGTCACACACCAGCAGTTAAAACTTCTAATTTTGTATTCGAAACACAAACCGCATACATACAAGATAACAGTGATGGTGTCTTAGAAGTTATTACGACTACAGTCGATGGGTTCAAAGTGCTGAATGGTGATATTGGTACAGTAGACTATACTACAGGGCGTGTAGTCATTCGTGATTTGAATGTTAGTTCTTTCTCTGGTAGTGCCATCAAGATTTATGGTAGACCAGAAACACAAGATATCATTGGTCCTGCAAGCAAGATTATCTCAATCCGTGACGTTGATGTTAGCGTAACAGTAGAGGCTGCGACTCAGTAATGCATGACCTATCGAAAACTATCTCAGAGTATATCGAACAGCAGTTTCCTGCTGTTTATAGGGAAGACGGTCCAAACCTAGTTGCCTTCACAAAGGCATACTATGAGTTTATGGAGAACACTTCGGAGTCTCCTACCACACTCAGTCGTTCGATGTTTCAGAACAGGGACATTGATGAGACATTAGATAGTTTTCTAGTTCATTTCAAAGAGAAGTATCTCTCAGAGTTTCCTTATGCAAAAGCGGTAGATAAGCGATTTGCTATCAAGCATATCATGGACTACTATCGCTCAAAGGGCACACCACAAGCAACTGAACTTCTCATTCGCTTATTGTTTAATGAAGAAGCATCAGTATATTATCCTGGCGATGACATACTTCGTGCTTCAGATAGTAAGTATAAGATTCCCAAATACATTGAAGTCACACAGTCAGCAAGGTCTGCTGGGTTTGTTGAGAATCAAATCACAGGTTCTCAAACTGGTGCCACTGCTTTCGTCGAAGGTCTTGTAAAGAAAAGAGTTCAAGGTCGTATCATTGACATTCTCTATATTAGTAATATAAAGGGGTCGTTTAGAACGGATGAGTTAGTCAGTGATGATGGGTTGCTTGCAAACGCACCAAAGATTATTGGTTCTCTCTCCTCTATGAACATTGTCAATGGTGGTAGAAACAACGTTATTGGTGACGTTTTTAATGTGGTTGATGATACAGGCAGACAAGGTAAAGTTCGTGTCACTGGTACTGAGGATGCTACGGGTCGAGTTGACTTTGAACTTGTAGATGGTGGCACGGGTTACACACTTAATGATTTAGATGATGGTGATGCGACAGACGATTATACAGACGTTCGTGTTGCCACAGCGATGATTGCTGTCGATAACTCGAACACATTAAATCAGTTTATTCAGTTTGAGACTGTAAAGCAAGAGCGTGAGATTGTTACTCTACTCAGCGCTCAAGACTTTGCTGATGAGTATTTTGACAATCTTGCTGCCAACTCAGAATCAGTTGCTGATGATTTTGTTTTGGGGGTCAAGGTATATCCAACAGCATATACAGCAAACTCGACGAACGGTCCTGCATTTCTTAGGTCTACTGTATCAGACTCAAATGATATTGTTGTCATTACAAATAATACAATCATAGCGAACACTGAATACTCAACGAACTCTACACATATCGTATTTGATTCAGACCCTGGTGATGGTGCAGTCATTTCCGTTCTAGAATATGTGGTTGTTGCCAATAGTAAAGTCGTATCATTGAGCGCTGACGCTGCAAATACAAGTGCAACTCTTGTGATTACAAGTGGCACCTTTGCAAACCAACTGTTGATTGATACAGCAGATAATACATCATTGTCTGTTAATGAAATCGTAGATGAAGAATCAACCATTACCTTAGAGGTTGTTGATGCAAGCATCTTCTCTTCTCATGTTGGTGAGAAACTAGAGATGCAGAAGTTCACAACAGTAGCAAATGGTCAATACTTATCAGCATATGCTTATGGGTATCTAACTGTTGCAAACACTACTGGTAATTCAACAATCGGTGAGTTCCTAACACTTGAGCCGGCTTTTGGTACATTTTTAGCAACAGAAGAAATAGAACTATATTATGCTAACGGTACAGTTCAAGCAACTGAAACCATTGATGCTGTTTCAGTCACAACAGCAGGGGCAACTGGTATTGCCACATCAGCATCAGATGCTAACACTTGGAATATCAAAGTAACATCTGGTGCATTTACTGCTGGCAAGAAGATAAGAGGTCGAGAGACAAGAGTTGAAGAAACGATTAGTGCTATAACAGCAACTGGTGCTTCTGATGTTTGGTATAATGGTGTCGCAACTGCAAATGGTGTTATCGATACAATTGCTAACAATACAGTGACTGGAGTTGTTGTTGGTCAAAACACAACACACGTTGGATTACATAGTAACACCTCTGCATTTTCATATGTTGCAGGCGCCGGTATGACTATCAAAACTTCTCGTGAAGATTTGAAAGAGATTGACCTTGTAGCACAGCCTAATCTAGAACTTACTATCAACGCAGTTGGCACTGGTAGTGGAGCAACGTTCCAACCAGGCGCATTAGAGAACGAAGAAACTGTTACGCTAAACACTGATTTTGTCGGTGCTAAAAATGTTGCAAATGTGGCTTTCTTAGATGTGATAGTTGGTACAGCAGCAAACAGTGGCATTGGATTTGTCGATAGCATTACGATTAATAGCGGTGTTGCTACATCTAACGGAACAAGTAAATACATTTCTTCTATTTCTCAAGCAAATCCGGCAGTCGTTACCACAACAACTGAGCATGGATTTACACAAGGCGGTGCAGTTACGATAACAGATGTAAAAGGAATGACAGAAGTAAATGGTAATGAATATTTTGTGGCTATTCTTTCAACAACAACATTTGCGCTTTACCAAAATTCTGGATTATCTACCTCTATAAATTCAACCGGATTCACTGCTTATATAACTGGTGGTGGCACTGGATACGCAAATGGTACTGGTAACGTTACATTTACAGGTGGCGGATATGCTGATGGGAACCCAGTGGTATCAGCAATAGCTTCAATCACGACAAACGGTAGTGGTGTGATTACTTCTATCACAGTTGATAACCCAGGTGAAGGTTACTACGGCACACCAACAATCGTATTACCAGATAATGGTGGTGGCACAGATGCTACAGTAGTTGTTAATTTTGACGGCGGTTATGGATTCATTAAAAATCCAAATGGCGATTCAACAACTCAGTTTCAGTTTCTATTCACAGATGATGACTTTACGATGGGTACAATAACATCACTGACAAGAATTAACCCAGGTACTGATTATAATCTTGATCCGTTCATTTCAGTACATAATAAATATATCGCAGCATTTGACAGAAAAAACATCTACCTAAACATTACTCTTGTTACTAGTAACTTTACTCCGGGCGAAATCATAGAGCAAGATAGCACAGAGAAAGGTGTTATCATTTCTGCTAATAGTAGTGTGTTGCATGTTAAGAGAACACGTTTCAATACAAGTTGGTCAGCATCTAACATTATTGGTAAGAGTTCTGGTGCTATTGCAAGTTTCTCTGTTGGTGATGATGCTATCGATTTAGTATCAAACTCAATGGGTGATAATGCTATAATTACTGGTGATGTTATTGTGGCAGATGGTGTAGCAACCACCGTTGATGTTATAGACTCTGGTTATGGTTATTTGGGTGACCAAGCAATGTCACTGACAAGTGCTAACAACTCCTTTGTCATTACCGCTAACTCGGTTGTGGCAACAGAAGGTACTGGCACAGGCTACTGGGAAACAACTACATCACACCTCAGTGATGTTTCTAAAGTAAGAGACAACAAATATTATCAAGAATATTCGTATGATATTCAAACTGGTGTCTCAATCAATCGCTATCGTGACATTGTAAAAAAAGTTCTTCATGTTGCTGGTACTGAACTATTTGGTACAGTCGTGAAGAATAGCACTATAAATACTAATGTTACAGCAGCAACTTCGACAACTGATACCGTATCCACATCATAAAGCAAAAGAGAAGATGACGAAATTAGTTACAGATAAATTCAAAACGCACATGGCGGCTCAATTCGTTGAGTCTGTTTCAGAGTCTTCAAACAGTTTATACTATGTGTTTACTGGTGAGACTTTGCCATTCACAGATGACAATACACCTCCAGCACCAACTGATAGTACATTTGGTGTGCATAATGATGTGTATGATAATCTCTTGTTCGGCAAAAAGATTACTTCAGATGATGTGAAGCATATGATTCGCCGTATCAACTGGCAATCCGGTAACACATATTCTGCTTACAGTTACACCAGCACATCTCAAGCAACGGATAACTTTTATGCCATCTCAGAAGAGAGCGGTAACTATGCGGTATTCAAATGCCTAGATAACAATGGTGGTGCTGCTGCAAACGACCAACCATTGTTCTCAGAAACGGCAGCAGACGACGAATTCTATCAGACTAATGATAAGTATGTCTGGAAGTTGATGTATAATATCAGCGCTTCTGATTGGTCTAAATTTGCCACAAACGATTTTGCTCCTGTCATTCCTGATGCAAACGTATCAGCAAATGCGGTTAGTGGTTCTATCGAAGCAATCATAATCAATAGCGGTGGTGCTAACTACAATGCACACGCAAACGGTACATTCAAAGAAATCTCTGTTGCGGGTAACACGCTAATACACGGCCTTCAAAGTTCAAGTGGCGCAGGCCCTGGGCCTGTCGTCCAGAGCGAAAGTGTGCCGCTCAGTACAACTACGGACTTCTATAAGAACAGCACAATCTATATTAGATCGGGCACAGGTGCTGGGCAAGCAAGAAACATCAGTGAATATATCGTTACAGGTTCTGAACGAAGAGTTCTTATTAACCCAGCATTTACTACATTACCCGATACAACTTCCGTTTTTGAGATTGCTCCTAGTCTCACAATCAAAGGTGATGGTGACGATGCAGTTGCTATTGCTACAATTGATACGACAGCAAATTCTATCTCAACTGTTGAAATTGTCAATAGAGGGTCTGGATACTCTTTTGCTGATGTTATTATTTCAAGCAATGGTGATAGCACTGTAGCTGCAAATCTCACACCAAGTCTCTCGCCTCCTGGTGGGCATGGTTCTGATGTTATTAATGAACTTTATGCATCTCGTGCAGGCATCTCAGTAACATATGCGAACAACGAATCAAATACAATTCCCACAACGAATGATTATCGCTCTGTTGGTATTATCAAAGACCCATTGTTTGCTAACGTTGAGTTGACGCTCACGACTTCAACAGCATCGTCATTCTTAGATGGTGAGACTGTCATTCATTACATTCCACAATCATCTAATACACTTCTTCGTTCATACTCATACACACTCTCAAGATATCAGACGCTTACAGTTAATACATCTACGATGACTGGTTTTACAACTGGTAATAAGATATCTTCTGATGCTAAGGGCGCTGAGATTATTGCTTCCTCTGCAAACACAATTCATATAAGATTGAATGAAGGAAGTGCAGCTTTTACTGCTAGTGATATGATTGGCAACAATACAATCACAGAAACTGTGAGTAGTGTAAGTGCAGCGCAACCACCCGTAGTTGTTACAGCAAGCGCACACGGTCTTGCAAATGGTGCTGCTGTATCATTCCACGACTTGAATGGCACTGCTTTGGACGATGACGATGCAGCAACTGTATACTACGTCAAACCATCAAACACAACGGCATTCTCTGTATACACTGATACAGGCTTATCTACACCATTCAATAACAGCGGAAATACCACAGCAACTTCTGGGTTTGTTACGAGTGGCCAGGAAATAAAAGACATTCATTTAGCAGTGTTTACTCACACTGGAAATAATGATCCTATCTCTGGTAAAGACGATGCCGGTAATGCTTTTGGATTTAGTTCAAACTTACCGCTGACTTCAATAGTAAAACGAAATGGTGTTGCTGTGGCTCATACAAAAACCACCACAGCGGCTACTCTTACAGATATCACACTCGTACCTGCTAGTGATGTAATCACGGTTGAAGTATATACTTCAGCAGAGACTGTTACTCTACCAGACTTTATTGGTAGAACCACGGGTGAAGTAAGCAATAGAGCGGGTGATGTTCTAAGACTTAGAAATATTCGTGGAGACTTTGAAACGGGTCATAAGATTAAAGGTCTTACATCTGGTATAGAAGCAGAGATTGAAGCGATTGATAGAAGTTTCACCACGTTCAATCAGTTGACAGAAATGGCAGTTCAGATTGTTGATGTTGGTACCGGCGACACTGGTGTTGCTAACACAGGCTTTGCGATTGACCAGTTTGTAACGCAAGACCAAGGTACTGCTGGTCCAGTTCAAGCCGCTGATGGTTCTACATTTGCTCATGGTTCAGTCTTTGCGGTGTCAAACACAATCACTCGTTTTGTAGATAGCATTACAGCAGCGAACCCAGCAGTTGTTAAAACGACTGTAGCGCATGGTTACTCTAACGGTATGGTCGCTACATTCAACAGTCTTAACGGTTCTATTTTTGCTAATACTGTTCCAGTATATTATATTGGTACTATAAATACTACTGCATTCTCAGTGTATAGTGATGCAGCATTAAGCACAGCCTTTGATAACAGTGCAAACTCTGCTGCTAACACAGGAACCATTATCGGTTCGGGTATTGGTACTGTTGGCGCAAGTGCTTATAGAACATTCTTCTTGAGCAATGTCAAGGGTATATTTGGAGTGTCTGATGATGCTGCTGGTGTTGTAAACACATTCGTTTCTAATACGGCAAGTGGTGGTACTGGAGCATCTGCAAAGATTACAAGTCGTATCGACGGAGACCTTGTTGACAACTCAGGTGAAGTTATATACATAGAAAATATGTCACCAGTCAGTAGGTCTGATGATCAATCTGAAAAAGTAAGAATTATTTTAGAATTCTAAAGGGATAAGAAATGGGATTAGATACCAATTTTAACCAAGACCCATACTTTGACGACTTCGATGAAAGTAAAGATTTTCATCGAATTCTGTTTAAGCCCGGTGTTGCTGTTCAGGCTCGTGAACTAACACAGCTACAGACGATTCTACAAACTCAGATTGAGCGTTTTGGCGACAATATTCTTAAAGAAGGCACGCTCGTAAAGGGTTGTTCTTTTGGTTATATTAGAAGACAGCCATACGTCAAAATTACTGATCTTCAACAAGATGGTCAGCCTGTTGTTATGTCTAACTATGAAGGGCTTCGTGCTGTAGGGCTTACAAGTGGCGTTGAAGGTTATGTTGTTAAAACAAGCACGGGACTAGAGTCTCAAGTCCCAGACCTAAACACGCTTCACATTCGCTATGTTAAGGGTAGTGGTGCTAATACAGCATTCTCAACGACAGAATACATTCGCCTTGAGAACTATAGAACTGCTGCTACAGTGGCAACAGTTCAAGCTGCTGGTAACGTGACTGGTGTTGCAAGTGCTGCAATTGGTAATGGTACAGCATTGCGTGTTAGCGAAGGCATCATTTACCAAAAGGGTGCGTTTATTGGAGTAGACAAACAACTTGTTATCGTTGACGCATATAGTGTAACACCAGATGCTAAATCTGCTGGCTTCGTTGTTGCTGAAACAACGATTAACAGTTTTAATGACACATCTCTTCTCGACAATGCCGCAGGGTTTAACAACGCTAATGCTCCAGGTGCTGACAGAATCCAACTAAGACCCGTTCTTACTGTAAAGACAACCGCTCTCGCAAATGCTGATGAAGATTTCTTTACTCTTGTAGAATATCAAAATGGTAGAGCAGTTCGTCGCAAAGAATCAACTCAATATTCTGTTATTGGTGAAGAGTTTGCTAGAAGAACTGCTGAAGAATCTGGTAACTATTTTATCAAAAACTTTCCGCTATCAATTGAAGCAAATGCTAATACGAGTCTCTTAGATGCTCGTGTTGGTGCTGGTCTTGCATATGTTGAAGGTAGAAGAATTGAAACATTTGGTCCAGTTGATATTACGATTAATGCTGGTACAGCAACAAACTCTGTTGATGATCAAAATGTTACGACAAACTTGGGCAACTACATCATTGTAAATGACTTTAAAGGTAACATTCCTTTCAATGAGTTTGCTACAGTAAAACTTTATGATACAGCACAGGATGCTAATAGTTCTTCGAAAGATATGACCCAGCTTTCAGTAACTGGTAACTTGATCGGTACAGCAAAAGTTCGTAGTGTTGAACATCATGAAGGTGCTGTTGGCACAGCTACAACAAAATACAAAGTATATCTTTTTGATATTAACGTATCCAACACAAGCCATTCTTTTGCAAATACAAGATCAATTTTCTATGATACGGCAGCTGGTCTTGATGCTGCTGCTGACATTGTGGTTGAAAGAAGTAGGGCAGTACTCAAAGACGAATCATTCAAGACTGCTGTTTGGGACATTGGCGTACCCGCTATTCAGACAGTTGATACAGCAGACTTTGTTTATCGCACAGTTACATCTGGTAATGAGATTGCTGCCAGTGGTACAACGCTTTCGATTACATTGACTGGTGGTGAGACTTGGACATATGGTGCTTCTGCCACATTGAATACTGAACAAAAAAGAGAAATCATTCTTGTAGCAAATAACACAAGTGGTTCCAATTATATTGAAGGTCAACACATCAATCTAGATTCAGTCGTTGTTACTACAGATGAAACAGCAGAAATATTGAGCTTTGCGTCTCTACCAGCCGCTGATTCTGGCGCAGCAGTTAAGGTTCTAGCATCACATAACGTTAAGCGTCCTACCACAAGCGGTAGGGGTATTGGTAAAGATATCGATACATATTATGTTGAAGTTCTTGCCAATACTGCACCTGATGGTGTTGGTGGCACATACTCTCTAGGCTTGCCAGATGTTTATGACATTCAAGCAGTATACTACAACGCTTCAGGTGCTGCTAATACAGCAAGCACAGATGTAACGACATACTTTAGACTGAACACAAACCAGAGAGATGCATATTATGGTATCTCATATGTTCGTAAGAACAATCTGTTGGCGGTTGCGACTGATGGTGGCTTCCTCTTCAAGATTCGTGCTTTCAAGCAAAACACTGGTGCGGGTGTAGGGTTCTTTAGTGTGGATAGTTATGGTACTTCTTATGCTGATCTTGCACCAGAAGATATTCCCGTATATGTTTCGGAAAGAGGTAAAGCATACGATTTAAGAAATACTCTTGACTTCCGCCCTTATGCTGCAAACACTGTCGCTTACTCAACGACAGAAGCAAGTGCGCCAACTGTTACAACGTCTATCACAGCGGCTCCTACATTTGCTTCTGGTGAAAAGTATATTCCAGCACCAAATCAAAACACTGAGATTGACTACAGTTATTATCTTCCAAGAATTGATAAGTTGTTTATCGATGGTCAAGGAAACTTCCAAGTTATTCAGGGGGTTTCTCAAGAAAGCCCAACAGCACCTCAAGACCCATCTAATGCTTTGATTCTTGCAACTATCAAAGTTCCCCCGTTCCCATCTCTTACATCTCTTGCTGCTAACAGAAAAAGAAAACCTGCTCACGCAACAAAGATGACACTAGAGAGCATTCCTCGTGGTTATACGATGAATGATATTGGTAAACTTGATAGAAGAATTAAGCAACTAGAATATTATACTGTTCTCAATAATCTTGAAGTTGAAGCAAAAGACAAAAGCATTCTTGATGCCAGTGGTAATGATAGATTTAAAAATGGTATCTTCTCAGATACTTTTGCGGACTTATCTCTCTCTGCTGTAAAAAATACAGACTTTGCAGCATCTGTTGACCCAGCATATAAAGAAATGCAGCCTTCTCTAAATCAGTATGATATGCCATTGAAAGTATCTGCTGTATCTAATGTAACAGAATATGATGAAGGCACATTGATTAGCATGACTGATGTCGTGTTGATTGAACAGCCATATGCAACGGGAGGTAGAGACGTATCTGAAGATGAGTTGAACTATGTGGGTAACATGATTTTATACCCAACATATGACAACGGTTATGATACTACTCTCACACCAGATTACAATCTTGACCTTGATATGGAAGATTCTTTTGCAGACTTTTCTGATAATATACAAAAATTTATGTCATTACAATCTGTCAATAAAAAAGTTGCTGGTAAAACTACTACAGTATTTGCTAAAATACCAGTATATGATTGGCCAGAAGGTGATGTTCATCACTATAAATTTGAGACTAAAACTGTATCAACAGCTTCTATCACTAAAAATCTACAGATTGGTAGAGAGTCTGAAACAGATGTTGGTGTTGGTGATTATGTTAAAGATGTTCGCTTCACACCGTTTATGAAGTCAAGAGAACTTTCAGTATTCGTAAGTGGTGTTCGCCCACTGACAAAACTATACTTCTTCTTTGATGGTCAAAGCGTAGATACGAATATTGCACCTGCTGTATCTTCTGTATCTGCTAGCCCAAATTCGCTGAAAAACTTCAAGAGAACAAGAGCGTATGGCACCGAAGTGATCAGTGATGCTAGAGGTAGAGCAAGAGTAATCTTTAGAATACCACCAGAAACATTCTTTGTTGGTTCTAGAAGACTTGAAGTGCTTGATGTAAGTTCAAGAGCAACGGCAAAAGCAAGTGCTGGTACGGGCGCATACGCTATATATAACGCATTTAATTATAAAGAATCAGAGTTAAGCACTAGACCTACAGTTATCGACGAAAGAGGCATTTCCGCAGTTGCAATTTCAAGACCATTGAATACCAGTGAAGGATTTCATGACAGCGATGCTGGTGACACTGGGAGCGCCGAATGCGTTATCGCAACTCATGCCGTTGCATCTGGTTCATTTACACGAAACGATAAAGCACGGGCCGTTGCTTGGTGTCGTAGTAATCTACACGATAATCCTCTTGGTGAAGCGTTCCGTCGTGGTTATAAGTGGCATGGACAACGAGCCATTGACCGAGGCAAAGCGCAAAATCACTATGATGAGTTCCGGCGCTTTGTAGCGTTCGTGACTGGTAAAGAGCGCACATTGCGTGGCGCATGGGTCGTTGTCAAACGGTCGGTGCAGTTCACATTAACAGGTTTGATAGTTAAATGAATATGTCTAACAAATGTGCTATGACAAATAATAGAAAAAGGTTAAACTAAAAATGGCGTATCCTATATCACAAACATTCGCTATTAAACCACAGCATGTCGTAAATGACAATGCTCTGTATTTAACGAAGATTGATGTTTATTTTAAGAGTAAACCAACTAGAAGTGATGCTGGTGGTGTTACGCTACAGTTGCGTGAAGTTGAAAGTGGTATTCCTACAACGACTGTTTTACCATTCTCTGAGGTTCATCTAGAACTTGATGATATCAACACAAGTGCAACCGCAGCAACTGCTACAACGTTCACGTTTACATCTCCCGTTGCCGTTCTTGTTGGTAAAGCATATGCTTTCTCTATTATATCTGATGGTGATGACCCAGATTATCAAGTTTGGATTTCAAAGACTGGTGGTGCTGATGTTGGTACTTCTAAGAAAGTAACTCAAGATGCTAATGATGGTACATTATTCGCAGCAGCGACTGGTGGTAGTTTTCAACCAGTAAGTGATGAGAATCTTAAATACACACTCTATAATGGGCAACTTACTTCTGCTACTGGTTATGTCGAACTTGTCAATCAAGATGTAGAGTTCTTCAGTCTCTCTGCTGCTACTGGTACATTCAGAGAAGGCGAGTATGTATTCAAAAGCGGTGTTAGTAATGCTGCTCAGAATATTGCTGTTACTGCTGGCAACACGACAATTCAGGCTGCTACTGCAAGTTTTGGTTCGTTGAGTGCCGGTCAACATATCGTTATAAATGCTAACTCAACAGTGTTTGATGTTCTTGAGATTGCTTCTGTTAGCAATACCACAATCTTGACGACCGTTGATGTTCCAAAATACGGCAATACAGCAGCAACTTATTTTGCTACGATTGTAGGTAAAGTTGACCACTGGGATGCAGATGAGCCTGCTCAACTGTATCTGAAAGATTCTTCTGCTACTCAGTCTAATAAGTTCGAAGCGACGAATACATTGACCGGCGAGGTATCAAAAGCAACTGCTACGATTGGTACTGTTTTGAATAAGAATATGAGTTATGTTCAACCTAATATTGGCAGAACAAATACCACAAGAACAAAGACAACGATGGACGCTCAAAGACTGTTCAGAGATGATACCAATGCAAACTACACAAAGGGTAACATCGACTTCAATAACCAAACATATTTCAATGATGTTTCCACAGTTGTAAGAAGTCGCAGTAATGAGTTGGCTGACCACGCTACTACTAGGTCATTCACATTTAGAGTCAACATGAGTAACTTGTCCTCACAAACTCCTAGATACACATCACCCTTTGTTGATACTGATGCTGCTACTATAAAAATGTTCGAGTATGATATCAACGAACAATATGTAACAGCGGGATCATTCACTGTTGGTGAGTCGTATATCATTCGCACAGTTGGTTCAACATCATTCACGGGTATTGGTGCTGGTAGTAATGCTGTCGATGTTCAGTTCACTGCAACAGGTGTTGGCTCTGGCACAGGCACAGCATTTATTGATGAGAGTGTGAATGATGCAGAAGGTAAAGCAAGATACATTTCTAAGCTAGTGACTCTAGCAGACAACCTTGATGCTGAAGACTTGAACGTATATCTTACAGCATATCGACCACCTGGAACAACGATTGAAGTCTATGCTAAGTTCTTGGCAGAAGATGACCCAGAACAGCTTGACGCAAAGGTTTGGACACAGTTGACTGGTCAAGCAAGCAATCCATTCTCACAGAACTCAAATCGTTTTGATTTCAAAGAGCATGAGTTCAATCTTAAATCAGCGGCTCCTGTTACTAATGCTGCCTTCCTCAACTCAAGTGGTGTGTTTGAATATGTGAATGAAGCGGGTATCAAGTTCAACGACTTTAAGTATTTTGCTATCAAAGTTCTATTCTGGGGCGAAGGTCATCATCAAGTTCCTCGCCTGGCAGATATCAGAGCAATCGCACTGGCAGCATAGTATGTTAGAACAAGAACATAAATATATTCGAGACTCTCATTCAAAAGCAGTAATAAATACTGATGTAGATGCACTTCGTAGATACAAGGTTCGTAAAGCAGAATCTAAAAGAATATTAGATTTAAAAAATGAAGTCGATTCTATCAAAGATGAAATGAGTGAGATTAAACATTTACTCACCAAACTTGTAGACAACCAGATTAGGTAAGAGAAAAGAATGGCTAAAGCATATACCAATGTAAACTCTACAACAGGAACTTTTGCTGGTTGGCTGAGTAAGTCTAACGAGTTGTTCTACGATATGTCAACGATGATTGTCACCGTTGCTGACGTTACTGCACCAAATAGCAGTAACGAAGCAAGGACAACGGGCAACGCTGACATTCAAGGTATCTTCTCAGCAAACAATATCGTTGTATGGGATACACTTGCTGGTGGTAGAAACGAAGAGTGGGCAAACACAGACACTCTCTACATCGTCTCCAACACGCAGATTGGCAACAGTTCACAGACAGATACACTAACAGTATATGGCGATGCCACATTCGATGCTAACGTACAGATTGGTTCAGCAGCGACAGATGGTCTAACGATTGCTGCTAACACCGTCGTAAATGGTCTTTCGTTCTTCACTGCTAACACACGTTTCAATGACAATGCACGAATAAGTTTTGGTACAGACAGTGATACAAGCCTCTATCATGATGGTTCAGATTTAAAGCTAACCCACAATAATGCAAACACTTCAGACTTTATCATTGAAGATGTTTCTGGTAATGACGTATTCACATTTACGACAGACACTTCCGTATTTACAGTGGCAAGATATGATGGCGTCACTACTGGTCCACAAATAACACTTAAAGATGTTGCTCCATCAGCAAACGGTCAGCATACTGGTAGAATTGCTTTTCAAGCGGCTGATTCTGGCGGTAATAATACAGAATATGCTAGAATAATGGGGGTTATAGAAGATAGTATTGACGGCACAGAAGACGGTTCGCTATACTTACAAACAATTGTTGCCGGTACAAATAGAAGTTTAATTACTGTTAATGACAATGGCGCTGGTGAGATAAGACTCTATCATGCTAATAGTTCTTCTAGTGCAGTGAAATTAACTACCAAAACTGGTGGCGTTTTAATTGCTGGTGAACTTCAATCAGATTCACTAGACGTTGATGGTGTTGCTGATATTAGTGGTGTCGTTACGCTGGGTGCTAACGCAAACTTTGGTGATGCTGACCAAGCGAACTTCGGTGCTGCTGCTGACCTTCAGATTTTCCACGATGCTTCACACTCGCACATCAAAGATAATGGTACAGGCAATCTAAAGATTTCGTCTTCTCAGATTGACTTCTTAGGCGGTGCTGATGGCGCTGAGACAATGGCAACGATGGTTGATGATGGAGCAGTTACTCTCTATCATAACAATGCTGCTAAGATTGCTACAACAGCAACAGGTGTTTCAGTAACTGGTCTTGTTTCTTCAACAACAGCCACATCATCTGGTCTTACAACAGCAGATAGTCTTTCTGTTACAAACAATGCATTCGTTAATGGTAACCTAACAGTCACTGGGCAACTACTCGCCACTGGCTCAGCAAATATGACTGTAAACAATGCAACATTCACAACGATGAGTGTTATTGGCAACTCAGATATTGGTGATCAAACTTCTGACACAGTTACGATTACAGCAAGAGTTGATAGTGATATTGTACCTTCAGCAGACAGTACATACGATTTAGGTACTAATGGTCTACGCTATGCTCTTATTTACGGCGACCAGTTCTACTCCTCGGCTAACGTACACATTCAAGGGCAAGGCAGTTTACGATTCGGTGATGCAGATTCTTCACATTATGTTTCGTTCAAATCACCTGCTACGGTCGCTTCTAACATCACATGGACACTTCCAGACGCTGACGCAACAACTTCTGGTTTCGCTCTTGTAAGTAATGCGAGTGGCGTACTCAGTTGGGCAGCAGCAGGCGCTACAACTACAAGCGATACATCAACAAACGCTAACGAACAGATTTACTTTGGTGATATTACGAGTGGTGCTGTTACAGCAGTACATCATGATGCAGGCTTGACATATAACCCAAGCACTGGTACATTGACAAGTGACGCATTTGCTGGTGTTGCTTCTTCAGCAACAACTCTTACCAGTCTCACTTCAACAGTTACAGAACTGAATAAAGTTGACGGTGATACTGCTGCATCTTCAATCACTGCTGCTGGCGCAGATAGAGTTGTTTACAACGATGCTGGTGTAATGAAGCAAGTTGCTCTAACAACGCTTGACACATACTTTAGCGGTACAACAAAGACATTAACGAATAAGACGCTTACGTCACCAACACTTAATACTCCATCGATTGGTACAAGTTTTACATTTGATAGTATTACTGTTGCTGGTATTCAAACAAGTGGTGAGTCTTTCGCTGACAATAATACTTCACTAATGACTTCTGCTGCAATTAATGATAAAATACAAGCAGTCATTGACGCTGATAATACTGTCATACAAGTTGACTCAGCCGCTACAAAAACATCTGGCGATTTGACATTCAACGATAGCGTTGCTATGAATTTTGGTACTGACACTGACGCTGAAATCTATCACACTGGTTCACATCTATACGCTGATATCAACACTGGTTCTTTCTATATTCGTGATGGCGCTGATAGTAATGCAACAAGATTTTCATTTACACCATCAACTTCTGCTCTTTCAATCACAAACGCAGATGCTGCCGCTGCTGGTCCAACTATATCACTAAGACATGATAGTGCATCTCCTGCTGCGTCTGATGAATTGGGTCAAATCTTTTTCCAGATGGACAATGCTGCTGGCGTAAATCATAACTACGCATACATTGATGCTAGAGTTGTGGACCCAACAACTGATGGTGAAGACGGTAGTATATCACTTTACACAGTAGCAGCAGGTACTCTTAGAGAGACTATTAAAGCAGATTCCGGTGTTGCAACACTCTTACACCTTGGTAGTGCTAAACTTGCTACTGCTTCTGGTGGTGTGACTGTTACAGGTACAGCAACAGCAACAACCTTCTCTGGTTCTGGTGCTTCGTTGACTGCTCTGAACGCAGATAACATTTCAACTGGTACACTTGCTACTGCTAGAATTGAAGATAATGCTATTACCACTGCTAAAATTAATGCTGATGCAGTAACTGGTGCTAAGATTGCTGATGATGCAATCGACTCTGAACACTACACAGACGGTAGTATTGATACCGCTCATATTGCTGCTGATGCAGTAACTGGTGCTAAGATTGCTGATAACGCAATTAACTCTGAACACTATGCTGCTGCCAGCATTGATAATGAACATATGGCTGTTAATTCCATTGATAGCAACCAATATGTAGATGGTTCTATTGATAGAGTACATCTTGCTGCTGATATTATTGACGGTACTAAGATTGCTGATGATGCAATTAACTCTGAACACTATGTTTCTAATAGTATTGACGCACTTCATTTAAATGTATCAGGTAACGGCACGACCTCACAGTTTTTGAGGTCTGATGGTGACGGTTCGTTTACTTGGGCTGTACCAGCAAGTGTTACAGCCGTAACAATCAATAAGACAGTGACGGGAACCAGCTCATTGTCTGTTAGTGATGTGTCTTTAACAGGTTCTATTTCTGGTAGTACTATAACCTTGAATCTTACTGTTGCTCATCATGAGGA
>Ga0257126_1000519_pt1 | contig 31266 bp, 44 predicted proteins | sample SI060_120mmetaG_FD_190151 | JGI IMG/M metagenome (GOLD analysis project Ga0257126, IMG submission 190151) | Marine microbial communities from Saanich Inlet, British Columbia, Canada - SI060_120m | ecosystem: Environmental > Aquatic > Marine > Inlet | place: Canada: British Columbia | collected... | reverse complement strand
GAATTGACTGAATCTCGTGAAGCAAGAGAGCAAATAGATTCAGCAATGACTTATTTGAATAGAGCGTATTTTCAAAAATAAGAGAAATGAGTGAAGTAAATCCAAATTACAATCCACAAGCAGATTTCAAGAACTTTGGTGAAGAGATGGGATACATCGTTGAAACAACACCTAAAGAGGTACTGAAGGAGGAATGGGATAAAGTATTAGCAGAATATGGTACTGATACACACGACAAGATTCTATCTATGACTGATGACTTTGTTCAGTCTAATCGTAGTGAAGTACAAACCTATGCACACTACCATTATGATATGATGGCAGACTTTGCTCTACATATATTGGAAACCTTTAAAACAAAAGAGAAATGAAAACACCAATGCAAGAACTAATTGACCAAATGTGGGAAATAGCCAAGTACGGCGACTCTTACGAGGTTGCTCCGTGTATTGAGGCAGCCGAAGCAATGCTTGAGAAAGAGAAAGAGGTGATGTGTGAGTTTGCTGATGACTACCAACGCAACTGCTTTCAAAAATCTTCAGATGATTACTACAACGAAACCTTTAACACCAAAGAGAAATGAAAACAAAATTTGAAGTAACAGAATCCTTAAACGGATGGAACAGATTAGAAACAACATTTGTTGTTGAATCCTCACCTCGCTGGTGGCAGTTTTGGAAACCTAAAGTAATGCACCAAGAGTTTAATGGTTCAGTTTGGGTGAAGGGTGAAGTATCCCAAAGTTTTGCTCCAGTAGTAGAAACCTTTAACACCAAAGAGAAATGATGGGAAGTAGTACAATTACAATAACAGATTGGTTATTAGTTAAATGATAACCTTTAAAACAAAAGAGAAATGAACAAAGAAGCATTCAACAAATTGATGGGGTACCCAATGGAAACCATCGAACAACTGGTCAAACAAGCCAAAGAAATCAACCGCAATCGAATCGTTGATTTGAACCAACGCGATTTGCAACAAAACGGAATCGAGAATGACTAAACAAGAAATATTTGACCAACCGATTTGGCCATCTCGATTGATATTCAACGCAAAGTTGTTATTGAATAAGCAATACAAAGATTGCGACTTTGATGAACGTTTGACAATACGTTGCCACATTTTAGGAATCAACAAAAACGAAATCAAATGAAAATTAAAAACGTGGAACAACGTTCCAAAGAATGGTTTGAAATGCGCCTTGGCGTCATCACTGGTTCCCGTGTTGGGAACATATTCAAATCGAACAACGTGCCGTTCGTTTATGAATTAATCGCTGAACGATTAAGCGGTGACATTCAAGAATCACCAACCACACAAGCGATGATGCACGGCATCATGATGGAACCCGTTGCATTGGATGAATACCGAATGCGCACGGGAGCAGATGCCCGCGAAGTTGGATTCGTTATTCACGACGACCACGATTGGTTGGCGATATCGCCCGATGCGTTGGTTTATGAGAATGGCGTGCCGATTGGTGGCGTGGAAATCAAATGTCCATCAACGAAAAATCACATTGCGTACATAGCGGGAAACAAGGTTCCAGCGCAATACAAGCATCAAGTGATGCACTATTTTTTGATAGTGGATTCAATCCAATGGGTTGACTTTGTTTCATTCGACCCGCGCATCTCAAAAAATTTGTTTATTTTTCGGGTTCACCGCGATGACCCCGATGTTGGTTTAGATTTAGAAATGCGCAAAATGGAATATCTGAAGTTTTGGGATAAATTGAAGAAGTATGAACAAAAAATCATCGGTTGATTCAATGTGTTGGGAAATGGCAAAACAATATTTCCACGCAATGGACAAATCCCATATAAGCCGAATGATTGAACACGCGGCGAACAAACAATTTGAAACGCAAACAACCCCCAATGAATTGGATTCCGAAGAACTTGAAAGAACTGGGCCAACTGGCCGATAAATTAAAAGCCGAAAAGCATCCCGATTTCCCACCACACGCATTGGTGAAGAAACGATTCAAGGACACCACCGCCAACGACCTCACAAAGACCATCATTTGGGACATGTATCACGTTCGCGGGGGTGTTGCATACCGAATCAACAACGGGGCCGTGTATGACGTTAAAAAGCGTGTATATCGTGCCGGTGTTCAACGCAAGGGCGTCCCGGATATCATTGGAATCATTGACGGACGTTTCATTGGTATTGAAGTCAAGATTGGTGCCGACCGACAATCGGCGGACCAAAAGGAAATCGAAAAAGAAATCATTGAAGCGGGTGGCGTGTATTTCATCGCCAAATCATACGACGACTATCTTGAAAAGATTGCGAACATATGATTCACGATTCCCACAAATATGGTGCATTGACCGAATTGCGTTGTGCCGCTGAACTCATCAAAAGAGATTGGCACGTTGCCTTTCCGTTTGTGAATCAATCCGCCATCGATTTGATTGCGTTCAATGAAACGCGGTTTGTCACCATTCAAGTCAAAAGCGGAACGATGTTGGCACATGGACACGCACGCATTTCAAATGATTTCAGCAAATATGAGGGCGTTGATTTCATCGTGTGCTATGACGTACACAACCGCCGTTGGTTCATTTTCCCATTTGAAGAATTGCGCGACAAAAAATCCGTGACATTATCACCAAAATATCACGAACGCAATTGTGACAACTGGGCGTTGATTAGATAGAAACCAAACAAAGAGAGAGCAAGAAAAATGGACATCACAAAGATTGCCAAAAAATACGTCGACCACGGATTCAAGCCGATTCCGTTGCGTCCCGATTCAAAGATTCCAGCCATCAAAGGTTGGCAAAAACACATTGACGAACCCGTCACCGATTTCACACCATTCGCGAACACCAATTCCATTGGATTGGTCATGGGGTACGACGGCATTCAGTGCCTTGATATTGATGCCAAGCATTTCGAGGGTGACGAATACAATGATTTCGTTTCATTAATAGAACAAAACGACCCGACGTTGATGCAAAGAATGGTCATTCAACAAACGCGTTCGGGTGGTTATCATTGGATTTTTAAATGTTCGGAAATCGCTGGAAATGAAAAATTAGCTAAAAACAAAGATGGCGAAGTCACTTTTGAAACGCGTGGCCGTGGTGGTCAAATCGTTGTTTGGCCGTCGGCGGGTTACAAGATAATTGGAAAAATCACGGACGTGCAAACCATCACGCCCGATGAACGCAACATCATTTGGTCATGCGCTCGCATGATGACGGCAGACGTCCCCACGTCCGAACCGATGAAGAATCAGCCCACGGATTCGGTTTGGTCGGGGGATGTTGACGAAACAACGCCGTGGGGTGAGTTTAGGGCCAAATATCACGTGTTGGATGTGCTGACGTCCGCGGGGTGGACGATAGTGGATGAGAACGAACGAATGACGTATGTCAAACGTCCCGGCAACACGGATGCAGACACGTCCGGTGTTGTGTTCAAAGATTCGGGATTGTTTATGCCGTTCACGACCTCAACACAATTCGAAGCGGAACAAACATTTGACGCATTCCAAGCGTTCGTTGTATTGGTCCACGGCGGTGATTTCCAATCCGCGATTCGAGAATTGCGAAACGATGGGTTTGGTGAGCAACAAGCCCCAGCGATTCCCGACGACGCATTGTTTGATTATGAAACCGCGACGGATGACGACATCGATGAAATGAAGGCGTTGTTGGAATCATTGGAAGTGGATTCAACCAAGGAAATTGAAGAACCGGAAAAAGCCATCACGTTACACTTTGGAACGGATGAATACATCTTTGGAACGATGGGCAACTTTTCATTGATTCAAGGGAAAGCCAAATCACGGAAATCGTATTTCCTAAGCTCATTGATGGCCGCGGCAATATCGGAACACAATGTTTGTGGTCATATCCGTGGACACGTTTCAAACAAAGTGAATATTTACATTGATACGGAACAAGGTGATTGGCACGCATCAAAGGCAAAGAATAGAATCCAAACGATGGGCGGATTAGACCCACGTGTCAACTTACCTAATTTCAAACATTACCGATTCCGTGGATTGCTTACAAATAAGGAACGATTGAAGTTGACCGACTACATCATGAAGTCGTTTGACAATATCGGGTATGTGGTCATTGATGGTGTGGTTGACTTAGCGTCCAAGGGCGTAAACGATGAAGAAGAAGCGACCGCATTGGCGTCAATGTTGTTGCAATGGACATCAAACAACAATTGCCACATTTCGTGTGTATTGCACGAAAACAAGAACGACCGCAATGCCAAAGGACATTTGGGTTCCTATCTTGTCCAAAAGGCGGAAACAACCATATCATTGGCCAAATCAGAAACAACACCGGGCGCATCTGATATCGTTCCCGAATACACAAGAAACAAAGAATTCCCATCGATGGAAATGACCATCACGGGATATGATACGATTCAACTGGTTCAAAAAGAGGATTTCGAATCAGCACCCGAACGAGTGTGGACCATTGAGGACCACAAACGATTGGCACCAATGATTGAAGGCAAGACCACAACGGATGCCGTCAAATTCATTGCAGATACCGAAGGCGTGTTGAGGCGCATCGCGGAAAAGGCATTGAATGAAATGGAGGCGACAAACATTATTCAATATAAAAAAGTAGCACGTTCGCGAGTTGTAGAACTAACAAATCTAATATGAAGTACGAAGATTATCAACGTTTCGAAGAATTAGCATTCGACCACTTGTTGAAGCGGTACGGATGGAAGGTCCACACAACGCCCAAATACGCATTGATTGATGGCGTTGCAACAAAGAACAACGAGGTGACGCACATCGTTGAATTCAAATCACGCAACGAATCATTGGAATCAATGGAGCGGTTCGGCACTTATTTGATATCCTACGATAAGATATTGAACGGCATTGAGATGTCAAGAATGATGTGCGTGCCGTTCATTTTGATTGTGTACCTAATCAAAGACGGCGTTGTCATCGGCCTTGAATTAGGTGATGAGTATGGTGTAGCCGTACCAATGGAGATAAAAGAAACGAGAACACAAAAATCAATTGATGGTGGTGAAGCGATACGCCGCAACGCCTACATTGATATTGAAAAATTTCATATCTTATGAAGATAGATTTGAAAGTGCGCAACCAAATCGCGCAATTGATTGTGGACATGGAGGTTGGTGAATCCAAGCCGATTCGCAAACACGAAATGGTTCCAGTCATTAAAGAAGTGAACGACACGGCATTGATTGGCCACGCCATTCGATTTGTGAAGAATGCAGACGATGAGGTCGTTGCATTGAAGAAATATAGAAAAACCGCAATTGAAAAACGTTTTGAAACAAACACATAAGATTTGCACCAAATGCAAGACCGAACGACCTATCGAACAATACAACAAATTGATTCGGGGTCGTGGTGGCCGACGTGCGCAATGCAAACATTGTGACAAAAGATATTCCGAACAACGAGGGTTGAACATACCGCAAGAAGGTGGCGAATATAAGTTGAACAAACAAACGATGATGAACCACATGTACATCCATTTTGGTTGGTGGGAATCAAAGATGACGGCCGTGGAACGCGACCAACAACGTCGTGATGTGCGCAAGTATTACAAGCCCGAACAAAAAGATAAATTGAAATAACAATGCCAAATGTACCAAAGAGAAAGCAACGGCCTTGGTTGCAAGGTCAGAACAAGGCCAGCAAACAAAGAATTGAACGCAACAAATTCTATCAAACAAACGCATGGCGAACGCTCCGCAATATGTTCATCAAGCGACATCCGTTGTGTGTTGAATGCGACGGCATTGGCCAAGTGGTTGACCACATCATCCCAATCAAGCAAGGTGGCGATTCGCTGGAGTGGGACAACTTACAAACGATGTGTCATCGATGTCACAATATAAAATCGGGCAAAGAAGCGCACGAATAATGAAGATTATGCCCACATATTACCAAGGGAGGGGCGGTATTAAATGTAAAAATGGTAAAATCTAAACATCACCGCCCCCATAAAGCGAATACGACCGCATTTTTGGGGCGGCAAAAGTCAAGATGTGGGCAGTTGATGATAAAATGTGATTAATATGAGCAAAGGAAGAAAACCAAAACCGACGGCGATGTTGAAAGCGCAAGGCACATTTGACGCCAGCCGACACAAGAATCGATTGGAGGCCGACGGCATTCCAACCGCACCCGCAGTGCAATCCGCAAACGAAACGTTTGAATGGTTGGTCAAGAAACTGGACGACCTTGGCGTCGTTGCTGAAGTGGATGCGATGGCGTTGCAAATGTTGTCGGACGCGTGGGAAGATTACCAAGTCGCGCGCGCCGTTGTAAAAGAACAAGGTCCAACCTACGCAACGACAACCGCGCAAGGCGATTTGATGTGGCGACCACGACCGGAAGTTTCAATGATGAATGCCGCATGGTCAAAGGTTGAAAAGATGATGGTCCAATTTGGATTGACCGCATCGTCACGCGCAAAGATTGAGACGCAAGAAAAGATTGAAACATTGGATGACTTGATTGGGTGATGGAAAAGAGATGTCACAAATGCAAAGAGATAAAGCCGTTGAATGATTTTCATAAATTAACGAAATCAAAAGACGGGCGTCAGTCAAAATGTAAGGATTGTAAAAACCAATATCATTTGCAGAACAAGAAGCTAAAAAGCAAAAAGGATAAAGAACGCTATCAAGAAAACAAAGAGGATATAAAAAAAAGAACAAATCAATATTATCACGAAAACATTGATGTCATTCGTGAACGAAGAAAAGTGTATTACCATAAAAACGCCGACGACATCAAAAAGAAGGTAAAGGAATGGCGAGAAGAAAATATTGATTACGTAAAAAATCGAAAGCGTAAGAAATACGAAGAAAACAAAAAAGAGACTTCACAAAAGCAAAAGGAATATTACAAAAACAACCGGGACAAGGTTTTGCAAAGGAATAAAGAATATAGAACAAACAACAAGACTAAAATAAAAAATCAAAAAAAGGTGTTTCACCAAAAACACAAAGACAATCCGATTTATAAATATTCACGACTGCTTAGGAATAATATTTGGAAATCCTACAAAAGGAACGGATTCAAGAAATCAAAGAAAACCGAAAAAATACTTGGATGCACGTTGACTTGGTTCTTTGAAGAATGGTTGAATGACCAATACAATCCGCCAAAAACACACATTGACCATATCGTTCCGGTGTCATTATCAGAAAACAAAGATGAGGTTTTTGCATTAAACCACTTCAGCAACATGCAAGTATTGAACGCCAATGATAATTTGTCTAAAAACAACAAATACATTTCCCTTGCTGGATTGACGAAAGTGTTGTCTAACCATCCAAGCCCCAACACAATAAAAAAGATTGTGTCAAGAAGTGAAATAAAAATAAAGTAATGACACACGACGAAACAAAATCAAACAAAATCATCAATTTCATTGAACGCGTTTGCACGCACGTGAAAGGTGATTTGGCAAACCAACCTTTTCTTTTGGAAGATTGGCAAAAGGAATTCATTCACAAGATGTTCGGCACCATAAACAAAAACGGGTTGAGGCAATACCGAACATCCTACGTGCAGATTCCGAGAAAGAACGGAAAATCAAATTTGTCCGCGGCCATTGCGTTGGCGATTTTGTTCGTTGAAAAAGAACAAGGCGCGGAAATCTATTGTTGCGCATCATCACGCGACCAAGCAAAGATTGTGTTTGAGGTGTGCAAACAAATGGTTCGCAACTCCGCAATCTTGACAAAGAATTGCAAGACCTACCAAAACTCAATCGTATTGAATGGCACCAACTCGTTTTTGAAAGCGGTCGCCGCCGATGCTGGATTATTGCACGGGGCAAATGCGTCCGCGGTCATCTATGACGAATTGCACACGGCGAAGAATCGCGACTTGTGGGATGTGATGGCGACGTCAATGGGTGCGCGTTCGCAACCTTTGATGATTGCAATCACCACGGCTGGAGTGTTCGACACGAATTCCATTTGCCACGAATTGTATTCGTACGGCAAACGAGTTGAAGAAGGCGTGATTGATGACAACACATTTTTGCCGCTTATATATGAAGCGGACCCGGACGATGACATTCACGACCCAAAGGTTTGGAAAAAGGCGAACCCAAATTTCGGAATCAGCATCAAGCCCGAATATTTCGAAAAGATGGCGCGCGAAGCAAAGACGTTGCCGTCATCGGAAATTGCATTCCGACAACTGCATTTGAACCAGTGGGTCAACTCATTGGCGTCGTGGATTACCGATGACGAGTGGATGAAATCCGCGGGCAATGTAGATTTGGAACAATTGCGCGGCCGTAAATGCTACGCCGGACTCGATTTGGCCGCGGTTGAAGATGTCACGGCGTTTGTTTTAGCGTTCCCAATGGACGACGGGGCTATCAAGGTGGTGCCGCGATTGTTTGTCAGTGAAGCCGCCGTTGAACGCCGTCGGAATCAAACGGGTGGTTCTTACGACAAATTCGTCACGGCTGGCGAACTGATTGTGACGGAAGGGAATTCAACCGATTACGCGGTCATTGAACGCGTCATCAAGGAATGTGCGGAAATCTTTGACATTCAATCCGTGGCGTTTGATAGATGGAATTCGAATTCACTGGTCCAACAATTGACGGACGCCGGGATTGAGATGGACCCGTTCGGCCAAGGTTTTATTTCTATGACGGCACCGATTAAGAATGCGGAAATATTGGTGAAGAAACGATTGTTGCATCATGGCGGTCACGGAATGATGCGATGGATGGCGGCGAATGTAGTCACCAAAAAAGACGATGCCGAGAATGTGAAGTTCAGCAAATCAAAAGCGGGCGACAAGATTGACGGAATCATCGCAATGATTATGGCATTGGGCGAGATGATGACAATGGAGGGAAAAGATATGACGTCAACGTCAACATATGAATCGCAAGGAATACGAATGTTATGATGAAAATTGAAGATGCCCAGTCATTAGCAATGCAATTGTTTGATTGTGGAATGACGCCGTGGATTGCAGAATCGGGCGATGGGTACATTGTGCGCATTCTTTTGAATGGGGAAATCATCAATGTTTTTCGCACCGATTTTGAATCGAATGGAAATAATTGAAAATGATTCCGTACATTACAAACCGAACATGGAACCAGTTGACGACATATCAGTTGGCGACATCATCGAGATGACGCGCACGGGAAAAGAATTTTTGGTGGAATCAATCACACCATCGGGAATCGTATTGAAAGAATGCACGACATACATTTCATTTAGCCGTTCGGCATTGAACGAACGTTTGAAACGAAATTCGGCAATACACAAAAGCATTTAGGGAACCACGGGGCGTTCTGCTCCGATTGGTGTTTGGTTTGGTTGGGGACGTTGTGGTGACGTCCCCATTTTTTTTGCCATTGTTTTGTTGCAAATGATATTGTATATTCACCCCGAATTGTACAATCATTTTCAACCGAATGGCCGAAAATCAAAATTTATTCGGGCGCATTTTGGGCGCATTTCGTTCCAATCCGAACCGCCCATCAACATCATTGGCGAATCCCGCCGAATGGATGTTCAGCGACAACGAATCAAAAACGGGCATTGCAGTCACGGAAAACACCGCGATGCAATTGTCGGCCGTCTTTGGTGCCGTTCGTGTTATTTCCGAAACGATGGCAACATTGCCGTGGAGCGTTAAGCAAACCACGGACGGAATCGTTGCGGATGCAAGCGCGCACCCAATCAACAAATTGATTCATCATCCAAATGCGATGATGACGGATTTCACATTCCGCGAAACGTGTCAAGCAAATTTGTGTTTGCACGGCAACGCGTTCATCGCAATCAAACGCGATGGTGCTGGGAATCCAATTCAGTTGATTCCGATTTCACCAAATCGTGTTGATGTGAAAGTCTACAAAGACGAAAAGTTTTATCAAGTTGACAACAAAGAAACATTCGACGATTCCGAAATGATTCACTTGGTTGGATTAGGATTCGACGGCGTGGTTGGAAAATCGGTCATTGAATCCGCACGTGAATCAATCGGCCTTGGATTAGCGGCTGACCAATTCGGTGGTTCGTTCTTTGGAAATGGTGCAAACGTTTCCGCAGTCTTAACACATCCGGGACGTCTTAGCGATGAAGCCTACAAACGTTTGATTCGTTCGTGGACACAACGCAACGCGGGATTAGATAACGCGCACAAAACGGCGATTTTGGAAGAAGGGATGAAGGTCGAAAAAATGTCCATCAGTCCACAAGAATCGCAATTCATATCAACGCGAAAATTCGGCGTTGAAGATATCGCACGTTTTTTCCGTTTGCCATTGGCCTATTTGGGTTCGATGGAAAATTCAAGCACACGCGCCAACGTCGAAGAGCAAGGAATAATGTTCCAACGCAACACAATCTTGCCGTGGGTTAAACGCTGGGAATCGGAAATCAATCGCAAGTTGTTTGTTGGCGATTCTGAATATTACATTCGTTTCAATATGGACGGATTGTTGCGTGGTGATATTCGTTCACGTTACGAAGCCTATACAAAGGGACGTCAATGGGGATGGATTAGCGCAAACGATGTCCGCAAGTTGGAAAATATGGCCCCAATCGATGGCGGTGATGCATACTTGCAACCAATGAATATGATTGACGTTGCGAACCCACAAAACGACGCAAACGATGCCGTGGAGTAATTACCCCGAAGGGGCAAAGAACAACGCTAAGAAGGCGTTAAAACACCGCGAGGACAACGGAACCGATTGCGGCACATCCGTCGGTTGGCAACGTGCATCGCAATTGTCAAGCGGCGCACCGATTTCGGACGATGTTTTGGTTCGGACCTTTTCGTTTTTATCACGTGCCAAGGTGTACGACCAAGGCAATTTTTTTGATGAGGATGGAAAAGAAATTTGTGGTTCGATTATGTATGCCGCATGGGGTGGCGACCCGATGTTGAATTGGGCAAAAAGAACGATTGAAAAAATGAAAGAAGATAAAAGCGAAAGACATATCAAATCCGTTGTTGAAACCGATGACGAAATCGTCATCACATTCGGCAAAGGCGAAATGGGCGATGATATTGAAACGGAATCAAAGGCGGAACAACGTGCCGAACCAAACGAATTGGCGGTTGGTGACTTTGTGCGTTGGAACTCATCGGGCGGCAATGCTTATGGCCGAATCATTCAAGTTGAAACGGACGGCGAATTGGAAGCGGATTCGGGATTCAAAGTCAACGGAACAACCGATGACCCCGCGGCATTGATTAGAATTTACCGCTACGATTCAGAATCCGACGCATACGTTGAGCGCAAACCAGTGTTGAACGTTGTTCATAGATTCAGCGCATTAGAAAAATTCGATGCTGAAGTTCGCAAGTCTTCAGTCGTAAAAGAACAACGCGAATTCCGAATGGAAAACGCGGAACAAAATGGAAACACAATTCGTGGTTATGCCGCCATTTACAATTCGGATTCCGAATGGATGGGTGGTTTCTACGAACAAATTGCAACGGGTGCGTTCGATGGCGTTATGGACAACGACGTTCGTGCCTATTTTAACCACGATGAAAATTTATTGTTGGGACGTGTGTCGAGCGGCACGCTAAGAATCAGCACGGACAAACGCGGTTTGTTTTATGAGGTTGATTTACCCAACACAACATATGCCAATGATTTAGCGGAATTGATGAAGCGCGGCGACGTCAATCAAAGTTCATTCGCTTTCCTAATCGAAAAGGATAGATGGGAACAACGCGATGGAACAACCTACCGAATCATTGAAAAAGTATCACGTTTGCTCGATGTAAGCCCCGTAAGCCAACCAGCTTATCCGGATTCGACGTCAGAGTTGAAGCGCGATTTGGAAACGGAACCCAAAGAAGAAGCGAAAGCGGCATCGGTAGAAAATACCGAATCCGAAGTCGTGGAAACGAAGGAAGAAGATTCCAACCTTTATTTGTATAAAAGTAAAATTCTAAATTTCTAAACGATGAAAAACATCGAACTCCGCGGACAACGCGCGGAACTAATCAAAGGCGCAACGGCAATCGTTGACGCGGCACAAAAAGAAGGACGTTCATTGAACGCCGAAGAAAAGTCGAAATTCGACGCAATGGAAGCGGATGCAAGAAGCATCAAAGACCAAATCGACGTTATCGAGCGCACTGCTGAGATGAAGAAAGAATTGGCGGCAAATGCTGAAGTTCGTGAAGCGGCTCCAAAAGCAACTCGCAAAGGTGCATTCGAAAAATACCTACGCAACGGAATGGGTTCTTTGAGCGCAAACGAGCGTTCAATTATGAGTGAATTACGTGGAACAAGCACGCAAATCGCTGGGACTGATTCTTTAGGTGGTTTCTTAGTACCTCAAGATTTCAGCAACGAATTAGATATGGCGACATTGTTCACCGGTGAGGTTGAGCGTTTAGCCAAAAAATTGAACACTGCGGGTGGCGCATTGTTGGACTATCCAACAATCAACGACACGGCCACGGATGCTGGTTTGACTTCTGAAGCGGCGGCGGTAACTGTTCAAGATATGACATTCGCAAACGCGCAATTGTCTGCTTACAACTACGCATCGCAAGTTCGTGTGTCAATGCAATTGTTGCAAGACAACGCATTCGATTTGAACGCATTCCTTGCTGAAGCAATGGGAGAAAGAATCGCACGTGCAACAAACGCGGCATTCACAACTGGAACTGGTTCAAGCCAGCCACAAGGTATCATCACGGGTGCATCTTTAGGAAACACCGCGGCATCTGCAACGGCAATCGTTGCTGACGATATCCTTGACCTTATCCACTCAATTGACCCATCGTACCGCAACAAGCCAACATTTGGTTTGATGGCGAACGATAGCGTTATCGCGGCAATTCGTGCTTTAGGTCTTGGTTCTGCAAATGACTTCCCAATCTTCATCCCATCGATGGAAGCGGGTCAGCCGGACAAATTATTCGGATTCAACCTATACTACAACAACGATATGGAATCAAGCATCGCAACGGGCAACAAGACCCTATTGGCGGCAGATTTCAGCAAGTTCGTTGTTCGTTCTGCTGGTGGTGTTCAAATGGTACGTTTGAACGAGCGTTACATGGACGAGTTAGAAGTTGGTTTCGTTTCTTACGCTCGTAAGGATGCGAAGGTTCTTGATAGCCGTGCGGTTAAATACTTGGCTCAAGCCTAATCATGAAAGTCAGATTTTTGAAATCTGTTTCGGGTAACGGATTCCACTACCGCAAACACGCGGTGGTGGAAATCCGCTCCGATGAGATGTTGACCGATTTTTTGAATGCGGGTTTTTGTGAGGCAATAGCCGAAGCACCAAAAGCACGCGCAAAGAAGGCGGTGAAAAAGACCAATACAAAAGAAACACGCTAACAAATGGCAATTGATATTGTAACGCCCGCGGCGTCCGAACCCATCACATTGACGGAAGCAAAGAATTTTTTGCGCGTTGACCATAGCGATGACGACACTTTGATTTCGGCATTGATTTCGGCATCACGTGAGATGTGTGAACAATACACGCGACGCATTTTGGTGACTTCAACAATAGACGAATATTTTGACCAATTCCCACGCAATCATTGGGATGGTCAATCGAACTTGTTGTATTTATCACGCGGACCAGTTGCATCAATCGATTCAGTTTCTTATGTAGATGAAATTGGTTCAACGGCGGTGATTTCGTCATCGTTGTACACAACCGATTTAATTTCAGAACCCGCACGCATTCAATCCATCGGTGGATGGACAACGGGCGCGGGTGTTATCAACCAATTAATTGTTCGCTATGTTGTAGGGACTGATGTTTCGGCAATTCCAAAGCCGTTGATTCAAGGGATGATGTTGGTCATCTCTGAATTGTACGACCAAAGAATGGACCGCGTTCGTCAACTGCCAACGGCATCCGAATATTTGTGGAACCCATATCGAATATTCACATTCTAATGATTGACCAGTCGGGACAATTAGACCGCAGAATCGCGATTCAATCATTCACCGAATCAACCGATGATTTTGGTGAGAAGATTTTGTGGTTCACAACCTTGGCCAATGTTTGGGCAAAGGTCGTGGAAAAAAGCGGGAATGAAGGTGAGGAAGGAAACCAAATGGTCGCCACGCAAAAAGTCGAATTTTTCATTCGTTACCGCTCAGACATTAATGAGCAAATGCAAATTGTATACGACAACAAAACCTACACAATCGAAGCGATTTTGAATGCAGACGCACGCAAGTCGTTCCAAAAGATTGTGACAAGATTTGCGGACTAATGGGAACAACGGCGGAAAGAATGATGTCAGCAGGAAGCAAACGCACGGGCGGCGGTTCGGGTGGTGCTTTCATTGGCTTTGACGAAAAGGACATCAAGAAGGAATTCGAACGCGCTTTCAAAGAGTTGGAAAACCTACATGATGGCGTGACGACTGCACAAATCCGTCGCATTGCACGCAAGTCATTGAAGCCGATGTTGGAAGGGTACAAAGACGAAATCACGAACATCAGTTCGGGAACGTTTAAGGTGTACCGAAACGGCGGCATTTATGCAGAAATAACTAAAGGCCAATTAAAGAAATCAATGGGCATCATCACCACGCGTGTGAATCGTGGGGCGACGTTTGCATCGTTGTCAGTTGGTCCAAGGGTGAAGCGTGCGTTTAGCGACCCGGAAAAGGGTGGTTGGTTCGCACACTTTTTGGAATACGGATATTTAAGGGACGGACAATATAACGGACCAAACAAAGGATTTGCTAAACGCGCACGAACAAAAAATTCGGGTGGCGTTGGAAACGAGTTCAAACGATTGATGCGTTCATTCTTGAATAAACAAGTAAAAGCCGCACGAATATGATTGGTAAGGTTATTAAATCAAAGTTTAGAACCGATTCAGCATTGAACACGTTGTTTGGTGGACGAGTGTTTCCGGTGATAGGAGCGCAAACAAAAGCGACGCCGTTCGCGATTTACGAGGTTGTCAATATTACAACAAGTATGTCGAAAGAAAGCGACTCGCATATTGACGAAATAGATGTTCGAATCACGTTGATTTCAACAAGGTATTCGGACACACAAAACGCCGTTGAATACGTTCGTAGTGCATTCGTAAGAATGGACGAAACGATTGGCGGGGTGAAAGTAAAATCGTGCGCCTTTGAAGGCCAACGCGATTTGTTTAGCGATGATGAACGAACGTTTGGGTCACAAGTTGATTTGAAATTTCGGGTTTCACGCGATTGATTTACTAAATTTAAAAACGATAAAAAACAACTAAAATGGCTTCAACAAGCATCATGAATTCAACGGATGTTGTGATTCAAATTTCAGAAGATGGCGGAACAACTTACGACATCATTGGCCGTGCAACATCGGCATCATTAAGCACATCAATGGAAGTGCGCGACACCACAACAAAAGATTCAGCCGGATGGCAAGAAAATCTTGAGGGTTTGAAATCTTGGTCGCTTAGTGGCGACGGGTTGGTGACTTATTCAATTTCGGGCGATTACGACACACCGGACGACCTTTTCACATTGTTGTCAAACCGCACACAAGTAAAGGTGAAATTCGGTTCTGCAACAAGCGGCGAAATCGACTACACTGGCGACGCATATTTGACAAGCTACGAACAAGAAGCGGGCGTTGAAGAAAACGTTTCTTTCTCATTCGGATTCACGGGAACTGGCGTATTGACGCAAGCATCCGTTGCATAATCAGTAAAATGATTCGGGGCCGTCCGTTGGGCGGTCCCTTTATTACCAACAACAAAAAACAACAACATGACAACAATTATTGAAATCGGGGAACGTAAACACCCAATTCGATTTGGATTCAACGCCTTGCGTGAATTTAGCCGAATGACGGGAACAACATTGGCGCAATTGGAAAACCTTGGCGACGATATGACTTTGGACCAAGCAATAACATTGATGTATTGCGGATTCAAAGACGGCGCAAGAAAAGAAAAGGCACCATTCCGCTATGATGTGGCAGATGTTGCCGACTGGATTGACGAAGATGAGACATTGATTGAAAAGGCGTTCGCCGTCTTTGAAGAACAATTTTCATCGGGTAGTGAAAAAAAGTAAATGACCGAACGTCGCAACAAGGTGACGTTGCAACATGGGACACGTTGGAAGCGTTCGCGTTCGGTCAAATTGGATTGATGCCGTCCCAATTCTATGACCTATTGCCACGCGAGTGGGGCAACTTGGTTGAGGGTTGGAACGAACGTCAAAACCGAAGGGAACAAACGGATTGGGAAAGGACGCGTTGGATGACAACAATCCTTTTGAATCCGCACACAAAGAAGCGCATCAAGCCAAAAGATTTGATTGTGTTTCCTTGGGAAAGCAAGCCGAAAAAGGACCGCAAGGTTTGGACACGGGGCGAAATATTAGAAGTAATAAACGAACGCAAACAACGCGCAAAAGCCAATGGCAAGTCTTAGTTCATTAAATTTCCGACTAACCGCGAACATCGCGCCATTCCGTAAGGGTCTAAACAAGGCCGAACGTTCAATGGACAAGTTCGGTCGTAAGATGCAACAAACGGGCAAAAATTTGTCCATGAAGTTGACCGCGCCACTCGCGGCAATTGGTGCGGTATCGTTTAATGTGTTCAAGGGCTTTGAGGCGGAAATGTCCAAAGTCAAAGCGGTGTCTGGTGCGACCGCCGAAGAATTTGAAGCGTTATCACAAAACGCCAAAGATTTGGGAGCATCAACGATGTTCAGTGCGCGTGAGGTTGCAAGCCTACAAACGGAGTTCGCAAAACTTGGTTTCACGGCCACGGAAATCACAAAGGTCACAGAATCAACATTGGCATTGGCGCAAGCGTCGGGGAGCGATTTGGCGCGTGCCGCTGAAGTTGCTGGTTCTACATTGCGTGCCTTTGGATTAGATGCAAGCGAAACGGGTCGTGTCACCGATGTGATGGCGAAATCATTCAGCACATCGGCGTTGGATATGGAAACGTTTGCGAACTCCATGAAGTTCGTTGCACCCGTTGCGAAAAGCGCGGGAATGTCCATTGAAGAAACATCCGCAATGTTGGCGGTTTTGGCCAATGCTGGTATCAAAGGAAGCCAAGCGGGTACATCTTTGCGCCGTATCATTTCGGAAATCGGTGCAACTGGAAAACCAGTGTCCGAAGCATTGAAAGATTTGGCGAGCAAAGGTTTGAACCTTGCCGATGCGAAAGATGAAGTTGGACGTTCGGCACAATCAGCCCTTTTGATTTTATCGGAAGGCGTTGACCAAATCAAACCATTGACCAAAGAATTTGAAAATTCAGCGGGTGCGGCAAAAGAAATGGCCGACATCATGGGCGACAATGCTTTTGGTGCTGGTAAGCGTTTGGAATCTGCAATGGAAGGATTGGCAATCTCAATCGGGGAAATTGTAGCGCAAGCCATTGTTCCAATGATTGAAAAGTTGGCAAAACTTGCGGGCAAATTGAACAATATGTCGCCAGCGGCAAAGAAAACCGCGGTTGTATTTGGGGGAATTGTTGCGGCAATCGGCCCGATGATGTTCTTGACTGGTGGGCTGATTCGGAATTTCACATTGTTGCGCGCGGCGATGATTAAGTCAACCGCCACAACAAAGATGGCGGCGGCAGTCACTCGCGTTTTTAATGTTGCTTTGAAATCAAATCCAATTGGTGTCACCATCGGTTTGATTGCGTCTTTGACGGCGGCGTTTGTCTTGTTCAATAAGAAGAAGAAAGAAGCCGTTGCAATGGAATCAAATTTGAGCGATTCAGCCAACGAAAATATTTCAAATATGCAGTTGGAGCAAAGAGAGATGAACAATCTCTTTAATGCTTTAAAAACTGGAAATTTAAAATCCGACCAACGCCGTTCGATTATCAATAAATTGAACACGGAATACACCGACTATTTGCCAAATCTTATTTCGGAAAAATCGGGAATTGATGACATTGCCTTGGCTCAAAAAGAAGCCAACAAGCAATTCCGAAAAAAGATTGCGTTGGTTGCGTTCCAAGATGAAATCACACAAGCAACCGAAAAAGCCGTCACCGCACAAAAGGATTTGAACACCTTGACAAAGGCGTTCAACGACCAAGTTGCGAAGGGTATAGATTCACGGAAAATTCGTTTCTATCAAAAAGACCTTGAAAAATTAGGCGTCACCTCGGTTTCCGTTGGAAGGAATTCAAAGACCCTTGAATCGTTTCAATTCTCATTGAATAAAATCATTGGTGAATCACAAGAAGAAGTTGCCGCGCTCGAAGGAAACATTGAATCATTGGGCACATCGATGGAAGATGGTGCCCAAGGAGCGGGTAGTCAATCAAAAGGAATCAGCAAAGTTGGGGAATCTGCAAAAAAAGCAAAAGACCCGGTTGCGGAATACGCTGATGAATTAGCAAGAGTAATTGCATTGCGTGATGAATATACCGACGCAGAATCAGAAATCGCGGACAGATTTGAAGACACGGCCGATGCCGCTGACGAATTCGACAATTCATTCCGCAAGGCTTATGAAACGGCGAAAATGTTTGCCGCGAAATACAAGGAACTCGGAAACGAAATCGCCAATGTGATGCACCGCACATCAATCGACACGATTGCGGGAATGGCAGAAATCGCGGGTGCGATGGTAATGGGTGAAGCGTCGTTCAAAGATTTGGGTGGATTCTTGCTTGGTCAATTTGCTGGGTTGTTAGACCAACTTGGCCGAATGTTCATTCAATACGGAATCAGTGTTGAGGCTTTTGTCAAAGCGTTAGCGTTAGGTCCCACACCAATGGGTGCGGCGTTGGCCATTGGTGCCGGTATTGCAATGGTTGCGGCGGCGGGTGCCATTCGCGCATCGATGTCAAAAGCGGCGGGTGGTGATATCCCAGCTATGGCCGAAGGTGGAATTGTGACCGGACCAACTCTCGCTCTCATCGGCGAGGGTAGAGAATCCGAAGCGGTGATTCCGCTATCAAAACTCAACACAATGATGCAAGGCGGCGGCGGACAAAACGTTGTCGTCACTGGACGCATCAGCGGGTCGGACATTTTGTTGTCCAACGAACGCGCATCACGCAACCGAACAAGACAAAGAGGTTTTTAATATATGGCGGCATCAAAACTATTTTCGGAATTTCAAAGTTCAAATGGTAAATATTACAAAATTGAAATTTGGGATGAGGACTATTCGGGAACATCACCCGATGAATTCAGCGTCGCTGGCGATGGTTTTCAATTAACCTATTCCGGGCAAACGGACAATGTGTATTCCCCAATCATTGGGTCGTCGGTATCGTTTGGAATGTATGTTCAAGATTCTGCAACCAATGCATTTTTAACAAACATCAAACAATACCAACAAGACCGCTATTATTTAAAAATATATCGCGGAAACACCGAAGCATCTGCAACATTCTTTTGGGGTGGATATATCGTTCAAGACATCATTGAAATTGAAGATGCATCGCAACCATACGTTTTGAATATCCAAGCGACCGACGGGATTTCAAAGTTGGCGGACACGTTGTGCGGCACGTCATTTTTCCGTCAGTTTACCAACCAGTTCATCAACGCATTAGACCAAGTTGGCGTGTTGGGAATATACGATGCAACGGACCCGGTGTTGGCGGTTGTGTGCGATTGGTGGGCGCAAGAAATGACGTACAACGCGAACAACAATCCATTGGATGAGTTGTTTGCAGATTTCCACGCATTCGACACGATTGACGAAAATGGTGTTTACACCAACAAAAACTGGTTTGAAATCTTGTCGCAAATGTGTACAATCTTTGGTTTGCGTTTTTACTATTCAGATGGTCAATATCGATTGGAACAATTGTTTCAACGCGACAATGCGACATTCACGGAACACCGCTATAAAAAAGATAAAACAAAGATTGGTACAACGAGCGGATTGAGTTACACGAAGACGTTGGACCAAACATCCAACAAGGCGCGATTGGCTGGAAATATTTTCAACTTTTTGCCAGCGGTGAACGACGTGTCCATCACGCTGAATCAAGAACCAAAAGCAATGAATGGTGTAACGTGGGACAATTCCAACGACCCCGATTTGGCGGTTGGTTTGGTTTCATCCGCTTTGCAGAATCAATTGACGTTGGTGTTCAATCACCAAATCAAATTGTTTTTGAATGTCAATGTCATACCAGTAAACAACATCTTTGCGAAGTTGAAATTGAATGTTGAATTGTTTGATTTCAACAACAACGTCACCTACTATTTAAAAAGAACGTACACGGGAACAACACCATCGGCACCCGTATGGACCACAACTCAATCGGGTTCGGGGTATGAAATATTAGTTGGCACGTTCCAAGAATTTAGCGCACAAGTGACATTAGGCAATACTCCGGACGTCATTCAAATCGGCGGACCAACAACAATCGTCACACCTACAATTCCAGCCGATGGGGACATGACTATCAATTGGGACTTTGTTGGATTTGTTGAAACGAATGGTTCGGTTCGTGGTTTGAATATCGGGAACTCGTCATCATACAAGATGACGTTGCAATCGGTTGACACTTCATTCGGCTCAATACAAAATCAAACAACAAGAATTCGCGCAGTGTCGCCGAATGCAGATATCAATGGTTCGGTTTCTTACGAACTGCCCGAAACAAGTATTTTCACCGGGCAAGGCGAACGCGGCTCACTGGTCAATCAATACAATTCCGGCGGTTTATTGATAAAGGTTCCATACACCAATTGGCGCGAAGGCAATTCCGGTTCTTATGTTGAAATCCAAAAATTGGTTTGTCAAGAATTGTTGAAACTAATGGATGAACCCGTTCAAAAATATGCGGGTCGAATGTTTAGTTCTCACAACTTCCGTCAGCGTTTGACGTTTGATTCAAACAATTGGATTCAATTGGGTGGGACTTACGACGCCAACCGCGATGAATGGGATGGCGAATGGTTCGTCATCAATCGGGCGGCAATCACACCAACGTTTGATGATGTAGTGATTCCAACGGACAACGTGAATTTTGGAAACGTTAACGGCTCAACGGGTGGCGTTTCTTTTGACGGAATCGATGCCGTGAATCTTGACACCAACATTTTAAACGTGACAACCACGGCGAATGTCGGCACCGATTTGGATGTCGGTGGGGACACTGGATTGGTGGGTCGTTTGGATGTCACGGGTTCAACCACATTGACGGGCGACACCACGTTGAACAACTTGGACCATCAAGGAACATTGATTCAAGAAATCACCGACATCACGAATTCATCGGGGTCAACATACGATGTTGGCGATACGGAATACATGATGTTCAACACGTGGTCGGGTGCTAATGGAACGGCAACCATCAATTTGCCGCGTGCTGGAGATAACGAAGGGCGATTGTTGCGTTTCAAATCGGACGGCACCATCGGTGCAAACAAATCGATTTTGTTGTCACCAACATCACCCGACACGATTGATGGCGATGCGGAATTCACATTCAACCGCGATTATGATGGCGTGATGGTATTGGCGCACAACTCGAATTGGTACATCATCCAACGAAAGGCGAAATAAAAATTCGTTAGTTGATACTTATATTTACAAAACATAAAATACCACAATGAAACAATCAACTTTTTATTACCTACTTCGTAGAGGCGTGATTGGTGGAGGGGCGGCAATCATAAAAAACGGACTCGTTATGTTTAACAAGTTCACGACCGCTGGCATTTCACACCCCGCCCAAGGCTCGGCCGAATTCAACGGGTCGAGTGATTTTATTGATATTCCCGACACCAATTTACCAAGCGGCACAAGTGCGCGAACAATTAGCGCGTGGATATATCCAAACGCAAACGATAACGGCCGAATAATATCCTATGGTACCGGTACAACAAATGCGGCTTTTGATATTATAACACAAGCCAGCACAAACGTTTTAGCAGTTATTGGATATGCAAACAACCGCTTTTCTACGACCGCAATTTCACTAAACGAATGGGCATTTATTAGCGTTACACTTTCAAGCGGGACGTTAAAAATGTACGTTAATGGTTCGGAGATATATTCAGCAAATTCCGTAGGGTTAGACACTACATTAAGCGGTTCGGCTCGTATAGGCAAAAGCGTTTGGGATGTTAACGACTGGAACGGCAACCTCGCCAACGTCGCGATATGGAACCGCGCACTTTCAAGCGATGAGATAAATTCCGTGATGTGGAAAAGCTACAAAGGGTTAACCGGTGCGGAATCAAACGGGTTACAAGCGTGGTATAGTTTAGATGACATCACAAGCCCGGCGGCATCGCTCGCCAATATGGAGCAACTTGCAACGGATAAAGACTTAAGCATCGAAAACAAAGCAGCCATCACCGCTGCAATAAACTCACTAAGCTAATGGCACTAATTGACAAAGCAAGCCTTTTAATGGTGCCGAGCACCTACGAGGCGGGGAAATTATATAACGTTTTACCAAGCGGAAACCGCGCACCGGATAGCACCGACCAAAATAGTGGTTATGACCAAACGCGGGCCGATTTTGATTTTGACCGCGGGAGCAATGCGGCGGCGACAAGAATCGGGAGCGATGGATTACTGAAGAAATACCGGGAAAACCTATTGACCGAATCAAATAATTTCAGCGATTCGGATTGGAGTTCTTTAAATTCACCAACATTAACAAGCGGCCAAGCAGATAAAGACGGCGGAACAAATGCGTGGAAATTTTCAGCGACATCAAGTGGGAGCGATAGAGCAATTTATCAAAATACAACTGGTTTAAACATTGTTGTAACTTCCTCTTTTTATGCGAAAAAAGGAAGCGTCGATTTTATTTATTTAGCATCTACGCGCGCCAGTTCATCACAAGCACAATGGTTTGATTTAGCAAGCGGAACACTTGGTACTAAATTAGGCTCCGATATCATAGCCTCTAACATTGAAAGTGTAGGAAATGGCTGGTATAGATGTTCAGTAACAAGCGCACCATATACCGCTGGATATTCTTTTATTGCATTAGTCGACGGCGATAATTCACAAACAAGTTCAAACGGAGATTTTGTATACATCCAAAACGCCCAACTGGAAAGCGGTTTAGTTAGTACGGACTACCTCGAATCCACAAGCGTAACCGGCAAGGCGGGCGTACTCGTCGATTTGCCGCGGATAAATTACGACGCTAATGGGGAAAACGGGGCGTTGCTTTTGGAGCCATCGCGCCAGCAGTTAATTCAGTATAGTGAATACTTTGAGGATTCGTCTTGGACTAAAACAAGTCTAAACATTACGACAAACGCAACCACAAGCCCCAGCGGTTTTTTGGATGCAAATAAATTAGTGCCAACCGCAACAAGTGGCCAGCATAAAATTGATATAACAAAATCAGTATCAAGCGGCGCGAATGTAGCTTTGTCTGCTTTTGTTAAAAAGGGAGAATATCAATATTGTTGCCTTTATGAAGTTACATCTGCAAAGGGTAGATTTTTTGATTTGTCAAACGGGACAAAAGGAGCAACATTCGGAACGGCTCCAACCACAAGCGACATAGAGCCAATGCAGAACGATTGGTATAGAATACATATTACAACAAGTGTTCCGTCAACATCTGCACGTTTTATTTTGTATGTATGTGAAAGCATTTCAAGCACATCATTTACTGGCAACGGCTCAAACGGGATTTATGCCTATGGCGCAATGCTCGAACAAAACGCAACCTATCCGAGTTCGTACATACCGAACCACGGGGAATCGGGCGGAGTAACCCGCGCGGCGGATGTTTGTGAAAATGGCGGAAGTGCTGAATCAATCAATAGCACCGAAGGCGTTTTGTTTGCGGAAATATCGGCTTTGGCGGATGACGGAACATTGAGAATGCTTAATATAAATGATGGCACTAAAAACAATAGAGTTGGTCTACAATATTCAAGCACAACCAATTTAATCACCGCCGCTTATGATATATCGGGTGCTGGTCAAGCTACTATAAGCTACACTTTAAGCGATGCTAATTCTTTTAACAAGATAGCTTTTAAATATAAACAAAATGATTTTGCTTTGTGGGTTAATGGTGTTGAAGTTGGAACCGATACAAGCGGAAATGTTTTGCCATCAAACACTTTAAATAATATTGAATCTCAATATGGAGACGATAGATTTTATTTCTATGGCAACGTCAAACAAGTGGCGGTCTTTAACGAGGCCTTAAGCGATAGCGAACTTGCAACCCTTACAACTTTATAAAGCTATGAAGTACATATTTAGAAAATACGAGTTTACCGACGCGGCGAGCGCACAAAGCGCAATCGACGCGCTCGGTATTGATGACGACGGCAACGCAACCCACCGCCATACAATCGCAATGCTGGGGCATATCGTAACCACGGCGGCAACATACGACGACGACGGCGAAGAGTTAACCCCGGCGCAACTGGCGGACAATTATTCCGTCGACGTGCTTTGGCGTGATGGCGTTGTAGCTGATTGGGAGGCTAATATCGTTTGGCCCGATCCAGTAGGCGTTCATAGCTTTGGCAATAGCGAGGCCAACGCGGAATACACCGCGACGCTTTACGCACTATTTCCCGACCGCGTGCCGGTAGTAGATAACGATTTAAACGACTAAAAAAATGGGCGTAACTACAACAAACAATAAGCCGTTTAACCCCCGCGGCAATGACCAAAGCCCGAAGGGGTACAATCGGGCAAAACTATATTCGGGGAAGGCCTTGGATTTTGACGGGGTGAATGATTATGTCAAAACGCCAAATATGGCTTTGCAGTCTACTAATGTTTGGACGTATTCGGCAAATGTAAAGATTGATACTGGCAGTATATTGGCTTGGTATATCTTTGACACTCGCGCAAGTGAAGCGACTGGACAAGGAGCGCACTTTATCTCAACGGGACAATTACAAATCTTTCAAGTAGGTGACCCATCAAGAATATCGGACTTTATTTTTGAAAGAAATCAATGGTATAAAATAGATATAACCTCGGACGCTTCAAGTGTAAACCTTTATATCAACGGCGTATTTTCTCAATCGTTTGCGGCTTTTAATGTTGTAAGTGTTTCGGGTGGTTTAACAATAGGCGCAAGGTTTACTAATAACTATTCTTTAGCTGGTAATATAGGCGGCTTTAAAGCGTTTAATGTAGCCCTAACCGCCGCACAAGTGGCCGACCTATACAACAACCCGGAAAAGGTCGTACCTACTGGAGTGGATAACACCGCTTTAAAGTTATGGCTTCCAATGATGGAAGGCGCGGGAACGACGGCGTACGATGGTAGCGGCAACGGAAACCACGGGACAATCGCGGGGGCCACATACGTCAACGGAATCGGCGCACCCGTAGCGCAGTCGGCGGTGATGGATTGGAATAAGGGGAGTAATATATATTCTTACTCTAATGAGTTTGATGAATGGACAAAAGCAAACGCTACGATTACCGCAGATTATGCAATAAGTCCAGACGGCACGCAAAACGCAACACGCGTAGAAATGACGCCGGGAGGCATTATGTATATAAGCGCAACGGGTTCAAGCGGCGATAACACATTGAGCGTTTGGGCCAAATCAACAACGGGTACGGGCGCACAATTTAGATTTTTTGGAAACGGAAACACAATAAGTTCGGGATTGCAAACAACGACCGATGAGTGGCAAAGATTTGAATACACTTTTACTTATTCAGCCGTAACCGCTGGTATAAAAGGTGATGACGATATTTTGTTTTTTGGGTTTCAGCACGAAATATCAAGCGAAGCGGGTGCTTACATTCCAACGATTGGAAACACAACACAACCAACCCCCGTATTACTCCCGCAAGGCTTAACAACGGGCCGCGATATTACGGGCGTGAATCTATTTGAAAACGTGCGGAAACAAGGCGCGCTAAATCTTGACGGGAATTCGTGGGCAGAGGTTCACGATAATGAAAGCCTTGATTTTGGAACGGGTTCGTTTAGCCTTGAAGTTTGGTCTAAAGCAAAATATATATCAAGCGGAAGCATTTACAATGTATTGCTAACGCTTGGAGGTAATGTTTCGGGCGGTTCCACATCTTCAATTTATATTGATTCATCTTTAAATTATACGTTTAGATACGATTCAACTTTAATAGTAGCGGGCGGTTCAAGTGAAGGCGATTGGTCGCACGTTGTTGGGGTTTATGATGGTACAAATATAAACATCTACTTAAACGGCTCTTTTGTTGTGCAAGCGGCGGCGAGTGCAACGAGTAAAACAAATGATTTGGTAAAAGTTATTGGCCGAGATAGTAGTGGAAATTCAAGAGCATACAAAGACCAACTCGCCCAACCGCGCATCTACAACCGCGCTCTTACGGCATCCGAAATTGAAAGAAACTACAACGCGGGAAAAAACACATATACAAATTAAAAAAGAATCAAAATGAGGGGAAACGTTTACATCTCAATTCCAGCGGCGGACAAAGACAATGCATTGCCGTCAGCCATCACACGATACGATTGGACTGAAAGCACATACAATGATGAGGGTGAAGTGGAAACCACCACAACCATCCATCCAACGTGGTCGCAGTACGGCGAAAAGTACAAAGCGGATTTCGGTGCGGCCGTATCGGTTAGCGTTAACGATGTGGAATTCATAGTGTATGAATTGGAAGTGTCATGGAAAGATTCGGAAACCAGCGCATTGATTGCATTGGGTTCTAAGAAAGCCGCGCCTAAATACACATTGATGAACGCAAGCGAAGCGCGTGCGTTTATCGCCGACAATTCGGATGTGGTTGCTTAATCTAAAAAAATAGTTTATTATGGAACGTAAGATTGAAAAAATAATATTGCATTGCGCCGCAACACCGGAAGGCCGCGACGTAAAAACGGAAACGATAAAATCGTGGCACGTCAAAGGCAACGGATGGTCTGACATCGGATATCATTTCGTCATTGAATTGGATGGCGCGGTAAAAAACGGACGCCCACTCCATAGAAGCGGAGCGCACACGAAAGGCCACAACGCCACATCAATCGGCATTTGCTATGTTGGTGGTATAGATAAGGACAAAAAGCCAAAAGACACGCGCACGGACGCCCAACGCAAAGCATTGGACCAGCTTGTTGCCGATTTAAAAATGGATTATCCAACGGCAACGATTCACGGACACAATGAGTTCGCGGCGAAAGCGTGCCCATCGTTCGACGTGCAAAAGGAATACGGCGTGCCGAAACCAAAGGTGACGAAACCAAAGGTGACGAAAACAACAACGAAAGAATAATGATTCAGCGCATCAAGTCATTGGCAAAATCCAAAGGCAAACATCTTTTGAATGTTTGGCAGTATTCAGATGCCCAGCCCACGGAAATCACATTGGCATTGGTGAATCTATTGCTTGCACCATTGGCCACACTTATCGAATTAGGTCCCCTCTATTTTTACCAAATCGCTTTGGTGTGTGCTGGGGTGTTTCAATTGGTTTGTGTGGCTAATGGCGATTTAAAATGCCGCGTTCGCGCGTCGATTGTAACGTTCGGGCTGTTCGTCACCACATTGATGATGTATGTCGTCACCATTGGACTATCAACGCCATCACATTGGGGATGGTTGGTGTTGGTGTTCTCATCATTTGGGTCTTTGAAAAGATTAAAAACGGAACAATTGCATCGCCATGAATAGTACGGAACAAATATTGATTACCATTGGGACAATCGCGGGGTCCGCTGGGATATGGAAATTCTTTGAGGCGCGATTGAAATTAAAAGCAGAACAACGCAAGGATGAATTGCAAAATAATGACGGCGTGCAATATCGTGACGATTTGAAAAATAGAGTGGAAAAAATGTCCGTGGCTTTAGAAGAAGCCAGCGCGAAGATTCTTGAGTTGACCCAAAAGGTTGCCGAATTAGAAACGGAAAACAAATACTTGCATCGCGAGATTGATATACTTAAAAGAAGATAAAATGATTGAACGACTATTCAAAAACATCAAAACTACCATCGTGGGCGGAATCGTGTTTGTTACCGGGGCGTTACTCGTTGCATTCGAAAAAGCATCATTGAGTGAATTCGGCGCGTTCATCGGCGTGGCGTTCGCGTTGTTCTTTTCCAAAGACCCTAAATCCACAAAAACAAAATAAATGACCGACGATTTTAATGATTGGGTTTCCGAATTAGAGGAAGCCCCGCAACCGCAATGTTCAATTGACAACCCCGAGGAATGCGATTCGTGTGGGGCGTGATGACAAAATGGTGCGTGGTCGCAATTACCGCATCAATGATGATGTCTTGCGGCGCATCGTGGCACCTAAAACGTGCAATTGCAAAAGACCCGACCATCATTGCGGACACCATCGTTCGCGTTGATACAACGATTGTAACGAACGAAATCCGTGTGGTGGACACATTGGTCGTTCGCGATACGATAACGCGGGAAATCGTGCGCGGTGGCGCACGGGTGCGAATACAACGAATACACGACACCATTCGTGTGGATGTTGTGTGTCCGCCCGATACCATTCGCGTGATTGCTGAGGTTCCTATTGACCGCCTAATCTATAAAGAGCAACCGCCCAAGCGTTCATTGTTGGACCAACTGGGTATGATTCTTTTTTTGATTCTGCTCATATCAATCGCATTGATGGTGTCAAGATTCTTGAAAGGGATATGATAAAACGAACAACGTCGTCCCGATGGATGCGTTGTTTTGTTGTTGTGGGGGGCGTCCGTTGGGCGTCCCTTTTTTAATGCAATAAAAAAAACTTTATTAACGTATTGTGAATTCAAATATTTGTTTTACATTTGGAGTGTTGGAACGAACCAACGACCAAACACCACTATCATGGATTACAAAATAACAAAATCAATCGCGGGCGTTTATAGAGTAGAAATAGGCGAAGCGAGTTTAAGTGTAACAAAATATTTAGACTCATGGTCATTCATGTTTCCAAACAATGATGAAGGCAAAAGAGCAATCCAAGAGTTGAACAACATCACATCAAATGTTCGCACATTAAGCCAAGCAAAGGAAATGGTCAAACAAGTTGCATTAAATTTTTAAAACCAACCCCAACACCCCAATCATTAAATGAGAAAACCCCGACGTACGCATTCGTTTCGTCGGGGTTTCTACTTAACAAATTGAGATAGAGAGAGCAAGAAATCGTGTTGTTCTTTTGTTTTTTTGGCTTATTGTTAAATTTTAACTTTGTCCAAAAATGAGAATGAGATTTGCCGCTCCCCTCCCGGGGGCGTGAATTCATTCACATGGCCAAAGTTAACGACCGCAAATGATAAAGTCAAGTTTATGGAAGGCGGGTTCTTCACACTTGTATTAACATTTTTTTTAAATATTTTTTATTCACGTATTGTGGATTCGGTTTTTTGTTGTATGTTTACACCATCGCAACGGAGCGATACCAAACAAAACACCACGATTATGAAAAAGCAATACAACACATTTGAAAACATAGGATATTCGGTTGTTCTACTGGCGATGTTCTTCATCGGTTCATTCGCAATCCTATCCGTGTACAAATTGTTGTCGCTCCTTTTGGGGGTCGACGCATAACATACAAGCAAACGATTCCGAACGACGCCCGGAATCGCACACAACAACAATGGCGTTATTTAATTTTTTATTATGGCAAATGTAGATTTTGCAAAAGGACACGGAACCATCTTGAGTGGTTCGGTAAAGTATGCCCGCTTAACAAACGAAAGCGGACCCGATGGAATGTCGGAAAAATATGGTTGCGATTTGTATTTGGACGAGGCGTCCACAAAGCAATTGAATGACCTCAAGATTTTGGACCACGTTCGTGCGAAAGACCCACAAGGTAATTTCAAACATGAAGAACCAGTTGTGAAAATCAAATCCATCAACATTCCAAAAGGATATTTGGCGAACCGCCAAATGTTTGATGGATTGATTGGGGACGGAAGTGAGATTCGTGCGAACGTATGGATTAAGAAATGGGAACACAAAGGCAAAAAAGGTCTATCGGTTTGGTTGTCGGCTTATGTCATCACTAATTTGATTGAGTACGCCACAAACGATTCCGATGCGTTGTTTGAAGGTCTGCCCGACGTTGGCGAATTGATGCCGAACCAAGGCAACGTGCCGACAAGCAAACCAAACGTTGCAACGGCAACGGCAAACGATGCGTTTGGTGAATCGAGTGATGATTTACCTTTTTAATTTTTAGCCCTATGAACGTACGACCAACAACAATGATTGACGAAATGGTTGCATTCTTAAAAAAAGAATACAACACGGACGTGATGGAAAAACGACGTCTTGAATCGGTTGTGGTTCCGCGTGCGGCATTGTTCAACGTGTGTCGCGGATATTATTCCGCGACCACGCTGGGCAAATATTTCGGAAAGAATCACGCCACGATTCTACATCATTACAAAAACCACGACGCGTTGATGCTGGTTCCGCAATACCGGGAATCATTCAATGCACTGACCGAGATATTGACCAAGTACGATGAACGCGCACGACTGAATAAGGAAACCGCGGAATCAATCATTGATTTCCTAAGAACGGAAAACGAATCGTTAAAACAAAAATTGCAAGCATATGAAGAAGTTAATTCGTAAACGCCGCCACATGATATATGTGAACCGATACCTTGTGGAATTACAATGGGATTCATTGAACACGATGTTGGTGGCATCCAAAACGCAATGGAACGATGACATCGTGAAATCATTGGACAACAACGCACGATTGATTCGCAAATACCAACGCCGTAAAAGATGGCTAACATTTTAAGAGATGGATAAATTCACAACATTCAAAGACGCCATCAAATTGGTGGCATTGTACCAAGCGACATTAGAACAAATGGATACAATGAAAGGAACACGATTGTACCGCCAAAACATCAAAGCAATGATGCGGCGGTTGGAAACGGAAATCGAACGCGCCATCAACGGCCCATTGTCCGCATTGGATTCCACTGATGAAGAATTGATGTCGACCATTCAATACAAAGTTGAAATGATTTTGGATTTGTCGTTGGAAGAATTGGCCGGGTTGAAACTGGCGATTGATGAACATCGCGATGTATAAAGTAAGGGTATAACCTCACGAGATTTGATTTCGGTAAGGGTAAAACCTTACAATTATAGGCGCAGACATATAAAAATGGGCGCAAACCTTAAACACCAAAGAATGATAGTCAAAGTGTTTTGATTATCACATATTGAGAACCTTTAAAACAAAAGAGAAATGAAAAATTTAAAAGAACTAATCAACCAGCGTAATGGATTGTGGGCTGATGGAAAACGACCAACCACAGAAGAGAGATTAAAAGTAGAAGACGCTATAAGCAATCTTTGGCAAAG
>Ga0257126_1000512_pt1 | contig 31409 bp, 62 predicted proteins | sample SI060_120mmetaG_FD_190151 | JGI IMG/M metagenome (GOLD analysis project Ga0257126, IMG submission 190151) | Marine microbial communities from Saanich Inlet, British Columbia, Canada - SI060_120m | ecosystem: Environmental > Aquatic > Marine > Inlet | place: Canada: British Columbia | collected... | reverse complement strand
ATGTTTTGATAACTTATAGAACTGAAACTTATCCTTTCGAATCTCGAACGACTGCGGAGAGGCGTTTACCTTGCCGTTGTACTTGAAGTAGTCATACGACGAGGTAAAATGCCTCTGTAGTGCTAGATACGCAATGTATGTTTCATATGCGTCTCTGGTCGAGTATGTGTTCATACAGGCAGCTTGGCTGTTCTCTCCATTAGACGGAGGTCTTCAGCTTCGTCCTGAATGCGAGATTTGATATTGGGGTTTTTGCGAATAATATCAGCAAGTGCTTCAATCTCAATATCATTCTTGTGAGCATAATCCAACACAGCTTCCATATAATTGCTATCTGGTTGCCTAGAAATCTTATATACATACTCAAAAAATTCGTCATACTGTAGCTTGAGCATCATGGTAAACGTTCCTTCAATGTTTCAATTCTATTTTCAAAATAACCTATGATTGATGCTTCGTCATCGTAAATGATATCCACCCTACTAAAATTAACTTTTAACGCTTCAACATGGCGTTGAAACACGGCAAGTTCAATCAGTTCAGCAGCATCAAGCATCTGGTATCTCCCTGTTTTAGATTACGTCAAGACGAGTTAGAGACATCTCTTGTTCTAAGAGTTCGTTGTATTCTTCCTCTTCAATGATATATGGGGAATGGTCTATGTGCCACTGAACAGAACGATTCACTGAATCGTGAATGTAATCTTCAGCCTCATAGAAGTCTTCAAATTCTATGACCTCTGGGTTTGGGTCAAGCGAGTCTACAGCGATTGTTACACGATATTTCATTCTACACACTCCTCAATGATAAAGTCTGGATCGTCTTTAACTGCAATCCAACGTAAGTCTTCAAGGTCCATGGAGACTATCATGGCAAAGGGACCAGCGAGACGCTGATGTGTTGATGTGTGAATACGCTCACTAATCTTGGTACACAACCACTCGGTGCCGAACTGCTGAATGCGGTTCTTACCGTGCTTGCTCTTCCCCTTGAGTTCCATTGTATCACCTACTTGCATGACAAATCTCCTTATGAATCTCATAACGGTAACCGTCGGCTGCTCGCCAAGTGTGCTTGACCGTATGCTCCAACATTGACAGATTGTCAGTGTCATAGTCTTGCTTTAACACCTGACGCTCTCCAGCTTTAGTACGCTTGTCTGTTTTGTAAATCTCTACAGTAAGCATTGTCTTCTCCTTATGAACGAATGCCGTGTTCTGCTGCTAACTCAGTTCCGTTGAACAGAGTGAAGCCATCCACATCGTTGATAGCAACCATCACTTCGAGGTCGATACCAGCTTTGGTACGAACGCTCTCAATGCGACCCCTACCAAGAGGAGTATCAATGAAGTTGCCTTCGGCACCCCAAAGGTCTTCCATGAAGGTCTTCATCTCAGGAGAAATAGTCTTGGTCATCTGTCTTCCTTTCTTCTCTCTATATACTTAATATAAGCATTCTGAAGACAAATGTCAAGAGTTATTTTCACTTTTTTTCAAAAAAAATGGTGCTGCCACGAGGATTCGAACCCCGGGCCTGAGGTTTACAAAACCCCTGCTCTACCGACTGAGCTATAGCAGCTTAATATTCATATGTGTTAGCATATCGTTTGCAAGGTCACGAAACCAAACGCTATCGTGACCTCGTGTCGTTTCAGCGGCTGTACCAATACGAATACCACTTGTTTCTACAAAAGAGCGTGGATCGTTAGGCACACCATTCTTGTTCACTGTGATGCCCTTTGCTTCAAGCATATCTGCTGCATCACGACCAGAACGAGTTGTCCCGCTAAGATTTAGCAAAACGATATGAGAGTCTGTACCACCAGTCTGTACGTTCATACCTCTGTTAGTGAATACATTACACATCACTCTAGCGTTATGAATAACCTGCTGGCTGTATAGTTTAAAGTCATCAGTGTTAGCCTCAATGAACGCTTGTGCTTTTGCAGCAATCATATTCATCAGAGGACCACCTTGTGTGCCAGGAAATATAGCGCTATTTATTTGCTTTGTATAAGATGGGCGGTTCCATAGAATGATGCCGCCTCTGGGACCACGAAGCGTCTTATGAGTTGTGCTTGATACTACGTCAGCGAAATCACACGGGTTTTCATAGGCACCACCTGCAATCAAACCAGAGTAGTGAGCCATATCTACGAATAGATAAGCACCAACACTGTCTGCAATCATCCGCATTGCTTCCCAGTCGATTTGTCGAGGGTAAGCACTCGCACCAGCAACAAGCATCTTTGGTCTGAACTGACCAGCCTTATCAGATACCTCTTGGTAATCGATGAAGCCATTCTCGTCCACACCATAGGAATGTGCTTTGTATATTTTTCCTGAAGCAGTCATTGGCGCACCATGAGTTAGATGTCCGCCAGAAGCAAGGTCCATACCGAGGATCGTATCACCCGGTTTTAGGAATGCTTGATATACAGCCATGTTAGCATTAGCGCCAGAGTGCGGCTGTACGTTAGCATACTCGCACCCATAGAGTTCTTTCAGTTGGTCAATCGCCAACTGCTCAATCGAATCCATATGCTCACAGCCGTTGTAATAACGCTTGCCTGGATAACCTTCCGCATACTTGTTTGTAAAGACGCTACCACAGAGTTGCATAACAGCATCACTAGCAAAGTTCTCACTAGCAATCAACTCAATCGTATCATTTTGTCTAGCAACCTCATCCAACAAGATTTTATTGACCCTATTGTCAATTCCTGTACTGTGATACATATCATCTCCATTATCTCGCATGAATTCCCAATGCGTCAATCGTTTTTCGTTCATTTTAATAGCATTCCAATAAGCAGTTAGTAAATCATTATGAGACATTATATTTTTCATTATAACTATCCACAAACCTGTGGGCTGACGCTTCTTCGTATTTGTATTTTACAACAAATTCTGTATTGGAGTTTTTATGATGAATCCAAATTTCATATCCACCGTTATCAAGATCATGCACCCGTGCCCGACCATCACGTTTATTCATTGGCATTTTTGCAACAAACATAAAACAACTCCAACAGAAAAATAGAGGGGAGAACAACTCCCCTCTATATATCACGTTAGAATTTAACTGAGGTTGTGAACCCCACAAAAGTATCTTGATATGCAGCGTCACCATCTGTCGTCATTTTAACATATGGCGTTACACCAACATTAAACAATTCCAAATTGTATCCAGCTTCAAGTTCAACGCTAGTCAATTCAACTTCATCAACGAGCATTGTTGGCGTCACACCAACATAAATCGAGTTCCAATCGATAGTTGCGCTAGGCTCTGCTGTGATTGTGCCTGCATCGATTGCATAAGAAATATCGTTACCGATTGTAAGACCCATACCATATGGCAATAGACCGCCTTCTGGTGCTGCTTCGCCATCTGCTAGTGCAGGCGAAGCAAGAAATGCTGTAACTGCTACAGCGGCTAGTAGCTTCTTCATTTATTTGACTCCTTTAAAGTTAAAAGTGACAGGGAGGTCCGAAGACCCCTTCTGTTTCCAAGCGTCCTGCCCCGCTCATAAGAATTATGCTGCTAGAGCATATTCCTGAGAAACGAAATTATCGTTTGCATTTAGTTTAAATGGTCATATCGTGACCAATCGGTAACTCCAGTCATCTATTATCTGCATGTCGAAACCTGTTTCGCCCCCATAAGGTTTATGGTGGAGGCGTCCGGTACTGCCCCGGAGTCCATTACAGTTTTCAATTTCCTTCATCGTTACTTCTGTATATATCTAACCCCAAAAGACCAGATATATAACTATTTCTCTAGCATCTTTCTCTTGAATGCTAACCAACCAATGAATCGTTTTTCAAACCACCACTCAAGGTCTTTATATTTCTTGAACTGCTGGTCAAATCCAGTAGGATCAAACGATGGCTTGGGATTGCGAACGTTTGTGCCAGGAATAATTTTGTTCGTGGAATACTTAGCATATTGCTTTTTACCCATAATCTTCTGCACGAACTCAGGCATATCCAATAGATAGTAGTATTCAGCATCCATTATGATTTCATTTTCTATCTTTTTGTTAGGCCAGTCGTGCTTGTATAGAGGTTTCAATTCATCAGGTCGAATGTCACGATTACTACCCAAATCTATCACATTAGGGCTCCAGTGAATAGTGAAGTTCTCTGGAGGAATTACCATGTGAAGTTCACCAAAGATTGAGCTACCTCTTGGTATATGTGTGCAAAAGATAGGGTTTTTAATATCCATAGACAACAGCAGCTTTTGCTGATCAGCCATATCAACACCACCACGGGCAATCCCATCTGCTCTAGTAGAAGTAACCTTGTCTAGCAATCCTTTATATTTCTTATTGAATGACCGATAGAGAATAAACTCGTTCCTGACAGGTTTTAGCAATCTGATTGCCTTTTTGACCCTATTTTCCATATGGTCGATCTGTCTTGCACTGATAACATCTTCATTTAGGTATGACTTAAATGTTAGCATATCAGTCTTCCTTTGATGGGTCAACTGGCACATCAACTTCGATATCACCGTCCTTGATAGCTTTAGTTACTAGGGCAGCAAGGTTCCAATCGTATGTACCACCAAACTTTCCTTCAGGGTCGTAACCATCTTCTTTTTTCTCTTCGCTCATGCTAATCATCCTTTGTAGCGATAATAGTATTCTACGACTTTCTACTGCTTCTGTCAACCCTTTTTTTAATTTTTCTACAATACTTTTGTAAGCAAATCCCGTGTAGACGCCTTGAAAGAATATTCTACTTACACCATCAACTTTTCGTTCTTCTGCTTCTACAACTTTGATGATAGAAGTGGGTGGTAAAATAATTTCTTGCTCAGGATCGTGTTGACTATGTTCTAAGATGGGTATAACCTTAGACCCTTTCGGTAAAAAGATTCTCATTCTATCTTTACCGCCGATAGTCACATCTGTTCTTAAAGATGCACTTGTGAAGGCTGGGTCAACGTATTCATAGCCAGGAACAATCGCTTCTCTCATTTCATATGGCACCAGAGTAGAACGATACACATACATGCTCTCTGGTAGAGGCTTTAGCGTTTCAAAAATTTTTGCCATTTTAGCAATCCTTTTCGTGCCGCTTGTCAATTCGTCAATTTCAGCCTTAGTAAGAGGTTCTTTTCTAAACAACTTACTCACAATTTTTCTAAGAGGATCGTTGAAAGAACTATAACCTGGACCACTATAATGTACAACATTTTTATATACTGATTTGGGCAAATTCTCTATCTCATTATAATAGTCGAGTCCGTCTTGACTTTGTAAGTGCTGGCGAATTGTACCAATATCATATTCCGAACTCTCTACAAAGAAAGTCCCTTCAATCTTTACTTCACTCGTACCAGTTCCAGGCATTGTTGATTTGAACTCTGTCATATCAATATCTAACTTAGGCTTCTTTTTTACCTTACTGGGCTTTGATACTTCAGTAGCATCTTTCTTTGCGGCTTTCTTTTTAGCATTTCGATAAGAAATAATTGCTATCATATGTTTTTCATCACTTACACCAGAAGGCTCAGCCATGTACTTCAGAATATCAATCCAAATTTGACCAACAGCACCCTTGATATTGCCCAAGTTTGCGTCAGGAAGACTACTAAAAGCAGCCATCGTATCTACGATTTGTTTATTTAAATCACTCATTTGATTATACACATATTGTAAATTATCAAAATTTACTTTCTTTACATCAAATCCATCTACTCGTAATGCGTTTGCCATTTTAGAAAACTCTGGAGTTGTTTTAAGAATATTAGCAAAAGCGCCAACTGATGACATATCCTCTGGCTCAAAAACTTTTGTACTAAGTTCAGAAAGCTCTTTGTCTACGTTGGATTGCTTTTCAATGTACTTCTCTACTTCACCTGACATTTTAGTGGCCGCTAACTTATCAAGGAGTTCTGTATCAGAAGGCACATCTAAATCGTATTGACCAAAAGTGTATTTCTTTGATGGTGATACTGTATGTGTTTGCTTGACTGGCTTTTTTGGCTTCATAGAGTCTAGAGACTTGAGAAGAGCGCCTGTGTTGTCCTTTTTAGAAGGATCGAAACCAAACTCTTTGAATTCTTTTGCTTTGAAAATTGCTTCGGGAGATAGTGCTTTTTTTCCTATAAAGACATAGCCATGATTGTATTTTTTAGTAAACTGTTTTTCGCCAACCTGAGTTACTTGAAACACCGTGAAGATATTCATCGAAGATTTTTTGAGCGCTTTAATGGCAATGCGTTCGGCTACTTTTCTTTTTCCTATCTGACCATGTAGACGAATTGCTATACCAGTAAGTTTCGGACCAACTGTAGTTATTGCTTTTTTTGCAAAATCAAGCGTTGTCGCAATTACAGGCAAAATATCTGATGGATTATGAAACTTCCACCATCCAGCTTTGCCTCCAACCTTTTTAACTTTACCCACATCTAGAGTGTATATACCTTCGCCATTTTGCTCAACAAGACGTATGATATATGTGCCGCCATTAATTGTAGTAGCACCATACATTTTGCTTGGTAAGACTGTATCATCAGTCATATAATATTCTTTGGGATTGTTCAACGCTTCTGCGAGAAGAACGTCCTCATTCAGATTGTTAAAAATATCGAATTTTTTAAGCACGAGCAAACTCCATATGTATCTTTACTCGTATTTATATCAGACGTGAACTACGAGAACCTTGGGCGTTTTGTTGAGTTGAAAAGCAACATCAAGGCGAGTGTTGCCACCAAGGACACGCATCTTACCACTCTCTCTGAACATCAGAACGATAGGCATCGTCATTGGCATATCGTTACCAATGCGCTCATAGAGATTAGCAATCGTCTGCTCATTACGAAACTCAGGATATGAGCGATACGAGCGAATGAGATTGAGCAACTGCTCCTTAGAGCGAGTGTGTGACCTATACCCAATGTAAGCGTCTGTGACGCCATCAAGTTCAAGCACATCACCTTCTGAAGCAGCCTGAAGAAAGGCTGCCTCGCTATCAAAGAAGTTGTTACCCTTCAGTTCGATTTCAACGAAATACTCTTGCTTGAGGTCTGCTTCAGAAGGTTTGGTCCACATATCAGTCTTCCCACTTAATGGTGAAAGGAACGATTGCTTCAGCATTACGCTTGGCTTCATTGAAACTATCGAATTTATCAATCATCCTTGGTCCAACCCAAAGCTCGAATTCGTCGAGTGTGGTCAAAAGAATGTCAACTTCTTTGGTGGCATTCGTAGCAAACCAACCACTCTTGAGTGTAGTGGATTTAACGTCAAACGTTTCGAAGTTCATCATGGTCTCGTTCCTCTTTCTTTCTGTCTATATACTTAATATAAGCATTCTAGAGGCAAATGTCAAGAGTTTTTTTGATGTTTTTAAAACTTTTTTTATCGACCCCAGTACAGAGTTTTCTGCACCTTGTACATGACTGACCAGATTGCGAGATAGGCATCATGTCGCCAGTTTTGCTTTACGCTATTTTTGAAGTTATCATAGTCGATATTCATAATCTTCGTGTTCATGACCCCACAGAGAAACTGCTTGGTCATGAATAGACGAAACCTGTAATCGCTATCAGTGCTTTCGATGATATCTTGCTTCAAACTGGGAAACGCATTTTCCAAATCTTCTCTTACTCTTGCCCTCACAACCAAGTTCATTTTATTGTTACGGTCTTGCACAGCACTGATATAGCTGTCATTCATCACAATCCACATAGTTATTTTTCCTTTTTAAATCCTACACCGTTGTCCATTTTTTCATGATACATACCATACTTGACAAACTCTTCCCAAACAGTCTTTTGAGAATAACCAGCTTTTACCTTGTATATCTTACGCCCGTCTCCATCATATTCCCATTCACGTTCTTCCGGGTCAAGTTCGATACGTTTCTTTTCCATGATGGAAACTCCTACTGAATTTCTTCTATTATGTAGTCTTCCATTACATCGTTATAAAACGACTTGACAATTTTTTCTATATCATCGCCTTCATACTCAATCTCATACATCTTACCAATACGAACATCTTTCACTTCTGAAAATCCAAGAACCCTCAAAGCATCAGCCACTGCCGTTCCGGGATTATCTTTGATCCCGGAACGAAGCATGGTAATAACACGATATTTCATTAGTCTTGGACGAAATCTGAAATCATTGGAAATACCTTATCAATCTCTCTAGCACACATCTTTGCTAACTCACGATGCTCCTTCTGAGTCGAAGGGTCTGTCCTCAATTCAATATAGTGAAGCCAGCTACGAAGCGTGCCATTAACATAGAGACGTGACCACGTTAGACCCTCTGGTAGAATTGCTCGAACCTGCTCTTTAGCGATATTTTTCTTGAGGGCTTGATCATAGATATTGAAAGCTAATTCGACAACTTCGTTTTGTTTTTCTTGCCACCACTTATCTATCTCTGGGTCATCGTTCTCTAAAGAATTCTGACGATTCTGATAATCTTGCATACGAGTTTCACGAAAATCTCCAATCGTTTCAGTGGCAGCATAACGCTGGCTAAATTCTTGGAACGAGAATGAGCGGTGCCGAATCAGCTGCCTCCCGATATCACGAGTCGTATCCACCTGTAGGCAGATATTCACCATTTCGAAGGGCGACCAATGCTTATGTCGCATGAGATATCTAATAAGCCCATCGCTCTTCAACGCTGAGATTTGAGATGTTGGATTGCTCACACGGGCATAATAAGCCACTTGGTCCATCAAGGTTTCATTGGGACTAGCTCCCATACGCTGCGACCATCCTTCAAGTTTAGCGTTCTGACTAGGCATTTATATCATATTCTCCTTACAAAAACATTTCTGGGCGTAGACCACTAAAGCCTAGCGCTAACCCAATGAGCGCTCCGATAGCGAACGCTTTTACAAAATCACTCATATCACTCATTATATATTCTCCTTGATTTGGCGGTCCCTATAGGATTCGAACCTATGACCCACAGCTTAGAAGGCTGTTGCTCTATCCAACTGAGCTAAGGAACCATTATTTCTCAGTTTAACTTTGAAGCCCAGTACCTGCGAGTAATGGGTTCGATAACGCCATCAACAAAAGAAATAGCACCCACTTTACCAAGCTCTCTAATAAGGTCATCCTTATTAAGACCAAAGGCTTCTTCAGCAAAGTCGATAATATCTTCCCACACAGAGCGTTCGAAGTCCGTCATACAGGATAAAAAACCACCCATCGCTTTAGTATTAGCCAATCCTTCTTCAAGAATGTCACCAAGCGTTTTATTCATCATATATCTCCTTAGTGTACCGTTCGAATATCAAGACCGATTTTTTGCTCAGCATACTGACCAAACCGTTGAAACGCATCACCATGATCTACAGTCATACCTTCTTGAATTTGATAGGCATGAATCATCTCATGAGCGAGAACGGTACGAAACAATTCATACGAGTCAAACTCAGTAGTTAGACCAAGAACGATTGTTCCACGCTCCTCGTACTCGAAGCAGTATCCCCACTCAGTGTCGAGAAAGTCAACATCAAGTTCGATAGCATCAATATTAATGAGGTTTTCGAATATCTCCTCATTCAGAATTGCCATCTCTTTCTGTACGACTTGTTCGGTGACTTCGAACAGACCCCACCATTCTTTTTCGATGATAAGTTCCTTCATATATCTTCTCCTATTTCATCACACGAACGAGGCGACCAACATCGCTATCTTTGAACTGACCGCTCTTAGACCAAGTGCGGAACGCAGAGCATTCAGTGAACTTAACAGCGCACGAATCAGCGAACTTGCAGGTATCGCAAGGAATGTCTGCATCGTTCAGCATCGCCTGGGGAACTACTTCCATTGAACCAGCGGTGCTGGCATCGTAGTTGAAGTAGCTGTCATAACCAATCATATCCATCTTGCTTCTCGCTTTCGATCTAAGAGAGAACCCTTTCTCTCTTCCATATACTTAATATAAGCATTCTGAAGCCAAATGTCAAGAGTTATTTTCAAAAAAAATGCATTTTTTTTCAAAAAAGTTATGCTGCTTGAAACCACGACGGAATATCACGCTTTGTCCAAGCCATCTTGAAGCGATCCTGCTTCGTGTGATAGAAGTTACGATACGACTGTACGGGGTCGCCTTCAACCATGCATTCTGGGTTTGCTTTCATAGCAAGACGAAACGGCGTCGGTTGACGACTATAGAGTTTTTTGGGAAATCTTGCGAGCATCTCACCAATCTCAGTGTCACGACTGAACGCACCATGCTTCTTACCGTAGCGATGCTCATACTCTTCTGCAAGAGCGCAATAGTGGCTGTAGTGCCAGCGATAGTTATTGGTCGAGTCCATCGTCCACAGAGTGCATGGGTGACCTGTATGACAGGCTTTCATCAGAACGTCCTCACGGTCATCATCTAAGCGCCAGCGCTTGATGCTACGCCCGTTAGCGCTCTTCTCTGTGTACATCTCACCATCAAGCATACGATGCACTGTAGAGAGCATCTGAGCAGACTCAGTAACCATCTTGACCACATGCTTGTCACACTGCATTTCAGCAGCGGTGTATGGGTTCTCATCTAGCACGAAGATATTCACTTTGTTTTCCTAATCAGTATTGGTTAAGCACTTCTGAACCAAAGTCTTGGCACTGATTATCGCATCAGCGCCAAATCTCAATTTGATTATATTATAATACACAACCTCATCAAAGTCAATCATTTTTTCATCACAATGTTTAATATATCTCATTGTGTATTGTTCTAGTGTAATATCTTCTGGCATTACACGACCTTCCCTAGTACCTTTGAACCCGGAATATCCAGTTCTTCTTCTGCTATTACAAGCATACCCCACCCACAATTGAACGTAGATTGAAACTCAATAATACCCATCTTCGAACGCTCAAACAGTTTTTTCCACCATGCATTTTCTGTCAGAGTATTTGTTATCTCAAAGTCTAATTTATATGATAGCCCATTTAGCACTCTGGGTAGATTACCATGAATACCACCACCCGTAATGTGAGCGCAAGCGTTGATTCGATTTAGATTATTCATAATCTCATCAACATAGATTCGTGTTGGCATTAGAGGTATTTCGTCATATGTGAGTATAGAGCGCATCAAACTATATCCGTTAGAGTGAGGACCAGAACTTGGAATACCTATGATGAGATTACCGGGCTTAACATTTACTGGTAGCTTCTTCTTCACGATACCCATAGCAAACCCAGCAAGGTCAAACTCACCTGTTGGATAACAGTCAGGCATTTCTGCCGTTTCACCACCAACAAGTTCACATCCTGCAAGAGCGCAACCGTCTTTGATACCTTTGATTATCTTCATAGATACATCTAAGTCTAGTTTACCTGTTGCATAATAGTCTAAGAATGAAACAGGCTTTGCACCAACACACAATAGGTCGTTGACGCACATCGCTACTAAGTCAATACCAATCGTATCATATTTCTTGAAGTGCTTGGCTACAAGCAGCTTAGTCCCAACACCATCTGTGGCAAGAGCGACTGTCTGAGGTTTAGGTAGACCACTGCGACGACCAACATCAAACTCAAAAGGTATATCTACCAGTGCAGCATATTGTTTGTCAGCACCGATAGCTTGTGTGAACTTGTTAGCCAGTTCAACATCAACCCCTGCTTGTTTATATGTCGTTTTCATAAGATTTTTCTTTTCTTTAGAGTATAGTAGAGAGAGGCTACCTTATCAAGCTCTGGGTGAGAGTTGATCCACATACCAGTATCAGGTGAGAATTGTTCTTTGAAGAACTTATCCATTACAGGATGACCAGTGAGAGTTGATGGATTGACTTCTTTTGATAACGAATCGAACTCGGCATCGCTCATAAAAGAGTAGTTCTTTTTCTCATATGCATAAGCAGCAAGAGAGAGGCGAATACGAATACGCTTCTGATATTCAACTGCTGCCATTAGTTCAGATGGAATAGGTGGTCCCATTTTCAATCACTCGTTTTGGCTATAGCCTTGCGAATCCATTTGACCTTGTAATCCTTACTCCATTCTCTAAGATAATCATTGTCTTTATCGAACAGTTCCAGCATTTCATCTTCGTTCATGGTAGTAGTGTCTGTAATGCCTTCTCCCAAATGTTTTTGAGAGAACTCTTCACACTTGTTCTGCGTTACATTGTCTTCAGCCCATTCAATTGCAGTGCCGTGCAGCTTAGGCAAATCATCCTTATGCATTACATAACGCATACGATACGATGAAATACAAGTTACAACAACGTAATCTTTTTCTTCTACATTATCAGTCATTATTATCTCCTCATCTTTGCTAGTGCTTCAGCATCTTCAGTAGAAAACACTGGAACCATATTACTCTTGTGCATCGTTGCAATGCCAAGTAGCTTACGCTCGCCACTATATTGCATAGGTTCCTTTTTCGGTGCCACACCAGTTGGAATTTGATTAGAAAGCGTGGTGGGCCCGGCAGGATTCGAACCTGCGACAACGCCGTTATGAGCGGCGGGTTCTGACCGCTGAACTACAGGCCCTTTATATCCCATCTTCTTGAGAAACTTTGCATGAGCAGCATCTGTTTGTTGCTGCTTCTTTGACTTCTTCTGTTTACGCTTTTTCGTACTCGTTGTACTAAAGTAAACAGGTAGCATATGCATCGTCATCTCTGTCTCTCCTCGTTAGTATTCTTATATACTACAAGAGAAGGGATATAAAGTCAACCTTTTTATGAGGGAATTTTTGGACCTTTATCTCCTGGTTCAGGGAGATTCTTTTTCATATCAAACTCCCACTCTAGTGCTTCATTAATTTCAACGATGAAGCAAGCATAGCCTTCAGGGTCAACACCAAGAACGACCAAATCTTCTTTATGAGAATATACACCTACAAATATCTCACCTTTAGCGGTGTTTGTCAACCCACTTGCAACCAAGACATAACCTTCGTCATCAATATACTGTTTAATCTCTTTTGCATCGTCACACACCAGATTAATTGGCATGGTAAATATAGCTGATTTTGCGGGAGTTGAAATCATAATAACAGCAGCGATAGTAAGTGCCGACAGTAACTTAAACATTATATTTCTCCTTGTATGAGACTCTGGCATCCACAAACCCTTCAATGAAGTTGTCTCTATTTTCAACAAACACTTGTGGTTCAGAGCCATCGACCGCAATAATCACTACGGTGCGACTGACTGGGATTTCAGTTCGTTCCTCATACATCACAGCATAGCAAGATGCTTGCATAAAGTAGTTAGAAATCCATTCTTTCTTTTTGGGTTTACGAGATGTTTTGAAATCAATAATGGAGAGTTTCCCGTCGAACTCTGCGATACAATCTACCCTACCCGCTGTTTTCAGAAAGTCAGAATACAGAGGCGCTTCTAGATATTGGATGTTATCCACATACTGGTCTAGGATAGGTTGGATTTGTTTGAACGTAAAGACGTTCGCTGGCATCTGACCATCAAGATAGTCAGGCTTATTGTTGAGGTAGTCTTCACAGATTTGGTGAACCTTCGTACCCCTAGAACCAGCTTGTGTAGAAATACGATTAGCTTCTTCTGCGCCAACACGTTTTCGCCAAGCAGCAATGCCTGCTTTGCTTAGTTCTGATAGTATAGTCGTAACTGACGGATAGCGGTTTCCATCAGGCGTATTGTACACCCTACCGCTACCCGTCGTTTCAGCAATTAGCTCCGTTAGAGTTGGAGCATTCACATGATTAAAGTGTTTCATCAATCTAGTCCCAGTTTGGACCTCGCTATAATATAGGACTTTACGAGGTCTGAGCGAACAATATCTTCAGCAGTAAATTCGATAAAATCAAATTCTTCCATACTATCTATAATGCGTAAAAACTCTCTTAGTCCGCTCAGTTCTTTTTTTCGCTCGCTTGTCAAGTCATCTTGACGAACGTCTCCACAAAATATAATCTTACAGTTTTCACCAACTCTTGTCATCACAGAATGCAACTCCATCGCATTCATATTTTGAACTTCGTCTACAATAATAACACAATCGTCTAATGTAATACCACGAACAAACGAGGTTGACATAAACTCTACGATGTTCTTTGTCTTTAGTATCTCGTAAGCGTCACCACGATCAAATAGCTTTCTAGCAATGTCCTGATAAGGTGCTTCATACACCTTCATCTTTTCCTTCTGATTGCCGGGTAAGAAACCCATATCTCTTGTTGGTACTACTGATCTAATGACAAAAACTTTATTAAAAGATTTGTCTTCAAGCACAGACTTCAGTGCTAGATACAGACCAATGAATGTCTTTCCTGTACCGGCAATACCATGAAGCATTAGATGATAATCGTTGTGCCAAGAATGAAAAGCGTCTTCTTGTGCTATTGTTATTGGTTTAATTGAGTTGAGTTTAAACTTCTCTCCTACGTTCAGGTTTCCAGATTTGTCCAAGACTTTATCTTGGCGCAGTTTTCTTTTTTGTCTTTTTGTTAAGCGTTCTGGACTTGTGAGCATGGATTGTCCTATTTTGTTTGAATGTTTGATCCCCTATTGGCTTTTTTCACTCGCTGTAAAACGTCATTGAACCCGTTATCAATCCTACCAGCAACACTACCAGTACCTGATACGATAGCAGGCGCAGAGACTAACATTTTATAGCCACCATCCTTAATAACTTCTTGTGCTTCCTCCCATGTACAAAAGGTTGTCATAGTGTCACCAGTTTTAATATGCTCAAATGAATATGTAGGCATTATTGTTCTCCAGTGACGATGTTATATATTTGTTTCCAATTTCTTGCAGTACGCATATTTGAAGTAATGTAGTTTTGATTGTGAGTGTGTCTCATAAGGATTGGATTGAGGTTAAACTTCAATCCACATTCTGCGTTCTCTACTTTATCTTCAATCCACCAGCATTCTGAATCTTGAAACTTCATCAACTCAGCGTCTTTATCAGCACCCGTTTCAATACAAGTGATGAAGTCAAAGACATTTTCTCCAAATATTTTCACTAAGTTTTCTTCACGAAGGGCTGTAGCGTATGGATTAGTAGAGAGTGATGTAATCACGCCGAAGATATATCCATGCTCTTCGTTCAGCTTTTTTACATACTTCACTGCATCTCTAAGTGCGGGCAGAAACCCAATCCATGCGCTCTCATTAAACTCTGTTACAAGTCTACGACCATCATCCTTATCAACAACTTCATCGAATATCTTATCGATACCATAGACGTGTTGATAGCCATCAGATAGCGTATATCCTTTTTCATCCATAAACTGGAAGAATCGATACGACCAGTCAAGTAGTACGCCATCACAATCAGTTAGTATCAATTTAGAGTTCTTCATAAACCTCATTCTCTCGAATCTTGTTTTTCTGACGACGCCGTTCTTGATAGGCGTGTTCTTTTGCTTTTTGAGCGCCTCTGCTTTTTTTTACCCTGCGCTCAAATCGATTTGGGTCGTCGTCCCAAACGTTTTTCTCTCGACGATAAGTTTTGCCCATTTTTAGTCTACTTGCCCTCTATGATTAGATTCGTAAATGCTTCGTTGATAGTCTTTGTAGTCAATCCCTTGACACGCTTTCCATCTTTCATATCAATGAGAAGGAGTGCATCATCCTTATTGACAGTCTCAAGCAGTTGAATGAACAACTGTTCTCTCTTCATTGGCTTGACATTTGTGCCAGTGCCTTCATAGAAATATGGTATACGCTTTGAATTTCTATACAGCATACCATGATCGTCTACTGCTTCTGATGGTGTGTATGGAGGAACGCCTTCAGGTAAGAGGCATTTGAGAGAAGGACAGTACATTGCTTTGAGTACTGTCTTCAATGGCTTTGCTTCATTCTGCTTGAGCCATTTCACTTTCTCAGATTTTGTTTTCATCTTAGATACTTTGTCTAAGATTTCAGAGATAGATAGTTGCATTTAAAATTCACCTATGGTTTCAATAAGATTTTTCAATCGTTTTTCAATGAAGTAGTTAAAGAGTTTAGAGCGATCACCGCTCTCTTCATTGTATTTAGTCATTACTTGCTCTTGAATATACTCAGGCACCATAGACAAGTCAATCATTGCTTTGTTGCGCTGATACCCTCGAAGAGCATACTCATTCGAAAAGCAGTCGTTTTCAATTTCATCCATGAACTGCTCAATACGCTTTCGAGTCATTGGCTTCTGCCGAGACCCCATAACAAAGCAATCATCTGCTGATAGCATGTTAGGCACACCATCACCTGCATCACCCTTCATAATGTGTTCCATTATGTATTGATTAGGATTAGCATGACGAAGCCACCGCTTACGAATAGGATCGTATTGTGTTACATTAGCATACTTATGCAGTTGAATAAAGTCTTTATCAGCAGAAAGAATCAAAATCTTTTCTGTTGAGCCAGCGTTCAATTCAACGCCAAACTTATGACACAGCGTACCGATTGCATCATCTGCTTCAGCACGGTCAACCTGAACTGTTTTGTATGGAAAAACTTCTTTGATTTCATCTCGCACAAGATTTAGGATACGAAAAAGTTCGTTCCAGTTGAGTTCAGAGGTCTCACGAGACTTCTTGCGATTTGCTTTATAGTATGGGAATATATCTCGACGCCAGTAGTTCTTATCATCGAAACAGAGAACGAGTTCTCCATAATCTTTGACGAACTTCCGGCGATACGAGCGAATTGAATTGAGAACCATATGCCGAATGAGACTTTCCTCAAACTCTACATTATGATGGTTACCAATTTGAACCATGACGTTACTAATCATCACCTGATTCATATCAACTAAAATCACTTGTTTGTCCTTCATTGTTACTATACTTAATATATATCATATCGAAACAAATGTCAACCCTTTTCTTCTAAAAAGATGATAAAAATTGCGTCCATTCCTTTTGACGGCGAGACCAATTGAAAGCGTTGTTTGTATTGTGTATTTGTAAATTCATATCTAACACACCATATGTTTTGATATGCTCTATAGCACTCTCCAAATACCTATGCGCTCTGTTAGCGTGAATCTGCACATCCTCATCCCACTGATACATAGTAGTCATATTAGCAGCAGTCTCAGCAAGAGCAGCATAGTTTGGATGGACACAGAGACACCCAGCAGACATGGCTTCAATCAACGCAATGCACGAAGTCTCTTGCCAGATAGACGGATAGGCGAAGATGTGAGCGCTTTGTAGCGCCTTTCTAACCTCTTTATTAGACACTGACCCATGATAGCGAATCTTCGGATGTTGCTTCAGTTGGTCGAATAGAGCCTTGTATGGCTCATCTCTTTGCTCCCAGCCATAAATCTTGAACGAACTATACACATCAAGTTCAATGTTATCATGCTGTTTAGATAGAGCGTCAAAGATAGGATACAGTAGACCCAGCCCACGATGAGGCGTCGTATGATAAATGATACGAATTTTACCATCATTCGGCTTCTTATGCTCAACAATAGGTTCAATAGCATTCTTGAGAATATGAGAGTGACTGTATGGCACACCCAGAAAATCATGATACTGTTGAAACTGCCACTGAGAGACGAACACCAGCTTATCATACTTCTTATAGCCGCCATCTTTCAAGTGGGCGACTTCAGGGTCTCCTGCTAAATCGTGACATACAAGAATCTTTTTCAAATCATCTCGAAGTTCACGAGTGCGAGAGTGGATAATCTGAAAGTTCTTTAGCAACTCTTGAGGAATACGCTTTTGCATTCCAATTGCCATCATCTCAGTTCCACCCATCGCATTCTGTGTCAACTCATTACGAATGAGTTCGCCTGCTACGATTTCGACCAATGGAAATCACTCTGATGTAAATAACTGTTAATCTCAAATTTAACCATAGACTCAATTCGAAAAGACCGCCAAGCCTCTTTCTCTAAGTCCCATACAGCAATCGATTTAGGCTCATCTCCCGACTTAACTAGAACTTCTTCAATGTCCTGTTGCTCTGGCAAATACTCTTTTTGAAGAGTACACCACATCGTTCGCATATCGCCGTTTACCTTCTTAAAGGTAACCCAACAACGACTAGAGTGTAGCTTCTCTAGAATATCCAAATACTCCATCATATCCTCCACTTGTTCCTTCCACATGGTCTAAAAATTCTGTAAATTCTTCGAATACGACATCATTAAAAGTTATGATGTGACTTCCGTCTGGAATTCTATTATACACGATTACATATTGACGCTTGTATGCTTTCACAGTTTTTACAAACTGATCACGGATCGTATCATCAACATCGCATTGTAATATATACTTACCCAGCATCAACCGGCGCCTTATCTTTCATTGCCCAGCCACGCTTAACCCAATCTCTATGAGCAGTTGTAGCTGTGACACCAAATGACTTTTGAATAGAGCGTGGTGTGGGAGAGCCTTGTTTCCAAGACTTGAGCGCCTGCATCATCTTATCAAGCTCACTACGTTCACGCTTGACAGCCTTTGTAATGCTCTTATTAACACCAACCGAACCCTTCGACACATAATGCTTACCAGAACTTTGCTTGCCTTTTGCCATTTAATTCTCCAAATGTATAATATTAAAACCGGGTGTAGTACTTAAAAATTTTAGAGGTTCTTGATCTGTATAGAATTCAGAATACACTAATTTTTTAATACCACTTTGATAAATCAGCTTCGCACATTCAAAGCAAGGCGAAGTCGTAGTATATATAGTCGCTCCATTTGCAGATGAACCATACTTCGCCAGTTTCATCAGAGCATTTGCTTCTGCGTGTAGCACCTCTTTTTTCGTAGTGGATACAGCACGAAGAGTATCATAGTCTTCACAGAGATTAGGCATTCCAGTTGGCATACCGTTCCATCCCATAGAGATGATACGTTCATCTTTGACGATTACACATCCTACCTTACGACGCTTTGCGTGAGACATCTCTGCAACACGATACGCAATGTCCATATAGAGGCGATGATATCTTTCTTCTTTGTGTGCGACCTCTTCAGCCGCAGAATAAACCATTTTTATTATCCTTTCTCAATCAAGTTCCAGACTTGCTTCCTATCATATCCCATATTGCACATTTGGTCAACCAATTCTTCGATGGTAATCTTACCATAATCGAAATTTTGGATAATCTTATTGACTTTTGAAGTCCAGAAAGCCTTTGCTTCTACAACGTTATTCATTCGCCTTTTCCAATCAAATATGTTTTCAAATCGACGACGTTTTCATCATTGATCATTCGAATGATGATGTTCGTCACATCGATATCCATTTGAAGCATCTTCATCTTCTCTTGTAGTTCCATCAATTCTTCTTGATAGTATTTCAACTCCTTCTCTTTTTTTAGACGAGATGCGATAAGTTTATCAAGAATGATTATGTTAGTTTCTTCAGACATTAGCGACTGTAGAAGAGGTGGGCACCAATACGCTGCTGGAATGTGTATGCTGCTGCCCAATATGGCTCAACGTAATGAGCATGATACCAAAGAGAATTATTAGTGTTATCGTATGCGTTATCATTATCTGGTCCTTCTTCTTCACGATTCATCATTGTGACTAGTGCAATAAGAAAGTCTTCCTCATAAGCAGCAGCATCTTTAATTCTATCAGTCTTACCATCGCAGTACCAAGAGAATTGGCACTTGTTGCGAAGTGGGTTGCCGTTCGAATCTCTCACTGCTTGATAAACAACTCCACAGATTGTATCTGGAAACGATTTATCTCTGGCACGATTGATAACCACGTTAGCAATCGCTTCTTTCTCATCGTCTTCTTGGTGCCTTGCTTCGAAGTATATGTTAGTCGCAAGACAATGTGCTTGGTCAATCACAGATGCATCAGTCGTTTCATATACTATATGAAATTGCTTATCTGGATTACCAGCAGTGCTTCTATCAGCAACGAGAGCGTAGGTTACCGCAGCCACCAAAGCAATCACGGACACCTTGTATGCTTTATTCATCACCATACCACCAATCCATTTTGTTGAGATAGTCGTTTATCTGTTCGAGGGTCACCTCGATGATGTTATCTACACACGCCACGCTCTTGATATACTGCTGCATACCAAGGTCGATTTGGTCGTGAGAGGTGTAGTTAAACTTCATCATTACGCTTTGTATCCCATGTTGTAAAGAATGTCTAGAATGCTATCAATCGTTTCTCTGTCTGTAGCGAGGAGCTTTTGCTCTGATTCGCTGATGACTTTCTTGATAGCAGCGATTTGATCGTAACGATCTTCGTTTCCCTTCAGGGTTGCTGCTACCTGTGTTGCGAATTGATTGTGGGTGAACATTTTCGAATCCTTCTTTGCTGTGTTCATATCTATAATATAAGCACTCTGACAGCAAATGTCAAGGGTTTTTTTCAAAAAAAGATTATTTTTTTGCACCCCGTCGAAACGCTTCTCGCTCAAGGCGCTTCTGCTCTAAATGTTCACGATGCTTGACACCACGCTGACACGAATCGTATGCGCCAGGATTGGTTATGTAGTCATTGCATTCGTGTTCTTGAGGATGCGGAAGGTAATGAGCAGGCGGCATATGAACAACGGTCTTAGGCTTGTCCATATTCTCGCCTACTTTAGACCCCACAATAGCACCGACTACAGCACCACCCACAGTGGCAATACCTCTACCAGAACCTTTGCCGATAGTATTACCGAGAAGCCCTCCAGCAACGCCACCGATAACTGTACCGCTATCTTGGTTTGTCACACAAGCAGAAACTGCAAGAGCGAACGTAACAGTGAAAAATATTTTACGCATTAGATTTCCATTTCTATTTCGTAGTCTTCGATTACAGAGTGAGCAAGCAATCCATCACACATTTCTTTAACTCGCTGTTTAGCGATTACTGGGTCATCAATATCAACATCAACTTCGATAAACTTGCCTTGACGAATTTCATTTACACCAGTGATGCCCGCTTGGCTAAGAGCCATTTCAACTCCTTTGCCATGCGGGTCACGAGTGACAAATGTCTTCAAACGAATAAAGACATTTGCTTTCATTATTCAGCGTCAGCGTATTCTAACGCTTTCTCTAAAGCATTCATCTTCTTCTTCTGGTTCGCACCAAACCAAGCAGACTGCATCCGAGTGTCATTTGAGCGACCAGCAACGTGATCAGTGAAGTAGGTCACTGCATTGTAAGCAGTCCACCAGGAGCCTTCAGCATACTCAGCACCAGGCTGAGTCTCAACCAACTCACGAACAGTCTCACCCGTGCGAGTGAGGTCGCCCTTCGTACCAGTCTTAGTACCGAACAGTTCAGTGAGATACTCATCAAGAGAAGGAGCGTTGTAACGCTTCGAACCAAGATACTGAGCCATCTCACGATACTGGTCCATCTTGCTGTGAGCGATACCGAGAGTAGCCTTGACGCTTTCAGCATCAAACGCTTTACGGTGGTTCAACTTTACAGCATTCTCAGCAGTCTTGCCGAGAGAGTATGTCAGCGTATTGTTACACACTACACGGATAGGAGTGAAGCGAATATCAATCGACTTACCATACTGATGAGGGTTAGAGAACAGCAGGAACGATTCAACCTTGTCTCCGTTGAAGAGTTCAAAGTCATCTTCGACCTTGGCGAGCGCCCAGACAATCTGACCATCTTTGAGAGAGCCAGCAGTGTGCATTTTCATATCACCTGCTTCAACAAACTCATTGAAGAACTCAAACGCTTCAGAGTTCTGCACTGGGTTCCAGTTAGCACCAACCTGAGTTAGCACCTTACTGTCAATGTCACGCACGAGCGCTTTTGAACCAGTCGGAATCTTCTCACCGTTGAACTCGACGAAAGATTCGAGTTCTTCAACACGCCAGTCGAGACCAGCGAGAGACATCATGTCCATAGCAGAAGTGTCTTCAGGAACTTCAACACCCAGACCATGCCAAGGAACATCCCCAACATATGCCATCTGCGCTTCACCGTTTACGATTTCAAGTTCGTGAGCCATTTTCTTTCTTCCTTTTCAATCATTCAATATACATATTGTAACAGTTTTCAAAACAAAAGTCAACCACTTTTTTGAAGTTTTTTTAAAAAAATTATTCCTCACCGTCTAGGATGGCTAGAAACTCATTATAGTATGTGATTGGGTCTGTACCAAACTCTTCCATTGGAATAATGTCTTCAATGTTTTTGTGTAGAGGATGTTGGTTTCCTTGCATTCTCATGATTAAGGCTTTCGTGCATTCTACCATCAGAGCAGCATCATACCCTAGTTTCTCATCCTTGTTGATATTGAATCCCATATCTCGTAGCGAACCCAGTGTCTGCACAAGAACTTCAGTGGCAATGTCAATCGCTACTTCAATTTGCTCCTCTTTGATTCGCTCGTGTAGCTGCTCTCTGTTCTGAGGAGGCTCAAAGTCTGGTGATGTTCGTTTTGGAAAATTAATCACATTCGATGCAACGCTCTCCTTATCCAACGTAAACTTCACCTCGCCAATTTCTGGGTCATCTGGTGTAAAAGTAATATCCATTATTCTCTCCTATATCGCTCGTATGTAAAAGTAATATCCATTATTCTCTCCTTCACATTAAGTTTTACTTATTCAAGTAATATCTGGCATCTTTGTCAACCAAGTCGATCCAGATTTGTTAAGGTATGGGCCAGATATTACAGTTTGAACAGCATACCCCCTACCATAGCTACGAATCATTCCTTTCGGTGCATATTTTTCCATGTGTGCCACAGCATCTCTACGGTCTTTAAAATATGCTACACCTTTATACTCTTTAACTTCGTCAGTGTGATTCATCATTCTCTCCTATATTGCTCGCAGTAGAACACAGTCGCCGTTGATACGACCTGTTGCAACACCTGGCTTTGTTTTTATTTCACTGAACGCTTTGATAGAACGAAGTTTAGTAGATATTAGCACACTACTAAGAATTTCGGGTTTGCGGATTTTCTTCTTGAACGACTTCTCCTCATCGAAGTTCTGTAGGGTCGTACCCTTTACAGATAGCTTCTCGCCCTCCTTTGCTTGGTAGATAAACAAGTCACGATACTTCGTATTGAAAACAAATAGTACCTCGCTCTGAGGAATGACGATAGGATCAATGCTATTCAGCTTGAAGTCGCCATCAGACTGTTTGTATTTGAGTTTTGAAACAATCTTCTCGGATGACACCTTGCGCTTCACACGCACCTTCTTCTTGCTTGCAGCATAAGAATTAGCGTCTTCGACAAGAGTAGTCACAAATGTGAGAAACTTCTTTCGTTGTGGGAGTTTGAGATAATCGTATGATTCAACGAGGTCAGGAGTTTTATCCTCAACCAACTCTCGTAGCTCTTCCTGCAAGCGAGAATAATATTCAGCAATCTTAGCTGCATACTTCTTTGCTGGCTTGAGAACAATCAGCCTACGATACAGGCTGAATTTCGACTTAGCGAAATCGTCGATGGCATTTTCACATTCGCACATCAGTTGATCATAAGTCATCTGAGATTTGTTCATCGTCATTCCTTTTCGTTTCTGATATATCTAATATAATCATTTTAGAAACGAATGTCAACCCTTTTTTAAAGATTTTACATGAGAGCGGTGAATTTTGCAGTTGATGATACCATTGAGATATGAGTCATCTAGCAGAACGTTTCTATCAAACTGCTCTTTAGCCTCTAGATAACCCATCTCTCCCTTGGACATACAAAGGTAAAGAATATCACGGCGAAACGCCTCTCTACCATTTTCTAGTAGAAGACGCTTCACCAACTCAGAACTACCAAAATAGTCTTGCCAATCGGACTCAACTATCTTACGTCTCTTACGAGTCTTACCTTTAAGTGGAGGTAAGGTCTTCTTAGACCAAAATAGCTTCTTACCAACATACTTTTTATCAGTATCTAATTGTGTAATAATATAAACGAATCCAATATAATCTTCAGGTATATCTAAGAATTCTTCACCATTGTAAAACCATGTTATTCTACCGTCTCCTCGTCATCAATCAACGTATCATCGCCACAGAAAGGGCAATAGAGAACTTCATCATATAGTTCGTGTTTGATAGTGAATACCGCTCCACACGAATCGCAAGTATGCTCTACATTATATTCATCATCCATTACTCTGTCCCCAAACATCTTCCCAAGAACCACTCAGTGCTGCGGTAGCGTAGTCGGTAGAACGATTCTCGAAGAAGTTTGTGTGAGTAGGAGCGTTAATCATTTCCTCTACCCACGGAAGAGGATTCTTCTTGATTTTGAAAATGCCTTTCATACCCATAGAAATCAAACGACGGTCAGCGATGTAACGAATGTACTGCTTGACTTCTGCTGCTGTGAGATTTTCCATCTCACCCATCTGAAATGCTAGGTCAACGAAATCGTCTTCAAGTTCTACCATCTTCTCTGCGATAGAATAGATTTGACCCTTCGTATCATCATTCCAAACTTCTGGATTCTCTTCAAGGTATGAACGAAATAGAGCAATGATACCTTCGGCGTGCATCGTTTCATCAACGATAGACCATGTAACAATCTGACCCATACCCTTCATCTTACCATGGCGAGGAAAGTTCAGTAGCATAATGAACGAACTGAATAGTGCTAGTCCTTCAGTGAATGCAGAGATTGCAGCCATCTTGACTGGTAGCACTGCTTCGTTATCTACCTTCGCCATAAAGTACTCATGCTTCTCACGCATAGCATCATACTCTAGGAACTCGTTGTATGTGCTTTCTGGCATACCAAGAGTTTCGATTAGATGTGAATACGCAGCGATATGGATTGCTTCACGAGCAGCAAATCCCATAAGCATCATACGGACTTCTGGTTGAGGAAAGTGTGGCAGGTAGTTTTTAACGTAACCACCTGCCACGTCTATATCAGATTGCGTAAAGAACCGAAAGATTTGTACAAGAAAATATTTTTCGGCGCTTGATAAACGATTACGCCAGTCTTTGATATCTTCCATCATCGGCACTTCACCATGCAACCAATGAGATTGCTCGTGCTTTAACCATAGATCATACATTTTAGGATAGTTAAATGGCTTAAAATAAAGCCTCTCATCGGTTAGCATATGTTTTTTAGCCTTTCATGATTAGTGTATATGCGCCATAAGCAAGAGCGCAACCAGCGACAATCTTAACAACTGTTACTGGCAATAGAAGCAGTACAAGACCACCGACAACCATTACTGTGCCGTCTAGTGTAGTACGCTCTGACATTCGATCTTTAAACCATTGCATTGTAGTTCTCCTTACTTTTTGATTGGAGTTGGGGTTTCAGGTATTGTAGCTGCTGGTACTGCTGTCTCTACAAAAGAACCTTTAATATCAGGTCCAAATAGATACACAGCACCAATAATGACTGCTACGAATACCAGTCCAGCAATAACGATTTTATTCATCGTCATCTCCTTTCTTTAGGAGGTCTATGCTCTCTTTGAGACCAGTATAACCTCCCGCTAGTAAATTTTCATTAACAAAAATCTGAGGGACTGTACGAAGATTGTATTCAGCCATGAGGTCAAAACTATCAGCCAAGTCAACCTCGGCATAGTCTAACCCATTATCCCTCAGAAGTTTCTTTGCAGATTCACAATAAGTACACCAATCTGATGTAACTATTTTAATCCTCATCAGCAACTCTTTGGTCGTCTCCAGAGCGAGTCTTCAATGCGCTTCCGTTGAAATGTTTAATCATAGCACCAATCAATTTTCTTTTAGCTCCTGAAATAGGATACTTCGCTGTTTCGGAATCAATCATAATCAAAAACAACTCATTGATAGCCTGTTCAGCTTCGGTAGACACTTTGTTTGGCGGTACAATATTTGATGTGATGCAACCCTTATTATAGCAACGAAGTTTCCATGCTAGGTAGTCATATGTAGTGTATGCTTTTCTAGCAAAATCAATATCAAGCAACATCTTTAGTCCAGGCGCCATAGGCATTCTGTCTGGCTTATAGATGAACCCTTCAGGTACAGTGAGACGAACCCACCTATAAGGATGAACACCAATCTCTTTCAGCGTCGGTACAAACTTTTTAATCGCCTTATCTTCAAACGACAACTTCTCGACTAGTTCGTAACCACTCTTTTGCATATTCCAAGAAGTTCTCGTATCATCAGTCATAAACATTATATCTCTCCTCTATCACCCTTCACATGCTAGGCATTCTTCACCCATTGCGATGGCGGTCATATCTAGTTCTTGAATTACTTGTCTTTCAATACGACGTGATACCTTATCTGCTTTACCAATCTTCTCAGACCGACAATAGTACATCGTCTTCAGACCCTTTTTCCATGCTAAGAAATGAACAGCGTGAATATATTTCACATTTGCGTCTGGTCGAAAGAATACATTCAAAGACTGTGCTTGGTCAATAAACATCTGTCTATCAGCAGCGTGTTCAATAACCCAACGCTGGTCAATTTCCATTGCTGTCTTATATATATCCTTTTCGTAATCAGAAAGAAACTTCACATGCTGTACAGAACCTTCATGTGCAATTATCGACGACCAAACTCTATCATAGTTGATAGAAGGGTCTTCGTCAATCTTTTTTCTAATCAAAGCATCAAGAAACTTGTTCTTGTTTAGAAATGCACCACTTAGTGTGTCTTGCCTGTATGCATTAGCTCTCCAAGGCTCGACAGAAGGAGATGTATTGCCCATAATGATGGAAGAAGATGCATTAGGAGCAACAGCCATAACATGACTGCAACGACGACCAGTACCTTTAGCATCAGGTGCTTCTCCTCTACTTGTACCAAGTTTGATATTCGCTACGTCTAACCCTTCTCTAATGTGCTTGAAGATACGCATATTGTAAGACTTCGCCATAGCAGACTCAAATGGTAGACTCTTCTTCTGTAGAAAAGCGTGAAATCCAAGAGCGCCAACACCAACAGAACGTTCACGAATAGCAGAGTATTTAGCTCTCGAAACAAAGTCGGGTGCATCATCAATAAACTTTTGCAGTACGTTATCAAGCATCTCTAGAACGTCTTGAAGAAACGTTTCGTTCTGCGACCACTCATCAAAGTGTTCTAGGTTCAACGAAGACAAGCAGCAAACAGCAGTACGGTCATTGTCTGTAGGTAGTGTAATCTCAGAGCAGAGATTGGATTGTCTAACCTTCAAACCCTTGTCTTTGAGCCATGCTGGGAGCGCTCTATTTGTAGTGTCAATATAGTGAATGTATGGCTCACCAGTCTGCATACGCATTTCAAGAATACGCTGCCACAACTCACGAGCAGGCACAACTTCTTTAACCTCATCACTATCTGGTTCTTTGAGTTCCCAGCTATCATCTGCATTAGGATCAAGCATAGACTTCTCAACAAGATTCATAAACTTGTCTGAGATATTGATACCATGATGAAGATTGAGACAACGGAAGTTCTGGTCGCCAGTAGGCTTTCTCATCTCAAGGAATAGGAGAATATCTGGGTGGTCAATATCAAGATAAGCAGCATAAGAACCACGACGAGTCTTGCCCTGACGATATGCAAGAGAAGAAGCGTCATACATTTTTAGATGTGGGAGGACACCCGTAGACTTATCACCAGCAGAACGAATGCCAAACCCAACACCCACGCCACCGCCAAGCATACTAAGCCAGTTAGTTTCAGAAAGCGTATCAACTAATCCCTCCGCAGTATCTGGAATCCAATTCAAGTAGCATGAGATAGGCAATCCCTTCGACGATTTACCATATGATAGAATGGGTGTAGAATAACTTAGCCAATGATTTGATGAGTATTCATATAGCCTTTGAGCGTGTTCAGGGTTCGAACCAAATGTTTTAGAAACAAAAGCAAATCGTTCTTGTGGACTTAGTTCATCCTCTTTCATATACGATTCTTTGAGACGACGGATTCCCAAATCATCGAACAACTGGTCTTTATTCGGGCTAACAGTGATACCCATATGTTCCATTTCTTATTCCCTTATATCTTTTTCCATGTGACGAGTCTAACCTCAGCTTCCAATCCTCTATATGAATTACTATCTATAATAAGTTGAATGTCGGCAGATTTCATCCCGTTGACTATCATATCATTTATATCTTTTTGACGTAGAAATGCTTTGCCTGGAGTGTCTGGCCATAAGCATACTCTATATCCCTCTTGTACACACCTTTCCATCTTCTCAACAATTTGTTTGTTTCTTGGTTCATTATCAAACACGATAGTAGCGTTTTCAGGCTTCAGTAGCGTGTTAAAAGATGCGCCAGCCATCGCAATAGAGTTGTCTAGAAACAGACTATCAATTGGTCCTTCAACGACTGTATACTTGCTATTATAGTCTAAATCTTGTAGCCCGTATACCTTTTCTTTAGATTCATCCAGCATAATAGTTATATATCTAAGCTGGTCTTTATCGAACGCTCGACCTTGAAATCCAAACACCTCTCCTCTAGCATCTATAAATGGTAGTACAAGTCGAGAGTGTTCTTTCATCTCTAGTTTGCCTGGTACTAGAGAGTTGACGTACTCAACAAACTTTGAAGCGTAGTATAATTTATAATGCTTGCTTGCGGGGATTTTGCGAGACTCAACATACACTCTTGCCTTGTGATTAGGCATCAGTTGAGAAATCTTTTTGAGTTTTAGAAGAGGTGAACCTTTCTTACGAAACTTAGGAGTCTTGAAGTTTAGCGCTTTAGGCTCTTTCTTCTTAGTCGATAGCTTCTCAAGACCATGTTCTGCAACATAATCATTGTATAGCATAGGATCAACTACTTTGAGGAAGTATCGAAGATTATGACTCGCATTGCAATTATGACAATAGAACACAGTCAATTCATGACTCTTTTCGAGTATCCACCCACGAGCCTTCGTCTTCGATTTTTGGGAATCACCACAGATAGGGCAACGACAGTTGACCCTGTATGGGTGCATAGACTTTACGCTGAATCTCTCTAGTCTATTTGACAGGAGATTAGCGAACTTCATATCAATAGGATTCAATAACTTATTCCTTACATCAACAGCGATAAAGCTATTATACAGCATATGTAGGAAAAGTCAACCTAAAACATGGCAGAAATATCAACCTTGGACATTAAAAATCCAATAGCAGCGGCAGAGGCGATTACGCCATACTTCCACTTTTCAAGCATGATGATACGTTTCTCGTGCTTTTCGAACATTAATCTTACAACTTTAAACTCTGCTACAACCGAGTCGTAGTTGCGTTCCATCGTATGATTAAGGTCATCACGAAGTTCAGAAATTCGTTTGTGAGTGATGCTGATGCTTTCATCTTGATTTTCAATACGAGTTTCATGTACAGCCAACAGCTTTGAAATATGACCAGATACCTCAGCCATTTTTTCAATTGCTTTATCTAGTCTATCAACTAGAAGTCTGTTGGTTTCAACTGTAGTTTTGATACTGCTCATTTCACTTTGAAGTTTGCTCAGTTGGTTCTGATTCTGATCCGTCATCTGCTGGTTTAATCGCTTTCTCGTAGTAAAGAATAACTTCCCTTTGTTGGCGAATATATCGTTCCAACTCAGATACGTTTAGTGCTAAGTTTTGATATCCACGAATAGAAAATGCAACAATAGCGAGTTGACCGTTTTCGTCTCTAAACTCTTCTAAGAACTCATCAATGTTCTTTTCGCTTACAACTCGAATATCAACGTCATACAGTTCAATTGGTTTTGGCGGTGCCGCTTCCTGAATCTGTTTTGACTGGTACTCCGTCTGCGTTACTATCTTTGCTGGCAGCGGCTTTCTCCCGCTGGAGCATCCGCTGGCGAGCATCGTTACCGCTAAGAGACTCAATACGAGCCCAAACTTTTGTAGTTGCATTTTTCATCCTCTCTTCAAGATTCTGTGGGTCTTTCAGCGCATCTTTCGATAGGTCACGCTTCGATAGAACCTTTCGCAGCTTGTCTTGCTGCTCAGTTGCTTTTGTGAGATTGCTTTGAAGTTCTTTGTTTAGTGCTTGTTGCTGTTGAATATCAGAATTCATCTGTTTGATTGTCGCTTGAGAGGTTTCAACAGCCTGTTCTAGCTTCGCTTGGTTCTCAGCATAGATAGCAAGGCGCTCTTGCGTATCCTCATAATACATGAAACCACCGTAGCCAATACCACCTAGAACACCCATAAGAACAAAAATTAAAATGAAGATAGGCATTATTTAACTCCTTGAAGTTCTTTTCGCTTCAGCAGCTTCTTCTGTGACTTCTTAGATACCACTGGATCATCGGGTGGTAGACCAGCGACATTACCACCACCGGCAGTATTAACAATCTCTTCAAAACGAAGATTGATATCATCCTCTGAGAGTGTTGTGTAGTGCCTCATGAATCCTTCTCGAAGAACCTCATTGGAAGTTTCTTCAGTGTAGTCCTTACCTTCTTTGACAAGATACAAAGCAGCAGCATACGAACCCAATCTTGTTTTACCGCCAGGAATCTTCTCGACTAATCTCTTTAGATTTAAAATCATTAAATCGTATAGACCAAACGCATCTCGTTCTTTAATTGTACGCAAGTCTTTTCTGCTCTTTAGAATATTACCACGCTCGTCAATTATTCCACGTTTATACGCTTCCCACTCATTGAAAGGAGTGGCAAGTCTTTTAACCATGTTGTATACGAGAAATAAATCGACAATCATTAGATGTTCCTAATCTTCTCTATTACATTTGCATCCATCGCTATGTCAGTACTTAGCACACGTTTTTTACTGTATACTACAAAGTCAGGCATAAAGTTAAGTTTCAGGAGGAACGGCTTTAGAACTTTTGAATGTTCTTCTAGTTTTAAAAATAAGATATTTGTCGCTGCTAAACCAAAACAGTTGTAGAGGACTATAATATGGTTGAGTATTAGCCGTTCCTTTAATTCACCTGAACTTTCATAACGATTGAAGAGTCGCTTGAGATACTGTATACGTTTCAGATCGTCCTCGAACTCTTCATAACTTGAACACTGCGGATTCTCATAGTACTTCGCTGCGTATAGTAAAAACGTTTCTTCAGTTAATTCCATGATAAATCCACAGTGTTACAAATAATTATGATACAGTAATTGTACCTGCTGCTGTTCCGATAGCACTTGCGTTAGTGATAGTGGAGTTAGTAGAAGTACCCTTATCCTTAATCGTACCACTATTTAGAGCAGTAGCGTTAGTGCCGATAGACACAACGTCTGTTGCAAGTAGTTCGCCTGCTGACCATGTGTGCGTAAATACAAGTTCGTTTGTACCTGTACCAGAAGCATATGGCAGAACAATATTGACACTGGTGCTTGTACCAGCGCTATCATTCGTTACAGTTAGCTGTGGCGTACCACCAGTCGTAACGACATCAACTTCTTCGTTGAAGCGAACACGAACTGATAGAGGAGCAGCGGTATCTGCTGCGATTGCAGTTGTGATGAATTCGATTTCAGTGATATCAGCAGCACCAATGCCAACAGCTTGAGCGCCAATGGCAACTAGAACTTCTGGTTGGGCGCTTGCATTGCCGTTACCAGAAAGACCAGGCT
>Ga0257126_1000508_pt1 | contig 31571 bp, 28 predicted proteins | sample SI060_120mmetaG_FD_190151 | JGI IMG/M metagenome (GOLD analysis project Ga0257126, IMG submission 190151) | Marine microbial communities from Saanich Inlet, British Columbia, Canada - SI060_120m | ecosystem: Environmental > Aquatic > Marine > Inlet | place: Canada: British Columbia | collected... | reverse complement strand
TTTTTCTTGGGTTTTTTAGTTGTATTCTTTTCCTGCAATAATAACCTTATCAATTAAATTCTCTCCAAATGAATAATGCAAGTATTGGTAGTTTTGTATAGGTTTCGTTATAATTAGATTCGCTGTTTTACCTATAGATATTGTTCCCAATTCATTTTCAAGTCCCATTGCATATGCACCATTTAAAGTAGTTGCATTTATTACTTGTTCTGCATTCATCTTTAACTTAATGCTTGCTAATGATGCAACAAAATTCATATTTCCACTTGGTGAAGAGCCAGGGTTATAATCACTTGCTAAATTTATAGGAATGTTTCGCGATATAAATTCTTTCGCAGGAGAATATGGAATCCCTAGAAAAAAAGAGCAAGAGGGTAAAATTGTTGCTATTGTCTTCGAGCCTTTAAATGCCAGAAAATCATCTTCTTTCATAATTTCAAGATGATCAACTGAGAGAGAGTTGTTGTCTATGCTGCTTTTTACGCCGCCTAAGCTGTTAAATTGGTTAACATGGGTTTTTCCTTGTAAATTGTATTTTTTTCCAGCCTGTAGAATTCTAATGGTGTCTTCGTTAGAAAAATAACCTTCCTCGCAAAAAATATCAACGTAATCAGCTAAATTTTTAGATGCTATTTCTGGCAGCATCTCATCAATAATTAATTCAATATATTCTTTTTTGTTTTTTTTATATTTTTCTGGTATTGCATGAGCACCTAAAAATGTTGATTTAATGCTAATTGGTGTTGTCTCTTTTAACTTTTTTATTACTCTTAATATTTTAAGCTCAGATTCAACGCTTAATCCATAACCACTTTTAATCTCAATTGCACCAGTTCCAAGCTTAATTAATTTATTTAATCTTTTTAGAGATCTTTCGTAAAGTATTTCCTCATCTATTTGATGAATCTTTTTTGCAGAATTTAGAATTCCACCACCATTTTGAGCAATTTCTTGATAGGAGAGTCCATTAATTCTATCATTAAATTCACTTTCTCTACTTTCAGCAAAAACTAAGTGTGTATGGCTATCACAATATGTTGGAAGAACTAGTCCTTCGTTAGCATCTATAATTGTTGTTAAATTCCAATCAGTAATACCATTCCATTCATCCATATTTCCAAAATTGCTAATTATTCCATTTTCAATTTCTATATACGCATTATCAATTGTGTTTAAGCAATTCATATCATTTCCAGCTCTGAATTTAAGATTTTGATCATCACATTGAACTAGCTGAGATATGTTTTTGATTACTGTTTTCATATTAAACAAAATTACAAAATTAAGCCAAAACATTATTATTATATTTGCCTTCAATGGGTAATACATTTGGAAAAATTTTTAAACTTTCATCTTTTGGAGAATCTCATGGAATTGCGATTGGAGGTGTTATAGGTGGATGTCCAGCAGGATTGAAAATTGATTTTGATTTTATTAATAAACAACTTAAAAGAAGAAGACCTGGGCAGTCTAAGTTAACATCTTCAAGGAATGAAGCAGATGATGTAGAATTTCTTTCTGGTATTTTTAATGAAATAACAACTGGAACTCCAATAGGGTTTATTATTAAAAACAAAGATCATAAGTCTGATGATTATGATTCTTTAAAAAATACATTCAGACCATCTCATGCTGATTTTACATATGATAAGAAATATGGTATAAGGGATTATAGAGGAGGAGGGAGATCTTCTGCAAGAGAAACAGCAGCTAGAGTTGTTGCTGGCGCTATTGCACAATTATTACTTACTAAACTTGGAGTTTCAATTTTTGCATATGTATCAAAAGTTAAAAATATAAAATTAGAAAAATCATATCTTAATTTAGATCTTTCTAAGATTGATGATAATTTATTAAGATGTCCAGATGAAAAAACTGCTAAGAAAATGATATCATTGGTTAATAATGTTAAGAATGATGGAGATACAGTTGGAGGTGAGATATTTGCTGTTGCTAAAGGAGTTCCTGTAGGATGGGGAGAGCCTGTTTTTGATAAGCTTCATGCTGATTTAGCAAAGGCAATGTTGTCAATTAATGCAGTAAAAGGCTTTAGTTATGGATTAAGTCAAACAGAACTACTTGGAAGTGAAGTTAATGATGTTATTCTCGATTATAATGGTAATACTAAATCAAATAACTCTGGAGGAATTCAAGGTGGAATTTCAAATGGGAATGATATTTATTTTTCTGTTGATTTTAAACCAGTCGCAACAATTATAAAACCTCAAGATTCAATTAATAAAAATGGAGATAAAGTGTTGATTAACCCAAAAGGTAGACACGATAGTTGTGTATTGCCTAGAGCTGTTCCAATTGTTGAGGCTATGACAGCATTAGTTTTAGTCGATCATTATTTAAGAAGTAAAACAAATAAAATATAATATGAAAAGATTGGCTCTGCATTGGCAAATAATTATTGGTATGATTCTTGGCGTATTTTTTGGAATATTAGCTTATCATTTTAGTTTAAATAATTTTACAAACGATTGGATAAAACCCTTTGGGGTAATTTTTGTTAATTTATTAAAACTTATTGCAGTACCTTTAGTATTTGCCTCTCTAATAAAAGGTGTTGCGTCTTTATCTGATATTTCAAGATTGTCCAAGATAGGATCTCGATCTATTATGTTATATCTTTTTTCTACTATTTTTTCTGTTAGCCTAGGGTTAGGCTTAGTTAATTTGGTAGGTCCGGGAAATAGTTTTTCTGATGATAAAAAAAATGAATTAAGAGAGAAGTATTCTTCTAAAGCGGATTTAAAAATTAATGATGCTCTATTAGTTGAAAGTAGTGGTCCATTACAGTTTTTAATTGATGTTGTGCCAACAAATATTTTTGAATCTGCTTCAAAAAATAAAAACATGCTTCAAATCATATTTTTTGCAATATTGTTTGGAATTTCAATTATTATGCTTCCAAAAGAAAAAACGGTATATGTTAGAGGTTTCTTTGATGGTATTAATGATATTATACTTCATATTGTGGATTTAATTATGAAAATGGCTCCATATGGAGTTTTTGCTTTACTAGCCTCGCTAGTTGTTGATTTTGGCGCAAGTGTAGATTTGTTTATTGCTTTAGGATATTATTCATTAACAGTAATTTTTGGTTTATTACTTATGATTTTCATTTTTTATCCTATTCTTTTACGAACCTTTACCAAGGTTAAATACTTAACTTTTTTTAAAGCAATATCTCCTGCTCAAATGTTAGCTTTTTCTACTTCCTCATCTGCTGCTACATTGCCAGTCACTATGGATCGATGTGAAAATAATCTTGGTATTTCTAAAGAAGTTTCTTCTTTTGTTTTACCACTTGGAGCTACTATTAATATGGACGGAACATCATTATATCAAGCTGTTGCTGCAGTATTTATTGCTCAAGCTTTTGGATATGATTTAGACTTGTCATCTCAATTAACAATTGTTTTAACTGCAACTTTAGCTTCTATTGGTGCTGCAGCTGTTCCTGGAGCTGGAATGGTTATGCTTGTTATTGTTTTAAGTTCTGTAGGAATTGATCCTGAGGGTATTGCATTAATATTTGCTGTAGATCGTATTTTAGATATGCTCAGAACAGTTGTTAATGTTACAGGCGATGCTACAGTGGCAACAATAGTTGCTTCTTCTGATGGTCAATTAAAAGTTTAGATGAGAATAGTTTTAATTTTATTGCTTTTATTTAGTAGAACAATTTTTGCTCAGGATTGTGAATTAAAGTCTTTCAAAAATAAGAGAGAATTTAAAAAAATTAATAAGCTCATACAAAATAAGGATTTTTTTCAAGCCAATTCGTTGTTAAAAAATACAGATGAACATCCAGTTTTCACTGCTTTGAAAGCTGAGTTAGCTTGGAAAGAAGGAAATATTCTAAAGGCTCAAGATTTGTCTGATGAGGTTTTGTATATATGTGAAGATAATTTTCCAATCATTTATTACATATTAGGAGAAATAGCCTATCAGCAAAAGGATTTTGTTTCTTCAGCTAATTATCTTCAAATTAGTATTAAAAATGGGTTACAAGGTGAATATTATAATAATGCTGTTTTATTTCTTCCCAAAGCTCAACAACTTGCAGATATTATAAACAATCCAGTTCCATTTAATCCATTAATTATTGAAGGTGTATCTACTGAGTACGATGAGTATTTGCCTGCAATATCTCCAGATCAGGAAATAATTTTCTTTACAAGAAGATATTTGAAAAAGGGTATTGATATTATTACACCAAAATTTCAAGAAGAGTTTATCTCAAGTATGAAAGAAAATGATGTTTTTAGTGTTGGACAGCCGCTTTCTTATCCATTTAATATTGAAGATAATGAGGGGGGAGCTTGTATCAGTATTGATAATAATCTACTTTTTTTTACAAAATGTAGTAAGGTTAGTGGGAATTATAATAATTGTGATATTTTTTATTCTGAAAAAAATGATGGTAAATGGGGGGAGATTCAGAGTTTTGGAAAGGAAATATGTCCAATGTATAGTTGGGAGTCACAACCATCATTGTCTGCCGATGGTATGAGTATTATTTTTGCTAGTGATAGAGAGGGGGGGTATGGTGGAGTAGATTTATATATTATTAGTAAAGATGGTAATGGTTTATGGTCTAAACCTACTAATCTTGGTCCTGAAATAAATAGTGTAAATAATGAAAAATCACCGTTTTTACATACAGATGCTAAAACATTATTTTTTGCTTCTGATAATTTCCCATCATTAGGTGGTTATGATATATTTTATTCTAGAAAAGATTCTTTGAGTAATTGGAGTAAACCAGTTAATATTGGATTTCCTATTAATAGTAAATTTAACGAAATTTCTCTTTTTGTAAGTACTGATGGAAATCAAGCCATCTTCGCTTCAAATAATTTAGAAGGAATTGGAGGGTGGGATCTGTATTCTTTTGATCTGCATGAGAGTGCTAAGCCTGAAAGAGTGTTTTTTATAAAAGGAAATCTATTTGATGATTTAGGAAATAATATTAATGATGTTGAAATAGAAATTAAAAATGTTAAAACTAAAGAAGTGAAGGTGATAAAGGTTAAAAATGGTGAATATGCAGCCTCACTTACATTGTCAGAAGATGATGATATTTTAATCACAGTTAAAAAAGAGGGTTATTCGTTTAATTCTCAATATGTTAGTTCTGATAATATAGAATTCACTTCCCCATCTAATTTAGATTTTGAGTTAAGAGATATAGTTGAGGGAGAATCATTTTTATTAAATAATATTTATTTTGAATTAGACTCCTATGAGTTAAATAAAATTTCAAATGAAATTATTACAGAGTTTGCTGAATATCTGAAGATAAATAGTAGTTTGATAATATCAATAAATGGATATACAGATGATATTGGCGAGTTAGATTATAATAAGAAGCTTTCTGAGCAGAGAGCTTTATCTGTTTATAATCGGCTTATTGATTATGGTATAATCGAAAAAAGACTCGAATACCAAGGATTTGGTGAGGAATACCCTAAAAATGATAATTCTAGTTTAGAAGAGAGGGAGCTTAATAGAAGAACAGAATTCTATATTTTAAAAAAATAATTATTTTTTCTTAAGCTCTTTAATTCTTGCTTTTTTACCAGTTAGATCTCTTAAATAGAAAATTCTAGCTCTTCTAACTTTACCAATTTTATTTACTTCAATTTTATCAACTGATGGGGAGTTTACTGGAAAAATTCGTTCAACAGCAATACCATTAGATATTTTTCTAATTGTAAATGTTTCGGTAGCACCAGAGCCTCTTCTTTGAAGTACGTCACCTTTAAAAAACTGAATTCTTTCTTTGTCTCCTTCTTTAATCTTATAAAAAACTGTTATGGTGTCACCAGCTTTAAAATTAGGTAATTCTGATGAAGGAAGTATTTCTTTAGCTATTTCTGATGTTAAATCCATGTCTATTTGCTGTTTGAAAATTGGATTGCAATATTAATGATAATTTTTTAACTATTTAAAAGAAATTCTTTTGTTTTTTATTTTAATATATCTGGTCTAAGAATATTTGTTCTTTCAAGAGCTTTTTTTTCTCTCCATGCTTCAATTTTTTTTGAATCTCCAGATAATAAAACTTCTGGAACTTTCCATCCGTTAAATTCTGATGGACGAGTGTAAATAGGAGGGGGGAGTAAATTGTCTTGAAATGAGTCACTCAATGCAGAGGTTTCATCAGAAATTACACCAGGAATTAATCTAATAATACTATCTGCTACTACACAAGCAGCAAGTTCTCCTCCAGTAATAACATAGTCTCCAATAGAAATTTCTTTAGTTATTAAGTGTTCTCTTAACCTATGATCAATTCCTTTGTAGTGTCCACATAAAAAAATCATATTTTTATTTAGTGATAGTGTATTTGAAGACTTTTGATTTAATTTTTCTCCATCAGGGGATAGGTATATGATTTCATCATAGGATCTTTCTTTTTTCAGTTTTTCTATGCAATCAAATATAGGTTGAATATTCATTACCATTCCAGAGCCACCACCAAATTGATAATCATCAACACTTTTTTGTTTGTTTGTTGAGTAGTTTCTAATGTCATGAATTTCAATTGTTACAAGATTTTTTTCTTTAGCTTTTTTAACAATTGAAAAATTAAATGCATTCTCAAAAAATTCAGGAAATATTGTTAACACGTCAATTCTCATATTGCAAAATTACAAAATCAAAAATATCAATTTTTTTCTTAAAAAAACCACATGACAATATGTCAAATATAAAATACATAATACTGTAAATCAGCATATTATGCTTAGTTAAATAAACTTTTAATAGACGATTTAAATACCTGACTAAATTTTAAAATATTTACGCGAAAAAAAATTAATTATGCGTATAAATAATTAAATTTGCGAATATGAGTGATGTACTTAAAATTTTAAATGATAATCAAATTTCTCAAAAAATACTAAGATTGTCTTGGCAAGTTTATGAAGATAATTTTTCTGAAAAAGAAATTACTTTAGTTGGAATTGGTGAACAAGGATTCTTGATTGCCGAGCAAGTAAAAATTCATCTAAATACTATTTCTAAGCTGAAGACTTCTGTATTAAAGATTAATGTTGATAGAGATAAGCCATTTAATAAGGTTAGTCCAGAACTAACTAAGAATGAATATAGTAACAAAGTAATTATTTTAATAGATGATGTACTACATTCAGGTAAAACTCTTACTTATGCTTTCAAAAACTTTCTAGATACTAGCATTAAGAAAATGGCAGTACTAGTTTTAATTGATAGAAACCACAATTCCTTTCCTGTAAAAGCTAATTATGTTGGTTTGTCTTTATCTACAACGTTAAAAGAGTATATAGAAGTCGTGTTAAAAGGAAACAATAAAGGAGTTTATCTCTCTTAAAATTTCATTTTCTGACTTATAATCACATTCAATTATTTTATGTGATTTTTTATATATTTTCTCTCTCTTGTTTAATGTAGTTTCAATAAATTTTTTTAGCTCATTCTTATTAAAATCTTTTATTAGTGGTCTTTTATTTGAATTTTTCACTAATTGATTAAATAAATTATTTACACTGTATCTTAAATAAATAATTAAACCTGATTCCTCTAAAAGATTTAGGTTTTTATTAAAGTAGGGAAGTCCACCACCTGTAGCAATTATTTTATTATTAAATTTTGCAATTTCTTTAATTAATTTTGTTTCTTCTTTTCTGAAAAATTCTTCACCCTTGTCTTTGAATAAATTATTAATAGAATTTGAATGCTTATTTTCAATTTCAAAATCAGTATCAATAAATTCTAAATTAAGTTTTTTTGAGATTTTTTTTCCGACTTCAGTCTTTCCACAACCCATAAAACCAACTAAATAAACGTTTTTCATATTAAAAAAAATATTCTATCAAATATAAATTAATATTCTGTCAAATACTTATTAAATTATTGGATTAATAATTTTTATAAAAAGAATTATTATAGTTAAGAAAAGTAATATATTTGCAGCCGATTTATTTGACCTGGTAGCTCAGTTGGTAGAGCATCTCCCTTTTAAGGAGAGGGTCCTGGGTTCGAGCCCCAGCCAGGTCACTTAATAAAAATAATCCCGCAACTAGCGGGATTCTTTTTTATATTTGTCTTTTGCCCAGGTGCTGGAATTGGTAGACAGGCATGATTGAGGGTCATGTGTCCTAAGGACGTGCGGGTTCGACTCCCGCTCTGGGCACAGTAATAGGTTTTTATCCACCAACTCTTTTATATTTAAACCCATCTTGCGACAAAATATCCATTATTTTATCTCTAACATTTCCTTGAATAATGATTTCTCCATTTTTTACGCTTCCTCCAACTCCACATTTAGTTTTTAATTTTTTTGAAAGAGCCTTGAGTTCAGATAAATCTCCTATAAAACCTTTAATAATAACAGCTGTTTTTCCAGCTCGATGTTTATCAATCCACACTTCTAATAATTGATCTGAAGGATGTATTGGAAGATTTTCATCATTTTCTTCATTGTATTCAAAATTTGGATTAGTTGAATATACCGTCAGTTTTATATTTTTTTTCTTCATTATGGAACAAATATTTTTAATTTTTTATCTGAAATTTTAATATTAATTGGACATTTAACTTCTTTAACTTCTCCATCAAGATGTACAGTTTTATTATCAGTTTTAATTTTTAATTCTTTTAATTTTAATATTTCTACATTTTTATTTAAATGTGTTCTGCCTCTTAAAACATCTAAAACGAAAAATGGTATTTTCCAATTTGGAAATTTTTTTACTATTACAAAATCAATCAAACCATCATTTGTAATTGCATTAGGAGCTATCCTTGCGTCATTTCCGTATTGACTAGCATTGGCAAATACTATTGCAAAGGCTTTAATCTTCCGATTAATATCATTATATTGAATCTCATATTCACTTGCCTTGTAGCTTAATTCTTTTAAAGTTAGTTTTATATATGATAAAAATCCTCTTTTCTTTGTAGAAGCGAAAAGATTAGCTATATGAGCATCAAATCCAATCCCAGAAACATTTATAAATGGAAAATGATTTACACTACAGCTATCAATATATTTTATTTTATTGTTATTTAATTGAACAATTGTATCCTCAATTTTTCGATTAATATTAAAGTGATACGCAAATCCATTTCCTGATCCACATGGAATTACCGATAATGCTGTTTCTGATCCAATTAATGCTTTTGCACATTCACTGACAGTGCCATCACCACCAATAGCTACAACAAGTTCGTAATTTTCTTTTATTGCTATTTCAGATAATTCAGTTGCATGATTTGGTCGTTGTGTAAAATCAAGATCAAAATTGAATTTATTTTTATCTATTAGCCTCTTAATTTGATTAGTAATATCAATTTGTTTTCCAGTTCCAGCTATTGGATTTATAATAAATTTAGTTTTCATTTTATTTAAAAAATCACACTAATAATGTTGAAATACACTATAATGTTATTCTATTTTTGAGTGTATATTATTGGTAAGAAAATTATAATAATAAAAACAAATATTTCTTTCCAATACATTTATTTTTTTATACAAAGTAAAGAATTATTCAATACTTTTGATTGTAAATTTGATACAGATGAAATTTAACAGAAATAAATTTGATGATGATGAATTAATACACTTATACAAATGTATTTTAAAGCCTCGTATGGTTGAAGAAAAAATGTTAATTCTTCTTCGACAAGGTAAAATTTCAAAATGGTTTTCTGGAATTGGTCAAGAGGCAATTTCTGTTGGTTCAACTCTTGCTATTGATCAGGATGAATTTATTTTGCCTATGCACAGAAATTTAGGAGTTTTTACTTCAAAAAATATTCCTTTAAAAAGATTATTTTCTCAATTTCAAGGAAAACAAAGCGGATTTACAAAAGGTAGAGATAGATCATTTCATTTTGGTACAAAAGAATATAATACTGTTGGTATGATTTCACATCTTGGACCACAATTAGGTGTTGCTGATGGTATTGCACTTGCTAATAAACTTAAAAAGAATGATAAGATTACTATTGTTTTCACTGGTGATGGAGGTGCAAGTGAAGGTGATTTTCATGAGGCTTTAAATATTGCTTCTGTTTGGGATTTACCAGTAATTTTTATTATTGAAAACAATGGTTATGGCCTATCTACTCCAAATTCTGAACAATATAATTGCAATAGTTTTGCTGATAAAGGAGTAGGTTATGGAATTGACGCATATACAATTGATGGAAATAATATTCTTGAAGTATACAACTCAGTTAAAGAAATAAAGAAAGATATTATAAAAAACTCAAAACCTGTTATACTTGAGTGTATGACATTTAGAATGCGAGGTCATGAAGAAGCTTCAGGAACAAAATATGTTCCACAAGAGCTTATGAATAAATGGGCTCAAAAAGATCCTATCTCAAATTACGAAAACTTTTTAGTTGAATCTAATGTTTTAAGCATAGAAGAGATGAATGCTATTAAATCAGAAATAAAATCAGAAATAAATGATAGTTGGCTTAGCGCCGAAAATGAAGAAAGCACTATCTCTGTTCAGCAAAATGAACTTTCAGACATATTTGAGCCATTTTCACATATCTCAAATAGCTCAAATGATAATTTTTCCAAAATAAGATTAGTTGATGCTATTTCTAATTCTCTAAATCAAAGTATGGAGCAGCATGATAACTTAATCATTATGGGCCAAGATATTGCTGAATATGGAGGAGTTTTTAAAATTACAGATGGATTTGTAGCTAAATTTGGTAAAGACAGAATAAGAAACACTCCAATTTGTGAATCTGCGATAGTAAGTGCGTCATATGGCTTGTCCATAAATGGATTTAAATCAGTTGTTGAAATGCAATTTGCAGATTTTGTCAGCTCAGGATTTAACCCAATAGTTAACTTATTAGCAAAATCTTATTACAGATGGAATCAAAATGCAGATGTTGTTATTAGGATGCCTACAGGTGCTGCAGTAGGAGCAGGCCCTTTTCATTCACAATCAAATGAAGCGTGGTTTACTCATACACCAGGATTGAAAGTAGTTTATCCTGCATTTCCTAAGGATGCTAAAGGTTTACTGAATGCGTCCATAAATGATCCAAATCCAGTCATGTTTTTTGAACATAAAGCATTATACAGAAGTATTTCTGAAGATGTCCCTGATAATTATTATACCACTGAACTAGGAAAAGCTAATATTGTAAATAAAGGTAGTGATTTATCAATTATTACATATGGTTTAGGAGTTCATTGGGCTATTGAAGTTGTAAATGAGATTGATTGTTCTTGTGAAATTATTGACTTAAGAACTCTAATTCCTTTAGATTCAGAAATGATTTTTGAATCTGTAAAAAAAACAGGTAAGGCGTTGGTATTACATGAGGACTGTATGACTGGTGGATTTGGAGCTGATATTTCTTCTTTAATTTCTGAAAATTGTTTTACTTTTTTAGATGCTCCAGTTTTAAGATGTTCAAGTTTAGACTCTCCAGTGCCTTTTGCCAGTGAATTAGAAAAGAATTTTTTAGCTAAGTCAAGACTGAAAAGCAAAATAATGGAACTTAGTTTATTTTAAATTATTAGATTTATTAATCACAAAAAAATAATATGAAAATAAAAATCTTTTTAAGCGATGTTGATGGAGTCTTAACTGATGGTGGTATGTATTATACAGAAAATGGAGATGAATTCAAAAAATTCAGTTGTTATGATGGTATGGGTATGAAGTTATTGCAGAAAAAAGGATTTAAAGTAGGAATATTAACTTCTGAAGATAGATTAATTAATAGAAATAGAGCTAAAAAATTATCTTTAGACTATGATTTTCACGGAATTGAAAATAAGTTTCAATTTATTAATGACTTTTGTGAAAAAGAAAATGTTAAAATGTCTGAAATTGCATATGTAGGAGATGATATAAATTGTCTTGAACTTTTATCAAATGTGGGAATTGCTGCTTGTCCTACAAATGCTGTAAATAAAATAAAATCAATTCCAAATATAATTCTACTAAAATCATCTGGAGGTAATGGAGCATTTAGAGAATTTGCAGAATTATACCTTTAAATTTTGAAAATTTTAATTGTCGATAATTATGATTCTTTTACATATAATCTTTATCATTATGTAAAACAATTTAATCATTATGTAGAAGTTATTAAAAATGATGAATTAAATCTTTCTGATATTAATTCATTTGAAAAAATTATTCTTTCTCCTGGTCCTGGTCTTCCTAATGAGCATAAAAATTTGAAAGAGATTATACAACTTAGTCTTAACAAATCATTACTTGGAGTCTGTCTTGGACATCAGGCTATTTATGAATATTTTGGTGGAAGTTTGTGTAATTTGGAAGATGTTAATCACGGAGTCTCTACAAAAATATCTATTGTTGATAATGATTACATCTTTAAAGACATTAATAAGCAAATAAATGTAGGTTTATATCATTCCTGGGTAGTAAATAAAGATAATTTACCTAAATGTCTTGAGATCACTTCAATAAATGAAGATGGATTCATAAGCTCATTTAAACACAAAGAATTAAACGTTAGGGGAGTTCAGTTTCATCCAGAATCAATTTTGACAGATAATGGGCTGAAAATGATTGAAAATTGGGTAAGATTTAATTAAAATCAGTATCAATCCAATCTCTTTTTCTTTCTAATTTTAAATCTTGTAATACAGATGCTTTTACTCTAATTGTAAAAGTGTAGCTTTTGTGATATCCAATAGGTATTAAGTTAAGCATCATCTCCCAACAGTGCAGGTCTCTGTAAATATTTATAGAGCTATAGGTTAGTTTTTTAGTGTCAAAGTCATAACCAGATCTGAAATTTAATTTCCATTTATCAGTGATTTTAATATCTCCTGAAAAATTTAATGATTGTATTGTATCAGCATATGTTGAAGATCGATAGCCTTTATTATAGTTAATTGAATAATTTGCATTTAAATTCCATTGAATTTTTGCTTTTGACTCTTGTTTTTTCTTTTTAAATGAGTTATTGGAAATATTTAATCCTACAGACGCATTTGCATTTGTAAATCTAGCTAAACGGCCATTTTTATTTAATTCAAGTTGATTTAAATTATTATTTTGATTTGTATTTGTTATATATGGGTCGTATCTGCTTGAAAAATTAAAATCTATTAACTCTAGGAACCTAGTTCTTGCATTTAAATTAATGTCATTCAAATTTAAAGAATCAGCAAAAATATTATAGGAAGATCCAATATTTAAGCTTTCTAAAATTTTTATTTTTTTAGTTGAATTTAATGAGTCATTTTTAGTATTTATTTTTGCCTCTAAAATATTTGAAAAATTTAAAGATATATTTCCTTGTTTTCCTGTTGATGGACTTCCAAATATTCCATTTTGCATAATGGAATATTCTTGGTTATTGCCATTTTCTAGCTGTACACTTCTATAGTATCCAAATTTTTCATCAGAAAAGTCTGGTTTATAAGAAAAACTTAAATTAGGTGTAATAACATGTCTAATTGCATTAATTTTTCCTTTATTAAATTGAATCATTCCGTATATCTTAGTATTTAGTCCTGCTGAAAAATTATAATCTACAGCTCTCGTGAATTTATTAATTGTATCAGTTATAACAGTTGAATCTGTGTTATCCCGAGTTTTATTAATTTGATTTGAATACCATCTTTCCGTATAATTAAATCTAGGACTAAACGTAAAATGTTTTAAAACTTTGATTGAAGTACTAATAGGAATATTATGTCTAATTCCATTTCTAAATTTTTTAATAGATTTATCAGTAAACAATAATGAATCCGCAATAGATATATCATTTTTGATATTTGTTGAATAGCTAAGACCAATTTTATGAAACCAATAATTTTTGTTTTTTTTGCCCAGTTTTTTTAGTGGAAAAACTCTATTCATGTTAAATGATACATCGGGTAATGATAGATTTATAATTTTTGTTTGCGTGTTTTGATTGTGTCTTAAATTAGCCGACATACTAAATGGTGTTCCTTCCCATCTTTTTGACAAATTAACACTTGATTGGAAAGTATTACTAAGATACTCATTGGAATTAAATGAATTATTTCTGTGGTATGTACTACTACCAGCATTTACGTTAGCAGAAAACTGTACTGATGGATTTGATTTTGGATCTTGAGTGTGATTCCATCTTATAAAGAAATCCTTTTTTATGCTATAGTCAGAAAATCCCTTTTCACTATTTACCATATTTCCATAGCTTAGATTTAAATTTCCAGAGTATCTGTATCTTTTTTTATATCTCATTAATGATTTGACCCCCCAACTTCCTTTTGTATAAATATCTGCTTTTAATGATAAGTCTAGTTTTTCAGACAGTGTAAAATAATAACCTCCTTCTTTTAAAAAGAATCCCAAATTTGCAGATTCTCCATAAGATGGGATAATTAAGCCAGAACTTTTTTCTTTATTATTTGGGAAGTATCCAAATGGAAGAAAAAGTGGAGTAGGAAAATTGGATATTCTTAGATAAGCTGGTCCTGTAATAATTTTCTCCCCAGGAATAACTTTAATCTTATTTGCTCTAATTGAAAAATGAGGTTTGTCATGATTACATGTCGTGTAGTCTCCTTTTTTAAAATAAAATATATCTTCATTAGTTTTTTTTACAGTTTTACCAAGTATAAAACCTTCGCCCTCCTTAGTGTTAATGTCTTTTATAATACCTTTTTTTGTTTTAAAATTATACTTTATTTCATTTGCGTAAAATGAATCATTTCCTTCTTGAAAATAAGGTTTTTGTATAAATTCTCCAATGGAATCTTTTAATGGATTTGCAGTTATAATATTTGTCTTCCAGTCAATGATAATGTAACCAGCATCTATTTTGATGTTTTCATATTCAATCTTAGCACTTCCGTAAAGATGAATTTGCTCATTTACGATATCTATTATTATTGAATCTTTGGCGTTTTTAATTATTTCATCTTCAAATTTACTTTTCTCAGAAGTATTTTTTAAAGAATCTTGAACTGTCTCTGTAGAAAAGACAGTGTTTTTTTCAATAATGCCTGTTAATAACAAAATTGTTAGAACAAAATTTCTGACTTTCAACTTAAATCTTAATATTATATTTGTTTATGGAGCTAATAATGCTTGTCAAAACTAATTAATTTATACCATTTAAAGGTGAATAACGTAAAACCTCTCTTTTTCTTATTGCTTTTATTTAATCTTTATAATGTTAATCTTTTATCTCAAACAAATTCCACAAATATTAAAACTATAGTCATTGATCCTGGTCATGGTGGAAAAGACTCTGGCACACTTGGAACAAAAAGATTTAAAATTTATGAAAAACATGTTGCCTTAGCTGTTTCATTAAAACTTGGTAATTATATTGCAGAAGCATTTCCTGAAGTTAAAATTATTTATACTAGAGATACTGATGTTTTTCTTGAGTTAAATGAGAGAACAGAAATTGCTAATAAGTCTAATGCTGATTTATTTATTTCTATTCACTGTGATGGATTTACAAATCCAAAACCATCTGGAGCTAGTGTTTTTGTTATGGGAATGAGTAAGTTAAAAGCAAATATGGATGTTGCAATGCGAGAAAATTCTGCTATTTATTTGGAAGATAATTATAAACAAAAATATGATGGTTTTGATCCTAAATCAGCTGAAAGTTATATTGTTTTTAGTTTAATGCAGAATACTTACTTAAATCAGAGTTTACAGATTGCTGAAGAAGTTGAAAGTGAATTTTCGAATAGAGCTAATAGAAAAAGTAGAGGAGTAAAACAAGCTCCCTTTTATGTTATAAGTCGAACAAATATGCCAAGTATTTTAGTTGAATGTGGTTTTCTAACTAATCCAAATGAAGAAGAATTTCTTCATTCTGATTTAGGTCAAGATTACATTGCATCTGCTATTTTTAGAGCATTTAGATCATACAAGCAAAACATTGAGATTCAAGCTGAAGCAATTAATGAAAAATCTGTTGACGTTGTTGACACTTTAAAAAAGGTGGTTGTAGTGCTTAAAACAAATAAAATTAAAAATGATTTAAATTTATTGTATAAAGTTCAAATTGGTACTTTTTTAAGATCGATGCTAAATAATAAACAATTTGTAGATTTGAATGTTGAGGAAGAAAAAATTAATGGTACATTCAAATATTTTGTTGAAGCCGGCAATACTAAAATAGAAGCTAATAGATTAAAAATAAATCTTAGAAATTTAGGATTTAAAGGTGCTTTTATTGTAGCATTTTTAGATGGAAAGCAGATTTCTACCAAAGAAGCGTTAAATTTGCAAAATAAACTTAAAGAAAATGAGTAAATTATCAAAGGAGTTTAAATCTGGATTTATTTTTTTATTAGCAATTGTTACTCTAGTATATGGGCTTAAATATCTTAAAGGATTAAATGTTTTTCAAACCAATAAACCATATTACGCTATCTATTCCGATATTGATGGCTTGCAAGTTGGAAGCTCTATTAGACTTAATGGTTTTAATGTTGGAATAATTAATGATATTCAGCTTTACAGTAGAAATAATCTAATTGTAACTCTTAATATTGATAAATTAGATAGTGTACCTGAAAACTCAATTTGTAAAATTGTTAATCAAGACTTAATGGGAACTAAAGGAGTTTCTTTAATTTTAGGAAAATCTTCTGTTTTTTCTTCTCCTGGAGATACTTTAATGAGTAGTATTGAAAACAGTTTACAAGATGAAGTTAATGCTCAAATACTCCCTTTAAAAAACAAGGCTGAGAGTCTAATAGGTTCTGTTGATTCATTATTAACAATTGTTACTGCTGTTTTAAATAAAAATACCAGAGATAATCTTTCAAACAGTATAAAAAGTTTAGATCAAACTTTTGAGATTCTTTCTCATACTATGGTGAAAATTGATAGTGTTGTTTATCAGAATGATGCTAAGATTTCTAGAATAGTTTCTAATTTAGAATTAATAACATCAAATCTTAATGATAGTGTTTCTGGAATTAAATCTATATTGTATAATATTTCATCAATTACTGATTCACTATCAAAATCAAACATTACATCTCTTGTAGATAATGTAAATAAAATATCAAATAATTTAAATTCTGGAAAAGGAAGTTTATCTAAGTTAATGAAAGATGAAAAATTATATGATAATTTTGAAAAGTCTACTGCTGAACTCGCAGAGTTAATAGAAGATATTAAGAATAACCCAAAAAGATACGTAAATTTTTCATTGCTTGGAAGTGGTGCTAAAAATTTTAAAAAAAATCAAGATAATTAATGCAGTTAAGTAATATTATATTTTTACTGACTTTCATTATTGCAATAGCTTTTTTTGTTAAAAATCTAAATAAAATTATTTCTAACATAAAATTAGGCAAAGATATAAACCGTTCTGACAATAAAGATATTCGTCTAAAGAACATGTTTCGTGTTGCTCTTGGTCAATCAAAAATGTTTGACAGACCAATTGCAGCTTTTATGCATCTTTTAATATATGTTGGGTTTGTGATTATTAATATTGAAGTTATAGAAATTATAATAGATGGAGTTTTTGGGACTCATCGTTTTTTAGCTCATGTCATAAGCCCTAATTTATATTCTTTTTTAATTGCAACATTTGAAATTTTAGCTTTTTTAGTTCTTTTTTCCTGCCTTATATTTCTTATTAGAAGAAATATTTTAAAAATCAAAAGATTTTTTGGTAAAGAAATGACTAAATGGCCTAAAACAGATGCAAATTTGATATTGATTTTTGAGGTTTTTTTAATGTCTGCATTTTTTCTCATGAATGCTGCTGATCAAGTTTTACAATCAAAAGATGTTTCTCATTATTTACATGCTGGTTCTTTTCCCATTTCTAGTTTGTTACTAGTACTAATAGATGGTTTTTCTGTTGAAACTTTAATATTAATTGAAAGAGTAAGTTGGTGGTTTCATATTTTAGGAATTTTAGGATTTCTTAACTATGTTTTAATATCAAAACATTTACATATCTTTTTTGCTTTTCCAAGCACTTATTATGCCAATATTAATAAACTAGGAAAAATTGATAATTTATCATCTGTTACTAAAGAAGTTAAGTTAATGTTAGATCCTAATGCTGATCCTTTTGCAAACTCTGATAGTTCTGAGAATCTTCCACCATCTCTATTTGGGGCTAGAGATGCAACTGATTTAAATTGGGTCCAATTGCTAAATGCCTACAGTTGTACAGAGTGTGGTAGATGTAGTTCTGTTTGTCCAGCTAATCAAACAGGAAAGTTATTATCTCCTAGAAAAGTTATGATGGATACTAGAGATAGAATAGAAGATGTTGGTAATAATAAAAATGAAGATAAATTTCTTTTAGGAGACTATATTTCAAATGAAGAATTATGGGCTTGTACTACTTGTAACGCTTGTACTGATGCTTGCCCTATAAATTTAGATCCTATGTCAATTATTGTAGATTTGAGAAGATATTTAGTTATGGAAAAATCATCTGCACCAACTGAATTAAATAATATGTTTTCAAATATTGAAAATAATGGTGCACCTTGGCAATTTCCTGCTGCCGATAGGTTAAATTGGATTGAAGAACAATAAAAAACATAATTATGAAAATTAACAAAGATTTAAACGGTAATGATATTAGTCCAGTTTTTGAAGATGATACTAAAAATTATTTAATTGATATCGATGGTACAATATGTGATGATATTCCAAATGAACAAGCTGAGAGAATGGTAACTGCAAATGTTTATAAAGATGCTTTAGAAACTTTAAATAGATGGTATGATCAAGGTCATATTATTACTTTTTTTACGTCCAGATTAGAAATGCACAGAAAAGTTACTGAAGATTGGTTAGAAGAAAAAGGCTTTAAATATCATGGACTTTTAATGAATAAGCCAAGAGGAGGTAACTATCATTGGGTTGATAACCATATTGTTCGAGCAACACGTTTTTCAGGAAAATTTACTGATTTAGTAGAGCAGGAGGTGAAAATTCAAGTTTTTCAAAAATAATATGGAATCTCTTAAAGTTAAAACTATTAATGATTTTGTTAATGCTGGTGAAAAGCCTGAAATTTTATTTTGGGTTGGTTCAGCTGGAAGTTTTGATGAAAGAGCAAAAAAAATAACTAGAGCATTTGTAAAAATTTTAAATAAAGCAAATATTAACTTTGCCGTTCTTGGAGAACAGGAGAGTTCTTCTGGAGATGCTGCAAAAAGAGCGGGAAATGAATTTTTATTTCAAATGCAAGCACTTATGAATATTGAGATTTTAAACTCTTATGATATTACCAATATTGTTACTACCTGCCCACATTCTTATAATACTCTAAAAAATGAATATTCTGATCTTGGTGGAAACTATAAGGTTACTCATCATACAGAATTTATTAGTGATTTAATAAAGCATGGTAAACTTAATTTAACTACTGATTTTAATTATAAAAAGATTACTTATCACGATCCTTGTTATTTGGGTAGGGGAAATGATATTTACGAATCTCCAAGAGATTTAATTGCTAATTTAAATATTGATTTTGTTGAAATGCCTCGAAATAAACGAAAATCATTTTGCTGTGGGGCAGGAGGTGCTCAAATGTTTAAAGAAGCTGAGAATGGTAAATTTGAAATTAATATTATTCGTACTGAAGAGGCTTTAAAAACTGGAGCTGACGTTATTGCAACAGGCTGTCCTTTCTGTAATACAATGATGACAGATGGTGTAAAGAATATCTCTGAGGGACAAGCTCAGGTTAAAGATATTGCAGAACTTATTGCAGAATGTATATAGATTTTAATCAACTATCAGAAAATTCTCGATTATGGGTTTATGGTTCTTCTAGAATAATTCAAGAATCAGATAAAGTAGAAATCCACAATATTATTGTTCCTTTTCTTGAAAAATGGAACTATCATGGGAAATCTCTAACTTGTTCCTATACCATTATAAATAATCATTTTTTAATTGTTGGATTAGATGAGTCAATAAATCCAACTGGTGGATGTTCTGTGGATGGTTTGCAGAAAATAATATTAGAAATTGATCATAATTTTACTTTCAACCTTTTTGAAAGATTAAATGTATTTTTATTTTTAAAAAACAAAGTACATTGTGTAGCATCTAAAGATTTAAATCAGATTACTGGATTAGATCAAGATACTTTAATATTTAACTTAAATATTGAAAAAAAACAAGAGATTAATAATTGGTTAATACCAATTAAAGATAGCTGGTGTAAGAGATTTTTAAATTGATTTTCTAATTCTTAAAAGTTTATCCAACAAATCTTCTAATCTTTTTAAATCTAACATGTTTTTACTGTCAGATTTTGAGTCATTTGGATTAAAGTGAGTTTCTAGAAATATACCATCTATTCCAATTGCAACTCCTGCTTTTGCAATAGTTTCTATCAATTCTGGTTTTCCTCCAGTTAATCCAGATATATTATTTGGTTCTTGTAATGAATGAGTTATATCTAATACAACTGGGAATCCATAACTTTTCATTATTGGAATTGATCTGTAGTCAACTACTAAATCATTATAACCAAACATTGTTCCTCTTTCAGTTAAAATTATGTTTGTATTTCCACTATCTTTAATTTTTTCTACAGCAAACTGCATACTTTGAGCAGAAAGAAATTGACCTTTTTTAATATTCACATGCTTTCCTGTCTTTGCAGCAGCTTGTAGCAGTTCAGTTTGTCTGCATAAAAATGCAGGGATTTGTAAAATATCAACATGATTTGCAGCCTTTTCTACTTCTTCAATACTGTGAATGTCAGTTGTAGTAGCTATTTTAAGCTCTTCTCCAACATCTTTTAGTATTTCTAATGCAATATCATCACCAATGCCAGTAAATGAATCTAATCTCGTTCTATTAGCTTTTTTATAAGATCCCTTAAAAATAAATGGTATTTCTAATTTATCTGTAATTCTCTTAATTTCTTTAGCAATTTTAAAAACCTCTTCTTTAGATTCAATTATGCACGGTCCAGCAATTAAAAAGAAATTTTTTTTATCTAAATTTTTAATTTTTTCTATTTCATTTAACATTATAATGTTGTATAAATTTTAAAATATAATCCAAAACCTCTTGCATATTCTTTAGAAAATAAATATTCTAAATGTTGTGTTCCTAAGGCTAATGAGAACTTTCTTTTTAATAGCAGGGATAAATCAAAATTAAAATTTTCATTATATCCTCCATATGCTATTTTTGGAATTATTGAGATTTTACTAGTAATTATTTCAGTTGTTACATAGTAGAACGGTGAATAATTTGATTCTCTAAAACCTTGACTTATTTTTTTAACTGATAATTTTTTATTGTCTAAATATGGTTGCCATTTAGTATTTAACCCATATGTAATCATCCCAAACCTTTTATTTTTTACCTTCTTGGATATCTTAACGCCAATATTTGAACATAAGTATGATTTATAAGTGCTATTTTTTTGATTAATATTATCGTATTGATCAGCGATATTTGAAATTTCTAAAATAGAATCGTTAAAATCAAAGATGTTATCTACTTCAATACCATTAAAAGTAAAAGTACTGTCTAGAAATATGTTTTGAGAGTTATTGTTCCAATTTATATATCCTAGATCTAGCATGTATAAATCTAATTTATGATTTAAAAATGTTAATGAACCACTTAAATCTAATGATATTCCATTTCCGTTATGTTCAAATGGTGATAAATTAGATGTGTCTGTAACAAATGAATTTAAATCATAATTTAAATCTAGATATTCACCATTTGGTGCAGTATAAATTGATCCCTTTTTTGAAATCAGAGTTAAGTTGTGATTTCCATAAATGTAAGAAAGACCTAGTCCAAATCCATACTTCTCTTTGTGATAATCAAGAAATAGTTTGAATTGCTGATATCTATTTACTCTAATATTTGTGGTGGTAAAATCTAATTTTTCATTTTCAAACTCCGAATTTCCTTTTAACAAAATTTTTAAAATATTATTATCAAATTTAGTGTTTACATGATTTATGTCAGAGAATGAAAAGTTATAAGAAAATTTATTATTTATTTTTTCTCTGTATACAAATGAGGTGTTGAGATTTAAATTAATTATATGATTCTTGTCGTTTAGAGATATAATTCTATTTTTTAAATTATTATTTAAATAACCACTAGTAAATACTTCATTAAAAATTGCGCTATTAATTGCATTAGTTTCAATATTAATTTCAGAATTAAATATTATGCTTTTATCTTGGCTAAATGAAGTTTGATTTAGAGCAATAAAAAATATTAATATTATTCTTTTCATTATTAATTTACTCTGGTTGAAAATTTTGTGCTTAAAATAAAATCAATTGAATAATCGTTATAAATACTTACGTGGTTATTTATGTCTTCTGTAAGAAATATAGCATCAAAAACAATTCTAGATACATTTTCTAAATTAACATTTTCACTTTCTAATAAACTAATTGATTTTTCAATTACTAAATTATCCTCAGATACTCCAGAAATAATTTGTTGATTTTTAAATAGGGTGTCAATTACATTTTGATTATTATCTAAAAAGATAATATTAACATTACAATTAATTGGAAAGCCATTTTCAATTTTTAAAAATACTTTTTCAATTTCAATATTTTCATTATCATCAATATCAATTTCAGCAGTATCTAAAAGTTGAAGATTATTTGCAATTAAGTTTAATGGAATTTTAAGTTGTATGGATGCATCTAGCGGATAATCCGTAAATAAAAAATCTTGTATGCTTGATGGACCATTTGGATTTAAATAAACATCAAAAGAGGTGTTAATTTTATCAGGCAGAATATTTAACATATCATCACTATCTAAAACAATTGAAGTGTTAGTAGCTGAAATATTAGGTTCTGGGCTAATACTATTTAAAATGGCTCTATTAATGTCATAGTTGTGACCAATAAAATTATTTCCGTTCTGATCTAAAATTGGTATAGAACTCTCACCAGTATTTGAATTTATACTTTCTAGATTAGTAAAAATCAGTATTGCGTCAGCGCCAAAGTAATTTTCAATTTCAATAGACAAATTTGTTTTGTCTAAATCAAGTTCACCGCTAATGATATTATTGAAAATATTTGATTCTATAATTTCAGGTCCAATACTAATTGTGTCAGTTCCTAAATATCCAAGAGCATATTTTGGTGTAAAAATAAATTCAGTATGATAGTAAAAACTATCTTCTTTGTTTAAAGTTACTAATTCTCCAGTAGAGTCAATATATGTAAAAAGCTCAGAATATATGGTATTTACTGTGTCACCCCCAATTCTACCACTTTTTCCTTTTAAATCTAACACATAATCTTCGAAATTGAATTGATAGATAGTACTTTCTCCGTTTATAGTAGTTGGAATAATTTTTTCAGTTGAAAAAGGTATTCCATTTTTTGAAAGAGAAGGAATATTGTAAATTATTCTGCCTGTATCTTGAATAGTACTAACAAAGTGAATGTTAACTATACCAGTTTTAATACCAATTTCTGTAATTTGAGCATCTCCAAGATCAAAAATAGTTTCTGTTAAGTTTTGAGAAAGTTCTTGTTCAGGGAAATATGCTGTAGCTTCATCAATCTGTAAATTTTTTAATTTAATTTTTGAAATTAATCCATCGGAGTAATTAATTGAGACATTACCATTGCTAGCATTTACATCAACATTATTTATAACTGCTTCAATGTCTTTATCAATTGTTAGTCCTGATAATGAAACTGTATCTATCTGTGAACTACCTGATAAAATTAATGGGAAATTAAATGATGCTATTATATTTTGATTTGTTGAATTAATCAGTGAGCAGTCGACATTTGAGATATCTGTAGGTAATTTATTTTTAATTTCAAAAATTAAAATACCATCTATTAATGTCATAGTTTCAAAGTACTCACTTGCATTTATGTTAAATGTGTCAGAACTAATGGCATTAGGTAAAAAAGGAATTGATGCTGTTCCACCATTTGGAAATAAGATACTTCCTAGAGGAATTGTAGAAATCAAGTCCCCTAAGGTGATTGTATCTGAAATATTAATAGTTGGAAAATTTATTGATTCTAATCGTTCTGTTTTGCCCGGAACTTGTGTGTCAATATTAATTAATGAATCAAAATTTATATCACTTAAATTATCATTAAATACTAATGAAACTAGACCTGAATCATTACTTTGAATTTCTAATAAGCTATCTTCTATATTAATTTTATCAATTGTAATTTGAGTTGTTACAAGAGGTGTAATAATATCAATATCCCAAGAGGGCGTTTCAAGTTCATGTTTACAAGAACTTGAAATAATAAAATAAATAAATAATAGAAGAAATACAAGCTTATTTTTCATGATCATTTATATTAGTTTTTTTATTACTCTTAGTTTATGTGTGTGTTTTTTAAGTTCAGAGTTAAATATTCCCTTTTGATCAATTTTATCTATTCTTACTTTTCCAGAAGCATGGATTATTTTATTATCTAGCATTACTATACCAACATGTACTATTTTCCCTTCATTATTTTCAAAAAATGCCAAATCTCCTTCTTCGCATTCATCAATAAAACCCAAGGTAGTACCAATTTCAGCCTGTTGGTATGCGTCTCTAGGAATTTTAATTCCTTGTAGTCTATATATCATTTGACTAAAACCAGAACAATCAATACCAAAAGGTGTTCTGCCACCCCACAAATAAGGAGCGTTTAAGAATACCAGTGCATTTTTAATAAGATGTTTTTTCTGACTAAATCCCTGAGTTTTTTTACCAGTGAATTTATACATCTTATTATTTATTAATGCATGATCACTTTTGTATGTAGGTAAGACACTTCCTATAACTATAGGTTGATGATAATCATGCTCTATAATATCTAATATGTCAGTAGTTAAGGTTGGTATCTCTTTTTCTAATTTTTGGTATTCTTCTTCTGATATTTCATGATTTTGTTTGTTGCATATCCAACCAATATATTTGTCATGAGCAATTTCTATTTTACTCCATTTTTCTCGGCTTTCTAAAATTTTATAGTGCTCTCCAAAAATCAATTGTGTTGTCATTTCAGATTGATCATTAGGATCAAATCTTACCGGAACAATTGATAATTTTGAAATACCAAATTTCATTTACATTTTTTTAATTACTATCGCAGAAGCGCCACCACCACCATTACATATACCAGCTACTCCAGTTTTAGCATTATTCTGCTCTAAAACATTAATAAGTGTTACTACAATTCTTGATCCAGAAGAACCAAGGGGATGTCCTAAAGAAACTGCACCTCCATTTACATTTACAATATCATTATTAATATCTAGTAATTTTAAATTTGCTAATCCAACAACAGAAAAAGCTTCATTAAGTTCAAAGAAATCAACTTCAGATTTTTCAATTTTTGCCTTTTTTAATGCTTTAGTTATAGCATCTGATGGGGCTGTAGTGAACCATTCAGGGTCATGAGCAAAATCTGCATAACTAATAATCTTTGCTAATGGTTTTATTTTTAATTCATTAGCCTTTTCTAAACTCATAATTATTAAAGCAGATGCACCATCATTTATTGTTGAGGCATTTGCTGCCGTTATAGTTCCTTCTTTATCAAATACTGGTCTTAAATTAGGAATTTTATCAATTTTTACTTTTTTATACTCTTCATCTTCATCTATAATTAAATTATCACCTCTTCTTTGAGGTACTTCAACATTAATTACTTCATTTGAAAATTTATTTTCTTTCCATGCTTTTGCCGATCTTTCATATGATGTTATCGCAAAATTATCTTGTTCTTCTCTTGAAAAACTCATTTCTTTAGCGCATGTTTCTGCGCATAATCCCATATGCTTTTTATTATAAACATCAGTAAGCCCATCCTTAACTAATCCATCTACAGCTTTTATATCACCTAGTTTTTGACCAGTTCTAGAATTTAATAAATAATGTGGAACAGAAGACATATTTTCCATACCACCAACAACAACAATATCATTATCTCCACATTTAATAGATTGAGTACCAAGCATTATTGCTTTCATACCTGATGAACATACTTTATTAACTGTTGTACATGGTATTTTATCTGATAGTCCAGCTTCAATTGCAGCTTGCCTAGCAGGGGCTTGACCTAAATTTGCTTGTAATACATTTCCCATAAAGACTTCATCAATTAAATCTTTATTGATTCCACATTTTTCAATAGCACCCTTTATTGCAAAGCTGCCTAATTTGGTAGCTGGAATATTAGAAAAAACTCCACCAAAACTACCCATTGCTGTCCTAACAGCTGAAACAATTACTACTTCTTTCATGTATTTTTTCTTTAAGTTTATACTACAAATTTATGTAATTTAAAATTATAATTGTTTAATTTAAAGCATACCATATATTAAATATGATTAAAGTAAAAAAAGAAATTTATTTAGCTTTTAAGCCTTGGGTCAAGAGCGTCCCTAGAGGCTTCAGCTATCATGTTATAGATGGTTATTGTAAGGAATATTGCCATTCCAGGATATATAATTAACCACCATGCTTCAAGATTTTGTCTTCCTAAATTTAGTAGTGATCCCCATGTTACAATATCATCTGGAACACCTATTCCTAAGAAAGATAATCCACTTTCAATTAAGATAGCTGAAGCTATTCCAAATGCGATACTAACAAAAACAGGAGCTAATGCATTTGGTAATGCATGCTTAAAAATTGTTCTTGCACTAGAAAAACCTAATGATTGAGCTGCTTGTACAAATTCTAGTGATCTTATTCTTAATAATTCTGCTCTAGTAAACCTAGCGATCCCTGTCCAACCAGTTATTCCGATGATAATCATTACAATCCAAATACTTCTCTCAACAACTGCTGTAATAGTGATTATAAGTAATAGTCTAGGAATTGAATTTAATAATTCTATTCCTCTAGAGACAAAAGTATCAATAGGAACATAGGTCTCTTCTTGAAGTTTATTAATTTTTATTAATCTACTTATTAATCTAAAAGCTGTCACTGATAATATTATTATTCCAGTACTAATTAATAATTCAACCATTCCACTTACAACACCTTCTGAAAAGCCATCAGATATTGCATATTTTCTTTGACCAAAGCCATAGAAAAAACCAAAAAATAATCCAATCAATGTAAAGTGATATTTAATTCTTGGCATTTTTAATTTGTTGTCACCAAAAAATCCAGCTAATGCGCCTAAAACAATTCCAATTAAACTGGCTATACCCATAGATACTAAACCAACCATGAGAGATATTCTAGTACCGTGAATTAGGCCAGAAGCAAGGTCTCTACCAATTCCATCAGTACCTAGCAAATGCCTGAATTTTTTTGGGGCTTCAGTGATTTCTCCATCTTTGTTCTTAAATCGCTGCTTTCCGCTTGGAGAAACATAGTCTCTATTATATCTATCCATCCCTTCAGGAGAATAAGGAATAAGAGGCCAAACTACCTTTTTAAAGTCTAATGTTCTCCAATCTGTTATATCATATTGTAATACTTCATCAAGACTACCATTTTCTTTAAAAATTGAATCTGTTCTACTTTCACTAGAAAATGCTGGATATAAAGTATAGCCTTTGTATTCAGCATATAACGGTCTCTCATTTGCAATAACTGGAGCAAGAACTGCAATTCCAATTAATAAGAAAAGAAGATAAAGGCAAATAAGAGCAATCTTGTCTTTTTTGAATTGATTCCAAGCATATTTTTTAAAAGAAAAGTTTTCTAAATTTTGATTACTCATAATATTCTATTTATATGATATTCTTGGATCAACAACTGCATATAATAAATCTGCTACTAAATAGCCAACCATAGTTAAGAATCCTGATAGTGTAAAAACTGTTATAATCATTGGATAATCATAATTTAATATTGAATTATAAACTTCAACTCCCATACCAGGAATAGAGAAAATTACTTCAATAATAATAGAGCCGCCGATTGCCATTGGGAAAATAGCAGCAAATACAGTAATTACAGGAAGTAGTGAGTTTCTTAATGCATGCTTAAGAATTACTTTTCCTTCAGCTAATCCTTTAGCACGAGCTGTTCTAATATAATCTTGTGAAACTATATCAATCATTCCTACTCTCATTATTCTACTTAAAAAAGCAAAAGAACCATATGTATAAGTTATGATAGGTAGTATTAAAAATGGCATTCTATGTTTAATTTTTGCCCAAAAGGACCAATTTGGATCAAATACCGTAGGGTCTTGAATTCCAGAAACTGGAAACCACGCTAAATTGTCTGGATTTGCAAATTGAAGTAGCAATAAAGTTCCAACAAAAAATGATGGCATTGAGTAAAGGATAAATAGTATCAAAGAAAATCCTTTATCTACAGCAGTATCCTTTTTGTATGCAGAGTATATCCCAATTGGAATACTTATTAGGTATGCAATAAAAATTGATATTAAAGAAAGAGAAAATGAAATACCTATCTTCTGCCAAATTTTAGTAGAAATAGGTTGACTATCAATGTAAGATATGCCAAAGTCCCCTCTTAATAAACCTTTTCTGTCTTTTCCATTTCCAAACAACCAAAGGTGATACTGATTTTTGCTTCCGTACCAATTTATCTTTGGAACGTATGTTTTCCATTTGCTATTGCTGTTAGCTAAATTATTATTAATTGATTTTACATTTTTAAATGAGGAAAGTAATGGATTGAAAAATGAATAATTATTCATTTTATTATCTAGTTTGTCTAATCCAAGATTAATTAATGTGTCTTCAGAAGTTTCTAATAAGCTATTGATTTCAAAACCAACTTGATTAACAGCTTCGTTAATTGTATTTAAATCTAATTTATTTTGAGAAGAATGAATTTCTTTTGAGTTTAATTTTAAATGTTTGGATTGAAGATTTAATAATTCATTGTAGTAATCAGAAACTAATTGCCAGTCTCCAGATTTGTGAGTTAAATGCTCTAATGTTGCTTTGTGGTATTTATCTTGGATTTTATAAAGTGTATCGCTTGTTGATAAATCTGCGATGCTTAAATAAAAAATAGGTAAGTCTAAACCCAGCTTTTTTCTTAACTCTGCTTTGATTTTTTTAGAAGCTCCAGATTGTTCTTGAGCTGAACCTTCACTTTCAGCAGATTTTGCAAGTCTTTCAATAGGGTCACCAGGGGCATTAATGCTAATTACAAATGATAGTAAAGAAATAGCAATTAGCATTGGAATAAAGGTAAGTACTCTCTGTATAGTATATCTTAACATTTTATATTTCTTCCATTAAAGCGTTGTTAGCATAATTGCTATTTAATTTTAAGTTATTCAATCTTAAGCCTGGAAATTCAAAATACATTTCTCTATTGTTAAATCTTTTGTGAATAGCAAATTTTCTCTTTGTTATATATAAAAAAACATATGGCTGTTCTTCATAAACCTTAGCCTGAAGCTTTAAAAGCGCATTTCTATGAGTCTCATAATCTAGTGTTTTGTTTGCTTCTTCAATTAATGCATCACTATAAGCATCTCCAAATCCACAGAAGTTTGAACCTTTATTTACCCAAGAGGATGTATGCCATAGTTGCATTGGATTTGAATAGGCTGCACTGCTTCCCCAACCAGCTAGCATAGCATCAAATTTATGATCTCCAGCATTTTTATAAAATAGAGAGAAATCCATAGGTGTTGGTTCTGCAACAATTCCTGCCTTGTACATACTCTCTTTCATCATCAATACAATCTCTTTCGATATAGGAGATGACATATAACTAAATTTGAACGAAAATGGTGTTTTAACGCCATTTATAACCTTATCTCTAATGTTATCACCATCAGTGTCAACCCATCCAGCTTCAGAAAGAAGTTGCTTTGCTTTTTCAATATCTAAAGGAATCAACTCAAGTGTGTCGTTGTAAGTCTTTTTTAAGGCTGAAATATTTGCTGCTTGTCTGGATGCTTTGCCATGCATCATAACCTCAATTATTTCATCAATAGGAATCATATGTGCTACTGCTCTTCTTACTTTTTTATCTACAAAAAACGGTTTGTGTTTTATACCATCAGGTTTCATATTTAAACCAATATATGAAATGCCATATCTATCAAGAAAATCGGAATCATAATTATTGTTAAAATAATCTCTTTCTCTAAGCTTCATAAGCTTTACAGTTCCAATATTTGTAGTAACATCAATTTCTTGATTTTTTAATGCTAAATAAGAAGAAGCATCTTCTTTAATAATCTTAAAGATAATTTTTTCCGGATATGATTGGTTTACTAGTGATGAGTCTTTCGATCCCCACCAACTATCTTTTCTTTTGAGAGTAACATATTGACTAGGTTCCCATTCACTTACTTCATAAGGACCTAGACCTTTTAAATTTTCAGGCTTATATCCATTATCAGCATGATTGAAATCATTAAACCAGTTAGACAATTCATCAGTTTCTTCAAATGATCTATTTAAAATTTGATCAAATGTTATATTGTCAAAAAGTCCGTTAGGGTCCCAAAAGCTTTTTTGTTGAATATAAATTCCTCCTAATATAGTTTTAGCTGTCCAATTAATATCTTGAGCATCCATTGAAAATTTTAATGGATTGTTAGCATCTAGAGTTACAGATTTAATAACTGAATTATAAATTGGTCTAATCTGAGAATTGTTAGTCAGATGACACAACATTATTTTAGTTGAAAAAGCAACATCTTCTCCAGTTAACTGCTCTCCGTTATCCCATTTTATATCATCTCTTAATTTAAAATAAAATGTTTTGTTATCATCAGAAGATGTAGGAAGTTCTGTTAACAAGTCTGGAACATAATCTAGTGATTCTAAATCTAATCCAAGAAGAGTTTTTTGAGTGTATGAGAATATGTATGATCTCATAACAGAATTATTGTTGTACGGATGTAATCCATCTGGTTGTGATAATATATGAGCAACAACTGTATTTGTTGTTAGATCTCTTTCTTTAACGCATGAGGAAATAAAAATAAGACAGAAAAAAAATAAAAAAAGTTTGTTGTTCATTATAGATAATTATCATGCAAATATAACATTCCAATAAAAATATCATTAATTAATTAACTAAAAAAATTGAGCATAAATAAATTTGGAATAAAAATACTTTAGTTTACATTTGCAATCCTTTTTTCGTTCTTAATCTTATTGAAAAATATTGGAGAGGTGCCAGAGTGGTCGATCGGGGCTCCCTGCTAAGGAGTTGTGCCTTTACGGGTACCGGGGGTTCGAATCCCTTCCTCTCCGCAAAATTTTAATGATATTATTTAAATAAAAATAGTATTATTGCAAACCTTTATTCGGGGTATAGCGTAGCCCGGTCATCGCGCCTGCTTTGGGAGCAGGAGGTCGCAGGTTCGAATCCTGCTACCCCGACACTTTTCACCCCTAAAATCACCTTTTTTAGGAAGTAACACACTGATTTACAAGTATTAAGACTAACTAATTGAAAATTATTTTTAAAAATAATTTTTTCACCCCTTTTATCTGATATCGCCAACAAAAAAAAATCTGTTGCGGTGCAATTTTTGGTGCAAAAAAATGAGGCAAAATTTTTTGTGTTTTTCAAACATTAAAAAAATCATCTTTTTGCATTAGTAAGTATATATCTTTAAAAATATATTTATA
>Ga0257126_1000505_pt1 | contig 31682 bp, 53 predicted proteins | sample SI060_120mmetaG_FD_190151 | JGI IMG/M metagenome (GOLD analysis project Ga0257126, IMG submission 190151) | Marine microbial communities from Saanich Inlet, British Columbia, Canada - SI060_120m | ecosystem: Environmental > Aquatic > Marine > Inlet | place: Canada: British Columbia | collected... | reverse complement strand
GAAACTATGGTAGTATGTAAACCAAGAGATAAAAAGGCTTGGTTGTTTTACAAATTAAGATAATGGAAGATTTGAAGATATTTGGACTATACTTTGGCAATTTAATGGCATTAGCATTTAGCGTTAGTGAAGTAAACGAGGTGCTAAAGATGCTTGTAATGGGAGCCACTTTAACATTTACTATAATACAAATTTATAGAGCTTTAATAAAATGAAGATGCCAACTAATGGAGTAGCAAAAGACATCAGACACTATGTAGGTAGTCTGATTGTCTTCTTTTTAGTAGTACTGATTTTATACTATCTCACTAAGTATACAATACCTAGTGATAATGCGCAAATAGTCAATACCTTGATTGGTATGATAGCTGCAAGTATCGCTATGGTTATTGCGTCCATCACGGGTAGAAACCCGGATGACCTTGAGGCAGCTAAGAAGAAGATTAGTAACTTAGAGATGAAGATTGAGATGCTTGTACAGGCTAAGGATATGCTAGAGAATATGCTTATTAAGGTCCAAGACGATACTATTGATAGGTTACTGCTTAACAAGGCTATGGATTGTGATGACAAAAATTGTAAATGTAAGAAATGAGCTTAAAATACTTTTCATATGAAGAATTTGCGTCTCCAGATGTTCCTCATTCTGGGGAGTATATGGATTCTGACTTCCTTAAAATGCTCGACCACGCACGTCACGTTGCAGGGATTCCCTTTAAGATTAACTCCGGATATCGGACTATCGAACATAACGAAAAAGTTGGAGGAAGACCGAACTCAAGCCATATTGTGGGAAAAGCAGTTGATATCGCAATACAGGGTTCGAGAGAAAGATGGCTTATACTTGAAGCCCTTATTAATGCAGGGTTCACCAGGTTTGGTATTGCCAACACTTTCATCCACGTCGATTCGGATGACCACAAAGACGCAAATGTTATTTGGACATATTAGTGCAACAGTAGGTGATACTTTATTAAATGTCAAAGACTAAGAAGAAGTTTAAAGATACAGCAGTAGGTTCTTTCCTACTACAAAAGATACCTAAGGTTGTCGGAGCAATAGCACAAGACACTCCTGTTGGGAGTGTCATAGAGGCGATTATAGGAGGTTCTGATATGAGTGCTGAGGATAAGGACATAGCACTAGAGAAACTGCGACTAGAGAGAGCTGAGATGGACGGAGTGACCCGTAGATGGGTTGCTGACAGCAGAAGTGGGTGGCTCGCACAAAATGTGCGGCCACTTACATTAGTGTTTTTAACTATCAGTTATGTTGTCGGGTGGTACTTAGGTTATCCACTAGACTCTATTACAGGCTTATTAACTATTGTAATTGGTGGCTATTTTGGCAGCCGCGGAGTCGAGAAGGTGTTTGGTAACAAGATGCATCAGTAATGGCCCGTAAAGCAGAAACTACATTCCAGAAGAAGAAAAGAGTTAAGCGACCTGGCACGCACGCTAAGTCTAAGACTAGCGTGCTAAAAAGCTCTAAGAACTACACTAAGAAGTATCGAGGTCAGGGTAGATAGACTACTTTGTTAAACACAGTAATGTCCCACTGTCCCATACCCTAAGGTTGGGACACTGGGACAGTCCTTTTTTTGTGTATAATTAAAAGAAAACAAAGAAAAAGAAAAGGGTAAAAGAAAAAGAAAGAAAAGAAAAAGCCCCCTAGAAAAACAAACTTTCAATGCTATCTGATCCAACAATATCTCTATTGAAGTTTGGTAGCTTTTAACGTAGATCTACTGCTACGTTTTGCAAATGTATAAAAAAATATTATATTGCAGTATGGAATTAAGACACTTTCTTATTACAGAGTTTGACAGTCCCGATCAACCGGGGTCTGCCGAGAAGTATATGGATAGAGAATTTCTTGCTATGATAGACGCAGCAGCACATTTGTGCAAGCTGCAATTCTTAATAGTGTCTGGTTACAGGACTAAGTTCCAAAACAGACGGTGGGAAGACTCTAGTGTAAGCAGCCACCTTATAGGTAAGGCTGCGATAATACGTTGTGACAATGCTAAGAAGCGATATAAGATGATAGCTTCCTTGATGGAGGTAGGTTTTAGTCGAATAGCTGTGTCTAGGGACCAGAAGACCATATATGTAGATAATGATGATCAAAAGCCAAATATGTTTTGGTTATATTAAAAAAATAATATACATTTGTTCCGTTCAAACATTATTAATTGTTTTTCATTTGTAAATTGTTTTAGTTAATTTGGTTGAGAGGGCTGTAGAAATACAGCTCTCTTTTTTTTGTTAATTATTTGTTTAGTTAATTATTTTTTATAACTTGCACAAAAATTAACTGATATGAAGAACACACTTAGACCATTTTACAATCAGACCGATTACTACAAGGCGAGGATTGAGGCACTAACCAAATACAATGCAGAAAAGCAGGATGAGATAGATAGATTGATATCTTATGTTGTTGAGCTTTGTGATGAGGAATGCCCTAAAGAATACAAGGAAGTTGTATTAAGAGAAATTACTAAATACTAATTTATGAATATTACACAAAAACTATTGATGATTCAAACGGAGCTTAAGGCTCCTAAGAACCAAAGGAATGCCTTTGGGAAGTACAATTACAGATCTGCCGAGGACATCTTGGAGGCTGTTAAACCATTAGCTATGAAGCACGAAGCTGTGCTTAAGATGACTGATGAGATTAAAGAAGTTGGAGGAGTCTTATTTATTGAGTCTACCGCTAAACTTATTGATGCTAAAGACCCTAGTATGCAGATTGAGTCTAACGCCCAGGCGATTATAGACTTTGATGCTAAAGGGATGCAACAGCCCCAGAGAACTGGAGCTGCTTCTAGCTACGCTAAAAAGTATGCTATAGGGAACTTATTACTTATAGACGATACTAAAGATGCTGACGCTACAAATAATCACAGCAAGTCTAGTCCAGGCAAACCAGCCTTAATCAAAGGCTCCCCTGAATATAAAAAGGTAGTATCTTACCTTGATGGAGGGGGCAACGTTGCTGCTGTTATGCAAAAGTATACTATTAATAACGATCTATTGAAAGATCTTAAATCACTAATTAAATAAATAAACTATGAGTGCACTACTATCACTAGGATTAAAAGGTAAAGACGGTAAGTATAAAAATGTTACTGTTAAGATTTACGACAACACTAATGAGTACGGAAAGAATGTCTCTGTATGGGCGGAACAAACCAAAGAGCAGAGAGATGCTAAGGAAGACAGAAGCTTTATCGGTAACGGTAAGGTTGTTTGGACTGATGGTGCTATTAACGTAGCAGACAAGCAGGAGAAGAAAGCCGAAATTGAAACCGGTGATCTTGATTTTTAATTATTAATGTTAGAAGAAGAGGGAAGTCGAAAGTCTTCCCTTTTTTTTGCTAAACCAAATAAACTATGATATCACATAACAAAGAAACTTTTAGTAGAAACGAAAAATTTGCTCACGATAAAGGGTATACAGTAACCCCTGAAGGCACTATGTATGGTCTAAGAGGCCAAGTTATAACCAACTCAGACACGCAAGGATATATAAGGGTTGGGACTAAAAAGAAAGGAAAGTATATTATAATATATGCTCACAGACTTCAAGCTTATCAAAAGTACGGTAATGCTATTTATAGTAAAGGTATACTGGTTCGCCACTTAGATGGTAATAATAAAAATAACTCAGAAGACAATATTGCTTTAGGAACACACAAGGAAAATATGATGGATAGACCTAAAGAAGACCGTGTCGCTCAAGCAAGAAAAGCTTCCGCTAAAACCAAGAAATATAACACTAAAGAGGTTAGGGACTTTTACAAGGCTTCTGGCAATTCATATAATAAGACTAAAGATAAGTTTGGGATAAGTAGCGGGGGGACTTTGTGGTATATTTTGAATAAAGCTAAAATGTAAAACATATGAACCAAATTTACAGAAGCCTAGATCACTTAACGTATAGGCTAAAACAAAACAGCATTAAACCTTCTAATAGAGATAGAGAAGCTCTAAACGAGCTTATCAAAGAATTGAATTATAACGAATCTATTGAAGAGTACAGAAGCAGATTTCTGTATAGGTTTGCAACTTGGGCCTTTGTTCAGGTGTTCAGCCTAAGGATTGGCGATAGCCAAGCCACCTCAGATTTCTTTACGCATAGGGTTATATCTAAAATAGAACAGATAATCAGAACTGATAGGTCAATGTGGGAGCAGACCCTAGCAGTTGATCTGTTTCTTATGAATCCCGATGGGGATTCTGTAGAAGAACACCAAGGCTTCATCAGACAATTAGTAGAAAGTATTATAAAAGATAACACAAGGCCAGATGCCATATCAAGAATTAGAGCTAGATCACAACAAGAAGTTTGAGCAAATTCTTAAGGATGCCTATGTGGATCCTAAGAAGGAGGTTGACTATCCTCCTGTAGCCATTTCTATGGGGTCTACGGGCGGCGAAAGGGACTTGCCTATATGTGTGGGTACATATGGCAATTTTAGCTTCATACAGGCTCCCCCAAAGAGTCGTAAGACTTTCTTGGTTTCTCTTATGGCTAGTGCTTATATTTCCGGATCTAATCAATATTCTGAAAGAATGCTTGGTCATAGTGATGGCAAGATGACTATTCACTATGATACTGAGCAAGGAGAGTTTCACGCTCAAAGAGTATTTGGTCGGATAGATAAAATGGCTGGAGGGCTTGATACATACAAGCCCTACTCTCTAAGAGAATACACTCCACAAGAGAGACTTGAGTTTATAGATTGGCACATTAACAAAGTGGATAATCTAGGTTTGGTAATTATAGACGGAATAGCTGACCTTATAAACGATGTTAATGATATAAATGCTAGCAATGAACTTGTCCAGTACTTAATGAAATGGACCAAGGAATTAAAGATACATATCATTACTGTTATTCACTCTAATTACAATTCAATGAAGCCTACTGGCCACTTAGGATCGTTCTTAGAGAAGAAGACTGAAACACAAATATCAGTAAAGGTGGACGAGGAAGATGATGACATCACCATAGTCAGTTGTATGAGGAGTAGAGGTCAGCCCTTCGACAAATTCAGCTTTAGAATAAAAAATGGAATACCTTACATAGATAAACAAATTGACCTCTTAGCCGAGGGAAGCTACATAAACTTATGAACGAACTAATATTTAAGCTCAACATCAGGGCTCAACCTCACCAATCATTTAGGATTGGGAGGAATGGAATTAAGTACAAACCAAAGAAAATTGTTGATTACCAGAAGTACATTGTGACGTTAGTTTCGGAACAGTTACCCGATAATTTCGTTATAATAGAAGCGGGAACACCAATTTTTGTGGAATATATTGAATATAGTTACGCATATCCTAAGGCTACACCTAAGAAAAGAAGGATAGGTCAGACACCTAAAACAACAAAGCCAGACTTACAGGATAACCTCAACAAAGCATTCTTTGATGCTTTGGAGGGACTCATTTATGAACAGGATCAAAACATTGTAGAGATAAAACAAATGAAGAAGTACTACAGCGATTCTGATTGCATAAAGGTAAAATTTGTTTATTAAACAACAATATGTTAAATTTATAACAAAATGAAGAGATTCTTAACGAATACGTTAATTAGAATGATTTGTTTAACAGTATCCGTAATATGGAGTGTAGTATTTTTTACGGTTGCAATAAAAATATTTGATAAGTTATGGGGATAGATTTTGAATGGATAATGGGCTTTGCTTTTGGCTTAGATTATCTTACGGACATTGACGTAGAAGGAGGAGGAGATTTAGACACAATAAATATCATTAGAGTCCAGCTTGGGTTCTTTGCTCTTTATATACCTGTTCAGGGATAGTGTTAGAAGATCTTGGTAGAAAGCACGAGCTTTGGTTGGCTATGGCGTTGAATATGGGAGTGCCACCCTCCCTTGCCGAGGATTTAATCCAGGAGATGTATCTTCGGCTGCATAGGTATGTAAAGGACGAAAGCAAGGTTTACTACAAAGATACTGGCACAATCAATAGGTTCTACATATGGACCACTATAAGGAATATGTGGATGAGTGCAAGGACTTACAAAGCTAAGAATGGTACTGTTTATTTAGAAGATCTGTCTGATTACTCGGCAGATTTTCTGCATATAAATAACCAGGTAACATACGATGTGAAAGAGATGGAGGCTATAGAGGCTCACGACAGACTGTTTGACAAACTGATGAAGGTGGTTGAGGATTGGGACTATTGGTATGACCAGAAGCTGTTTGCTTTATATTACAGAAGCGATATGTCTATGAGGGATATCGCTAGCAAAACAAACATATCCTTAACCTCAATATTTAATAGTTGTAAGAACTATAAGGTAAAGATTAATAACGAGCTCCTGGAGGACTGGGAGGATTTTAAAAACGGAGATTTTGATAAAATATAATTATGGAAGCACCTAAAGACAAAAGGACCAAAGCCTATAAAGAATGGGTTAAGAATCACCAAAAGGCCTCAGAAGGCCTTGGTGATACAGTAGAGAAGATTACTAAGGCTACCGGAATAAAGAAGGTAGTGGAGATGTTTGCGGATGGTAAGGACTGTGGATGTGATGAGCGTAAGGAAAAGCTGAACAAGATGTTTTCTTATCAGAAGCCCAACTGTTTGACAGAGCCTGAGTTTGATTATCTTAAAGCATTCTTTGCAAAGTCTAATTCTAGTATAAGCCCCACAACACAAAAGGAGCTTCTAGATATTTACAATAGGGTTTTCAATGAAAAAAGAGAAATGTCTGGTTGTAGTAGTTGCTTTATCAACGGGGTCTATAATAAGTTAGAGTCAGTATATAATGAATATCTGGGATAACATAGTCGATAAACCTATTGGTGAGTATAATGAGGCTGATCTATTCAGCCAAATTAAACTCTCCAATTATGTTGATTTAGTTAAGTCAGAAGATAAGATGAGCAGGTGGGATTGTTATTCAGCTCACTTAAATCATAGGATTGAGCTTAAGTGCAGGGGCGCACACTACGATACTTTACTTATAGAGAAATCTAAGTACGACTATATGGTAGATAAGGCCCACGAGAACCTAGAGGTTCCTATGTACATATGCTCAACCCCAAAAGGGATTTACTGCTTCAACCTGCTCAGGATTAAGCCTGAGTGGTTTGTGCAGAAACACAACAAGACAACACAATTTAAGAACACAGCAAAGGTAGACAAGCTGGTAGCTAATATATCTATTCACGATAAGCATTGCTATTCATATTTATAAGTTATGGGAGATTCAGTAAGCAAGTATTTTTTAGACAGAGAACAGTATAACACTAACACAACCGCCAGAAGGGATCCGATTAAAACGGATCCTATTGTGGAGGAGGTGAAGGAGATTATGGACAAACGCAGTCAGCGTGGGATAAAGGAGTATGGGATGACCTTACAAGATAACCCGGATGGATTCTATGTATGGTTAAGGGAACTCCAAGAGGAGCTGCTCGATGCAGCTCTATACATACAGAAGTTAAGGAAACAGAGATGAATACTAGAGACAGAATACAAAAAATAGTAGGTTACAGAACCTGGTCTGTTCAGAAGAAAGTAGATGCTTTGCTGGAGATTGATCGCGATCTCTACACAAACCTAGGGACAGACTCTACTGCTACGGAGCGAAAGGATGTTAAGTCTATTAGCAAGTTAATCTATAAATCTATATCCAACATCAGTCCAATAGACGGATATCTACTAAAGGCTTATTACGAAGAAAAACCTAAATCTATTTCGTAGTTAACAAAATGTTTATTATCTTGCTTGAAAATAAAATTATATGAGCAACGATACAATAACATTGCTAGACGGAATAACCTGGGATAAGGACGAACTTATATCCAATATGGATTCGGATCCATTTTACTTTGGTCACTTAAGCAAAGCGGCTTTATCTTCATCCGCCTGTAAAGAGCTGCTAAAGTCTTCTATATCATACTACCAGTCTTTAACAACAAAAAGCAAACAAACTGATGCTTTGTTGCAGGGGAGTATTTTTCATATGCTTACTTTAGAACCAGAGAATCTTGAACAGCGGTATGAGTTTTTTGATGCTCAGTCTCAGACTAAAGCCTTTAAGGAGCGTGCTGAAGAATCCGATAAGGAAGTTGTGTTGCTAAAGCACTTCTATTTTATGAGGGCATTGAAAAAGAAGTCTCTAGACAGGTGTGAATATGCTTCTAGCTTATTACAGGGAGGTCTAGAGGAAGTGCCATCTATAGGGCTTATAAATGGGATACCTTTTAGGGGGAAGGCTGACTACTTAAAAAACAATCATATAGTAGACCTAAAGACTGCCGCATCATTAGACAATTGGAATCCTAGATATAAAAGCAAATACAATTATGATATGCAACCATATATATACAGAGAGCTATTTAATGTAGAGAGATTTACTTTCTTAGTTGTAGAAAAGGTTACTGGTAGAATTGGAGTATACGAAGCCTCCGAAGAGTGCTTCGAGTCTGGAGAAGAGAAAGTGCGCATTTGTACGGACAGATATAAGGAAGACTTCTTAGGAAAGTCTGACAAAGAAATAGAGTCTGTTATATTTAATAGGTATATACACGGAACTGTATAATGACTAAAGAAGAGTACGACTTTGAGGTTTTGAACTATTACTATCTTGCTTTGGTTGATTTACTGATGGGCGTTACCTATCAAGAGATATCAGTCCAAATGAAGGACTTTGAATCTTTAGAGTTATACGAAGCTTGTGCTGGTGTAAAGAAAGCATTAGAGAAGGCAGACAAGTGTACTATAAAAGAAATACAATTGGAAGTTAATAGAGTGGAATTAGAACTAGAAAAACAAAAAGATATATATGAAAGTTAGAGAAATAAAAGAGCTTGTCGAAAGGGAACTTGACTTAGACTTAAGCCATCCTAGTAGATTAAGAGCTAGAGTATATGCTAGAGCTGTATACTTTAAACTATGCAGACAGCATACGTTCTGCTCGCTTAGTGAGATAGGTATGTCTGTAGGTAGAGATCACGCAACGGTACTTCACGGAATCAAAATATTTGATGACGTGATTGTCGAGTATGAAATTAATTTGTATGAGGTATATGACAAACTCAATAAGCTTATAGCTAAATGCACTAAGACCAGAGAGCGGGACCTTAACCCGGAGAAGTATTATCGGAATAAGTATGCCGACCTACTGGTCGAGCATAGAACCCTACTGAATGAACATAGAAACCTTATAACTAAGCAATATGTATAAGCCATTACCAGAAGAAGTTACCATAAAGAAAAGTAAGATAGAAGGTCTTGGAGTGTTTGCGACACAAAATATAGAAGCAGGGTATGAATTAGGATATACACACATTGAACTTCCTAATACGCCTTACTATGAAGAATTATTTAGGACACCTTTGGGTGGCTTTTTAAACCATAGCTCAACACCTAACTGCTTTATACACGATTGGAAAGCTACTGCTGTAGATTGTGATACTGGATTAAAGAGTGATTTTATAGAAAGTACTCTGTATGCAATTAAACCAATAAAGAAGGGAGAAGAACTAACAGTATATTATAGAAAGTATAATGTTTGATATAATTGCATTAGTGTTCTTGCTTGGAGTGATAGTTTTATTAGTAATGTTATTTATAGACTAAACTTTGGCCACAAAAAGAAAACCAAAAGAGAAGATAGACTACTCGATAGTCAGCCAGAAGAAGGCTTCCTGGTGTATAGATAACGGATATAAAATATATCCTATCCCTGCTGGGAAATGCTTTGGTCGTTGCACTGAATTTTATGTTATTGTCCAGAGGGGAGTTCAAAAGGAAAAGTCTAAGAAGGTATACACTGATATAGGTGTGGCCAATAAGACTTGGGAGCTGTATAATTTCTTTTATGATAAACACGCTAATGAAAAATAAATTTATACTTGATGTATGCTGCGGGGGAAAAACCTTTTGGTTCAATAAAAATCACCCAAATGCTATATATCTTGACAAAAGAAAGGAAGATCATAAATTGAATTATGATAGAAATAAACAGCATATAGTAATAAATCCAGACATAGTTTCTGATTTTACTGACATACCATTTGAAGATGGTTCTTTTAAGATGGTTATATTCGATCCGCCTCACGCTCATTTTAATGAAACTTCCATTATGTATAAAAAGTATGGAAGCCTCTCTAGTGATTGGCAGAGTGATTTAAGAAAAGGCTTTAGCGAATGCTTTAGGGTGTTGGAAGATAAAGGAGTCCTCATTTTTAAATGGGCAGAGAGTAGGATTAAAGTAAAAGATGTATTGACTCTAACCGAATATGAGCCTTTAATTGGTCACAGGACGACTAGGACTAATACTTGGTTAACATTCATTAAAACACGTTGATAGATAATCAGTTATATTGGTATGGGTAGAAAGCCGAAAGAGTTTAAGTACATTAAGAAGAATGATGGTCGTAGGAACAATGGTAGGAAGAAGGGAGATAAGCATTTCTTAGCCAATAAGGTTAACGCTACTCCTGCTGCTATTAATGAAGCTAAGAAGGATAGAGTGGGTATCTATGCTCTGAATGCAATGAAGGAGGTCTTTGGTTCTGAAGAAGAGGCCTGGGCCGAGTTAGCGAAGCAAGCCAAGTCCTCTTTCGCCCATATGAAATTACTCTTTGAATATAAGTATGGTAAGCCTACAGAAAGTGTAGACTATACTAGCGGAGGTCAAAAGCTAGATATACCCATCACAAACATATTTGCTGGAACTCAGCAGGCCCCTGAGATAGATAACACAATAGATATAACACCAGAACAAGATGAACAAGAAGAGACAGATCAATGATCCAAAGGACTTTCCAAAGGACTTTTGGAATTACCTTGTGAATCCAATACTAGGCTATTATGTAAAGCCAGCTAAATTATCCCCAAGAGGGGTTCTTAATCCAAGAGAATCTAGTGGCAGCACCTCAACTTCACGATAAATACCAGGCTTTAGGAAATGACACCCGTTACTTTGTAGTGACGGGTGGTAGGGGATCTGGTAAGTCCTTTGCAGTAAATACCTTCCTAGCTTTCCTTACAATGGAGAAGGGTCATAAGATTCTGTTCGCTAGGTATACTATGGTCTCTGCTGCTACTTCTATTATACCAGAGTTCCTGGAGAAGCTTGAGCTGTTCGGTATCGCTAAACATTTTAGGATAACTAAGGATGAGATCCTAAACACAGCCACCGGAAGCTCAATAATATTTAAAGGTATCAAGACCAGCAGCGGTAATCAAACCGCTGCGCTTAAGTCCTTACAAGGTATTACAACCTTTGTGTTGGATGAAGCAGAAGAGCTTATAGACGAAGACAGCTTTGATAAGATAGACCAATCAGTCAGAGAGAAGAACAAACAGAATAGATGTATACTAATACTCAACCCAACCACAAAGGAGCATTGGATATACCAGAGGTTCTTTGCAGCCAAAAGAGTAGAAGCTGGGTCGAATGTATGGAAGGATAACGTAACATACATTCACACTAGCTATATGGACAACAAAGACAATCTATCTAATTCTTTTGTTGATCAGGTAGAGATGATGCGTAAGAAGAACCCAAGGAAGTATCTGCACCAGATAATGGGTGGGTGGATTGACAAGGCTGAAGGTGTAGTGATCACCAACTGGAGAACTGGCCAATTCAAAGATTACCATCAGATTGTATACGGACAAGATTACGGATTCTCTACAGACCCCACAACGCTCGTCAGATGCTCTATAGACACTGAACATAGGATTATGTGGGTCCAGGAGTGTTTTGTCAAGCCTGGGCTATCTACAAAGGAAATAGGCGAAAGGAATATAAGGCACGCCTTAGACTCTATAATTATAACAGACAACAATGAGCCTAGGATGATCCAGGAGCTCAGGGAGGTTTATGGCTGTAATGTAAAAGGAACCAAGAAAGGCAAAGGGTCTATCCTTTCAGGGATAGCCCTGATGCAAGACTACGAACTTATAGTCGATGCTAAGTCAGAGAATATAATCAAGGAGCTGAATAATTATGTATGGCACGCTCGCAATGAGCGGCCAATAGACAAGTGGAATCACTGTATCGATGCAATGAGATATGCTCTTCAGTTTGCAGAGATCAATGCCAAGCGCGGCACTTATGTGATTCGATAAATTCTTAAACGCAGTAGGGGTAGATTCTTAAACGCAGTGGCCCCGAAATTCTTAAACGCAGTAGGCCCAGGAGCCAGGATCCAGGCTCTTAAACGCAGTACCCCCTTAAACGCAGTACCCCCCGCGCGGGCCGCTTGGGCCTTATTTAGATTCATTATTGATAAGGTATTGATTTGCATAAGTCAATATATTTTTGTACGTGTGCGCCCGTACCTTAATTAATAGCTAGGGGGCCAGGCTAAAACCTGGACCCTATTCACTTTGCAAAGTTTACCAGGATAAAAAAACTTTTTTTTGCTCAGCGTCTTGATTTTTATTTTTATTTGTTGTATGTAAGCTTTTTTTTATTACATTTGTCTTATCAACATTTAATCAACATAAACATTTACACAATGAAACTAATTACAAACCTTTACTTGTTCGCTTTCGGTTTTTATATCGCCGGCCACTTTATTAATTATTTTATTAATCAATAAACTTTAACTATTATGAAAACTTTAAACTTTACAGAACTAAAAAACAAAATTAAAAGCGGGCGGTTTTTCTCGCTTACTTACACCAGGGCCAATCAAACATTGGGCCGGGGTGTATTTCGCAAAGGGGTAACTAAATATCTAAAGGGCGGAAAGCTTAAATATAACTTGGAAGCTGTTCAAAATATTAACCTATTCAACACCAAAAAAAAAGAATATCGTACAATTAAATTCGAGCGCATTATATCGGCAAAAATTGACGGGGTCGAATATACTTTTTTTCGCGACCCTTGGTCGGACGGCGGCGAAATGGACCAGCGCATTAATAATATTAACCAATTGACAAACTTTATAAATAAGATATGAAAACTAGAAAACAATACGAAACCTTTATTGGTGACGGCTATCAACTAGACTATACCTTACTATTAACCGATTGGGCTGGGGACAATGAAACCCCCGGGGCCAATGAGGCCGAAATAATAGAAGCCACAATAATAAAGGACGGGCAAAGTTTTGATTTGCCCCCTGGCTTTATCGAATCCTTTTTAGAGTCTAAACTATTAAACATATAACAATGAAAAATTATAAGATACCGGCCCGGCTATTGAGCCCGGGCCACACCAACGCTAAGACAGCAAAGAACGAAATTAAAACCTTTATTTTATACCTGGCACCACACACACAAAACGCCGCAAAGATTAACCTTTGCCCAATGGCTTCCAAAGGGTGCGCGGCGGCTTGCTTATATAACGCCGGGCGCGGGGCTTTTAATAGCGTCCAAAATGCGCGCATAAATAAAACAAACTTTTATATATATAATAAAGCTTTATTTATTAAAAAGCTGGCCGGGGAAATTGTCAAAGAAACTGCCAAAGCTAAAAAGAAAGGGGAACAAATAGCATTTAGATTAAACGGGACCAGCGACCAGGATTTTATATATCTATTGAAAAAATACGCGGGCTTAGATATTGCCGACCTGGCCCCGGTTTCAATTTTCTATGACTACAGTAAGATTTTAGGAAAGATTAAAAAGTATATCAATGCGCCTAATTATGTATTAACTTTTTCCAGGGCTGAGGATAATGAAGCCGAAGCCCTGGAGGCCTTAAGCTTCGGGGCTAATGTTTCCGCGGTTTTCTCGGATCAATTGCCGGCCACCTACAAAGGTTTTAAAGTTGTGGACGGGGACACCAGCGATTTAATAATGTTAAACCATAGCGGGGTCATATTGGGCCTAAGGGCTAAGGGAAAAAAGGCCCGGACCGACTCGACCGGCTTTGTAATTAATTCTAATAAACTAAACATAAAACAAAATGAGCAAATCAAAGCAACAGTTTGAACACGCGCGCCAATACGCGCGGGATATTAAAAGGCTGTACCCAATTAATACAGCAGTCAAGATATTAGAAACAAAAGATAGTTATTATTTAACCAATGAAACAAACTTTAAAACACAGATTAACCAAAAGGACTTTATAAACCTAACAAAATGAATATAGACAAAGATTGCAGCTGCTGCGGCCACGTTAATGATCCGGACAATTTTTTATGCAGCGCGTGCGGGTTTTATTTGGATATGTCAATAAGTTTAAACGACTACGGACTTCCCGACATAGAACAAAAATAAAATATCAATAAATTTATAAGAGCCTGGTTTTTAACCGGGCTTTTTTTTTGGGTATACTCAGCCCTTAAAACTAATCAACCAAACGAAAACATAGGCCTAGGAGCCCCTCAGAGGGCTTCTAAGGGCCTTAAACATATGAGCGGGACCCTACCCCCCGCTAGAGATTTGCGGCCCTCTCAGGAAAAGAACGTAAAACGGGCTTAATCGGTTATAGTATGTTCAGTTTAATAAAATCAACGTAAAACGAGATTGGTCGGTTATAGTATATCCAGTTTAATAAAATCAACCGATTCAGAAAAGAGGAATAGACTTTCAGATAAAAGTATAGTTACCCTAAGCCTCTTTATTAATACCCAGCAAGGATATCGAATTTTCATTTTTGTTCGTTTGTGACTCCCAAAATTCCAATTCTATATTAATATAACTAATTTTTTCATCTTTTGTTTTGGTCTGCTTATGGTACACCGACACCAAATATTGGTTATATTAGTATGAAGCAGTTAAAGATAGACATCCCTAAGTCGCTAAGAGGAATTAAGCTTTCAGAATATCAAAAGTTCTATAAGCTATCTGAGGACAACAAGGAAGCTGAAGACCCAGAGTTTCTTAATCTTAAGATGCTGGAGGTCTTTTGTGGGCTGACTCTAAAGGAGGCCTACAATATGAAGCTTACTGACTTCAACTTTGTAATAAACCACCTTAATGAGTTGTTTAAAGCGGACACTCCTATGATAAGCAGGTTCTCCTTAAAGGACCCAAATGGTGATGAGGTAGAGTTTGGGTTTATACCCAAGCTAGATAGTATCTCTTTAGGAGAGTTTGTTGACTTAGACACCTATATATCTGATTGGACTGATATGCATAAAGCTATGGCTGTATTGTATAGACCGGTTACTTTCGAGAAGAAGGGAATGTATCTTATAGAAGACTACGAAAGCTCAGATAAGTACTCAGAGGTAATGAAAGATATGCCTATTGATATAGCACTGGGGGCTGTGGTTTTTTTTTATCGTTTAGGGAAAGAACTGTCAATCTATTTGACGGGCTATTTGAAGAAGGAGATTCAACGGGAGGACTCGGAGCTGAGGCAAGCTTTGGACGAAAATGGGGTTGGTATCAATCAATTTATGCAATCGCTCAGGGAGACCTCCTCAAGTTTGAAGAAGTTACAAAACTTAAAGTCACGCAAGCCTTAAGTTGGCTTGAGTTTGAGAAAGAGAAGAACCAATTAGAAGCTGCGGCTATCAAGAAAATAAGATGAAAGAAGTATACGACTTACTAGACAAAATTAAAGACAGGCTAAGAGCTAACAATATTACCAATACGGTAACTTTTGGTGATGTAATGGAGGTTGACTTAACTAAGACAACTATATTTCCATTATCACATATAAGCATAGGAAACGTAGTCTTTAGTGACTACGTTATGACAGCAGACATTAGTGTATTGTCTATGGATATTGTCGACAAGAATAAGAACGAGAATACTTACGATTCATTTTATGGTAATGATAACTTGCAAGATATATTAAACACTCAGCTTGCTGTTGTAAACGACCTACAGAGCCATTTAAGAAGAGGTACACTATTAGAGAACAGTGATCTCCAGATAACTGGAGAAGTCACTGCTGAGCCTTTCCAGGATCGTTTTGAGAATGAATTAGCTGGCTGGGGAATAACGCTATCTGTACAAATGCCTAACGATAACTTCAGCACTTGTGAATAGAAACAACCTCAGAGTGGTAATGGAGACTTATGGCCCAAAGATACAAGAGGCTATAGCAGAATATATGATAGAAACCGATAGAACGGTTACTGGTAAAACAGCAAGAAGTGTATCTTTTAGTGTATTCGAGGGTCCGCAATCAATTGGCCTTGCCGTAGGAGGTAATAAAGTTTTTGCCACTTTACATAGCGGCAGGAAACCTGGATTAAGGGCTCCAAGTTATATAAGTATAAAAAAATGGATGGACAGTAAAAGTAGTTTCCGTGGGGAGAAAACTATTGAGTCTGCTAAAACAATTGCTAGGGCAATAGGAAGAGATGGCTTTGAAGGAGAAAACATATCATACAAGGCCGCCCTTAGGGTACTGAATGCGCTAATTACAGATTCATCAGCAGCATATATTAAAGACGTAGAAGAACATCTTAAAAACTCAACCAGCAAGAATGTCAACTAAGATAAACGTAAGAAGCCCCTTCTTTAGGAAATATACAGCCACAAACCTAAGGTTTGTAGAGCTGTCTATATACATTTACTCTGGGACTAAAACTACAGACAAAGGAACTGTAAAGTATAAATTAAGAAAATATCCGCTATCTGGTAATAATTATGTGACATTTAATCTTGCTGACATTGTTAGAGACTATTTAAAACCTAACGTCACAACACCATTAAACAGCAATATAGATTATGTTAAATGGGTCCAATTAGAAGATACCATAATATCGGATTTTGTACCTGACTGTACAGATATAACTGGATTTGCGGTGGCCCAAGACGGGACAATAACAAAACCAACATCGTCATCTGGCACACAAGATATAAATTCCTTTAATTTTGTAGACGTGGACAATTTTGGCAGTGAAACAACACCACCTAGCTACAACGCAAATACTACGGGCAGTCCAATTACAAGAACTGTTAGAGTGAATATTAATATCCCTAGCGGATTTTATGAGTCAGGAAATAATAATGCATTATGTGTATTAACCGCAGATCAACCATCTGCTGCTACTGCATATTGTAAAACATACAGAGTAACCAACAGCAGTTCCACAGAAACTGGTTCATTAAGTTACACATCTTGTGATGGTCAGCAAAGCATCGCTTACACAATACCAACAAGCAGTACAATTGACATTTGTGTTTATCCTGCGGACCCTTATACCTTTGGAGTTCCAACAATTTCAGGAAGTGGTGTAAGTTACATAGATTTAAATCAAGCCTGTACAACAGATACATTAAGTTAAAATGAGAATATACATACAAAGCACCTTGTTATAATGCCAGAAGTAAAAGCAAACGTACGAAGTCCTTTTTACCTTAAGTATACTCAATCGAGTATGGTTAAGACTTCGATAGATATATATGTATACTCTGGAACAAAGACAACAGACAAAGGCACTAAAATAACAACAATAGAAAAAGAGCCTCTTCCTGGAGATGATTATGTAATATTTGAAATATCTGACATAGTAAGAGAGCACTTAGACAAAACAATAGCAACACCTTTTAATAATAACAAGAGTTACATAAAATGGATTCAAGTAGAATCTACAATAACATAAAATATGGCAACAGAATACTTTTTAGCATTTGATGGGTATGGATATTTTAAAGATGGGGTACAGCCCGAACTTAGCAGGCACGCACTTGTATCATCTGACTATGTTTATACTCCAGAAGGGACATCTATAGACATCCCTTTCTTTACGGAAGATGATATAGAAATTACATACACTGTAAATGGAACGCCTACTACAGTGGACCTAGCAGCAGACTTTGACAATACTGCTGCAAGTGCCGTTAAGTATGTAACTTTTGCGCCAAACACCAACAATTCCCCATACACTATAAACGTATATAATGATGGCCAAACTACACTATTAAAAAGCATAAACCTGATACCAGTTTGTGAGCCTAAGTTCGCGCCAATTAAATGCCAATTTATAAATAAATTTGGAGTAATACAAACTATGTATTTCTTTAAGAAGTCTACAGAAAGTCTAGAGGTGACGGATGCTAGGTTTCAGAAGAACATTATAAGTTCTTCTGCTTCTTATGATACTAAAGAATCTCAAATGCAAAGATACGATGTCAAGGGGATGACTAGACTTGTCCTCAACACCGGATTTGTCAATGAAGACTTTAATCAAACGATAGAGGAACTACTACTGTCTGAAGATTCTTGGATTACTTACGAAGGGAATGTGTTGGCGGCCATTCCTACAACAAAACAATTACAGTATGCTACTAGCGTAAATAACAAAACAATTAACTATACCGTTCAATTTGACTTTGCATCTGAAACGATAAATTCTGTTAGATAATGATCTCAGCTCAATTATATATTACTGAAGCTTCTAGCTATGACCAGGTTGAGTTCTTTGACTTTGAGAGTATAGAGCTAGTTCAGTCTAAGCAGGACATCAGAGATATATCTAAAGTATTTACTGAGTTTTCTAGGACATTTACTGTTCCGGCTAGTAAGAAGAATAATCAGATATTTAAGCACTTTTACAATCCTAATGTTTGGAGGGATTTTCCAGCTAGTTCTGGATTTCCTTTTGACATAAGAAAAAGAGTGGAGGCTCAGTTGCATTTGAACTACAACCTATTCAAGAAGGGTAGAATACAATTACAGTCTGCAAATATGAGAGGCAACAAACCTTATTCATATACTTTAATATTCTTTGGTGATGCCGTTAAACTTGCAGAGACTCTTGGGGATAAGACATTAGACACTTTATCACCTTTAGCTAGTATTAAGGTGCCTTATACAGCTTCAAATATCACCAGCTTGATGAACCTTGCTCAAGACGTGACTATTGGAAGTACAACCTATGCAGATAGCCTTCTGGTGCCTCTTATAACGTCAACAGAGAGATTGGTTTATGATTCAGTGGACAACACAAAAGATTATAACCTATACCCTCACAACAATCAAAAGGGCGTTGACTATAGAGATTTAAAGCCAGCTATAAGAGTTCATACAATAATAAAGGCCATAGAGGAACAGTATTCTAGCATATCGTTTAGCAATGACTTCTTCACAGTACCTACTAATACTTCAGACCCCTCCTACCCATACTATGAACTTTTTATGTGGCTTAATCGGGAGAAAGGTCAGATATCCTTAGATTTACCTCAGCAGCAAGTAACAAGCTTCACTGCGGCCGTTGGTAGTAGCGAATCTGGGATGAAGTCTAACAGTCCAGAGGCTTTAGGCACTAGTCAACAGTATATACCAATGTCAACACACATTGCTGGTCCTGTAGATTTCTTTATAGACGTTAAAATAACACCACCATCTCCAACGGCAACATATAATTTTATATTAAAAAAGAATAATAAAGAGTATAGAAGATTTGATGGATTGCAGGGAAATACACATCCCCTAAATATGATGGGTTCTGACATCGAGGGAAAACCTAGAGAAGAGCTTCCTAAAGGATATTTCTATACGTTCTACTTAGAATCTGCTTCGGCAGGAAATTACGGGTTTGAGTTCAAGATAAAGAAGAATAAGCCTGCCGATATAAGTCTTTTCGGCACAATCACAGCAACCAGGGTTATCAGTTACACTGGAAGCACTACGATATCAAGTACTTTTGAATTGGATGGAACTACATTGATTCCTAACAATATAAAAATAATTGACTTTCTTGCGGGGTTATTTAAGATGTTTAACTTAACCGTCACTGAAGGTGCGTCAGGGGAAATGAAAATAATTCCTTTAGATGACTTTTACAGCAGTTCAGGGGACCCTATAGATATAACAAGGTATATAGACACTACAGATTCTACTGTGGAATCTGCATTGCCTTTTTCTGAGGTGGAGTTTAAGTATGACGGTCTAGATACTATATTCGCATCTCAACACGAACAGATTGGAGGAAAAACTTGGGGCACTGAAGCTTATCCAGATGAAGACTCGGATGGTAATACTCTTTTAAATATAGGAGATAAATATGAAGTTACCCTTCCCTTTGAACATCACAAATTCAATAGATTGTCTGATCAAGATGATCCTGACCCTTCTAATTTAACCTCAATTCAGTGGGGGTATAGTGTCAATGATGATCAAAATAGTATTGTAGGGAAGCCGCTGCTGTTATACAACATATTACAGCCCGTTGCTTCATCAACAAACACAATAGAGGTTGTGACAGGAGCTACCTCAACAAATTTATTTACATACTACATTCCCTCGAATAGCATTGATCTTGTATCGCAAACGGCAGGAAAGACTGCTGTTAATATACAGAACTTAAATTTCTATGCAGAAGTAAATGAGTATGATCAAGTTCCATTCACAAAAACACTTTATGAGACATATTATTCTAGCTATATAAGTAACATTTTTGATATAGATAGACGGCTATTCAAGTTCAAGGCTATACTCCCAGAACAAAAAATACGGGAGATACAATTAAATGATACCATCATAATATATGATACTGAGTATCTGATCAACAAAATGACTACAGACTTGCTCAGCGGTAAAACTAACTTTGAACTAATAAATAAAACAACGCTAGAAATACTTAATGAGACTAAAGAAGAGGTGTTTGGAGACAACCTAAAAGACTTGTCTTACAACGTTTCATTTGACGGAATAACAGTTGATAATACAGTAATTAAGGCAGATCTAAGTCAGTCAATAACAGGATAAATTATGATAAAGCAAGTTATAGAAGGTTTACAGCTTATGGACTATTATGATGCAAACGAATTAATTCAGTTTGCAAAGGGAAGTCATAAGGCTCCAGAGACATTTAAAGAAATGAGAGAAACAGTTAAACGTAGAAAATATGTCCGACAATAGAATACAATTTACTTTTGAGATTAACGATAAAGGTAAGGTTAAAGTCGATGGCCTGACCAAATCCTTTGTTAGTTTAGACAATGCTGTAAACAAGGTTAGTGCTGATCTTAAGAAACAACAAGCTGAATTAGGCAAATCTAATACTGGACTGAATAATACGGTTTCTAATGCTGGCCTTGCAGGGGCAACACTTACTGAATTTGGGCGAGCTATATCTGATTCCAACTACGGAATACGAGGTATGGCAAACAACCTTTCTCAATTATCTACATTGTTTATAACCCTCGTAGGAAAACAAGAAGAAGGAGGTATAGCAGGCGTTACTTCAGCATTAAAAGGATTGGGTAAACAATTAATGGGACCTTTAGGAATAATTTTAGCCTTTCAAGTCGTCATTACGCTTATGGAAAAATTTGCTATGGAAAATGAAAAGGGGGCCACAGCCGCTGATAGATTTTCCAACTCAATACAAAGACAAGCTGAAAGCTTTAAGTTCTTGGCTGCCGCTAGATTCGAAGGGTTAAAATTAGATTCTGACAGGGTAGAGGTATTAAGAAAGGAATTTAAAGAGTTGGATTTACTTCTAAAAAACCTAGAGGCTAAAGGGATGTTAAGTAATGATACTTTAAATGAAACTGTAACTTATTTTAAGGATATTTTAGAGATTAGGAGCCAAATAGCTGAGAAGGAAAAAGAATTATCAAAGCTAAATTCAGCAGATGAAAAGGATTCACAACAGGCTTTAAAAAACGAAACAAAGGCTACCCGTATAAACCAAGAGATAGTCGCGTTGAAAGAAAAGCAAATTATACAAGAGAGAGAACTTGGTGTTGGAATAAAGCTAAATACCTCTAATGTTGAGAAATACAAAGAACTGACTGGTAAAATAATTGATGAAGACCCTAGTGCGCTAGACTTTTTTGGAGTAAATGCGGATAAAAGAGCTAAAGACGATGAAGAGTTTATGAAGTGGCTAGATAGTAACCTTCCTGAATATATAGATGATGTAGATGATGCTGTAGATACTTACTTATTAAATAAAGGAAAAGCCTCTTTAATTGAGAAAACTTTAGGTTTGACTCCAGATAGTAGAGAAAAAGAGTTGGCTGCATTAAGAGATAAGTTTGATGCGATTTTGTACGAAACAAAAGAATTTAAGTTAGCAGAAGCTGCCATAAACGAGAAGTATGATGTTATAGAAAGACAAGAGAAATTTAATCACTATAATTATATGATTGGAGGACTTGCGGACTTTTTGAATAAAGCGGCACAATTAAACGAACAAAACAAAGGCTTGGCGAGATTATCTATTATAGCCTCTGCCGCTGCCGCTAGTATAGGTATATGGGAAAGTTGGTTTGTTAAAGATAAATCACTTATTCCTGGGCCTGCAAGGCTGGTTGGTGCTATTGCTACACAAGGAGCTTTGATTGCTTCAACTGCAGCTGCTTTAAGGTCTCTCAACTCAGGCACAGCACCAGGGCAAGATGCTGGTGGTGCAGGAGCTGGATCATCTCAAGCCCCAGTATTCAACGTAGTAGGCCAATCTGATGTAAACCAAATAGGAAGAAGCATAGCCGAAGCTAGAAATCAACCTATACACACTTATGTATTAGCTCACGAAGTAACTAGCGCTCAACAATTGGAAAATAAGATTGCACAAACAGCCTCTATAGGATAATAAAACAATAGTCAAAACAAATAGTTATAATAGTATGGAGAAGGTAATAGAACTCATTATAGACGAAGAAAACGAATTTAGCGGGATAGAAGCTATCTCGGTAGTAGAAAACCCAGCTATAGAAGAAGACTTCATTGCGCTCAAAAAAGAGTCAGTTATGCTTGCTGAAGTAGACGGTGAGAAGCGTATACTAATGGGAGCAGCTTTAGTCCCAGACAAGAAGATACTAAGAAGGGGAGAAGATGGAGATTACTACATTTACTTCTCTGTAGACACTGTAAGAAAAGCTTCAGAGCTTTTCCTTAAGAGAGGCTATCAATCAAATTCTACATTAGAGCACAATGAAAAGCTTGACGGTATGACTGTCGTAGAAAGCTGGCTAGTAGAGGACGAGAAGAAAGATAAGTCTAGGAAATATGGATTTGATGTACCGGTAGGAACCTGGATGGTTTCTATGAAGGTGTATAATGATGATGTCTGGAAAAAGGTTAAAGATGGAGAGGTCCACGGATTCTCTATTGAAGGCTACTTTGCAGATAATGCTGATGAGGGCCCTAAGGATACTTTACCGGAGTCTTTTTGTGATGAATGCGTTGAGGAACTAAATGCAGAATACGAACTGTTAGAAGCCCTCTCAGAGCTTTCTGAGGAGGTAGATCTAGAATCTTATGGAGGATATCCAAAGTCTGCTGTCAACAACGCTAAAAGAGGTATAGAACTAAATGAGAAAGTTGGAAATCGTTGTGCTACCCAGGTGGGAAAAGTTAGAGGACAACAAATCGCAAAGGGAAGTACTAAATTTACATTACCTACTCTCAAGAGGATCTACAGTTATTTATCTAGAGCAGAAACATATTACGACTCTAGCAACTCAGAAGCTTGCGGAACCATTTCTTATTTACTATGGGGAGGCAAAAGTATGCTAACTTGGGTTACTTCTAAACTCAAAGGACTAAACGCAATAGAAGCTTCTGCAACAATTATAGACGGAAGAGCCGCATATTCCACACAGGAAGAGGCAGAAGAAGCAGCTAAAGATATAGGGTGTGAAGGATATCACACCCACGATTACGAAGGCGATACTTGGTATATGCCTTGCGAGAAACACAAGTCTAGCAAGTAATGGCAACAACTAAAAACACATCATATAAAGTTCACGTCCATCATACAGATCAATCTGAGGTGGATAATGTGAATATTGAGAATGGTGCAATGCTGCATACTACTGATGCGCTCTATATGGGCCATAATGGGTCTAATGTAGTGGTGTATCCTCAAGGAGGAACCACGCAATTAGGGTGGGCTAGGTATGATGACACAATATATACATCTTCCAATAAGTTGTCATTAACTCAAGACGCGGAAGTCGTTGTTCCTAATAATGCTGGTAACATAGTTAGGAGTCATTCAAGCATCGCTTTCTATGACTCTTCAACGCAAAAGATATTAGGGGTGAACGAAAATGACGTATACATATTTACTCTAGCATTTAAAGCCTCAGCACCAAACGCAAATCAAACTTACTTAGAATATAACCTTGAGGGGTCTGGTCAGATATCAAGAGTGTCTGGAACTTTAGCGTTTCCCAAAGGGAATAATGTCGAGCATCAAGAAAGTATGGTGATGCAATATTACACAGATTCTACATTCGTGCAAGACGGTGTGCAACTAAAGATAACATCAATAGGAAACGGATCTTCTGTTTGGGATATTATATACTTCATACAAAGAACACAAAACGGTAGTTTAAGCTAATGAGAAGCAAAAGAGGAAGTTATTCAAGTCCAAGAGGGTCAAGAAGAGCGTGTTTATGTAAAGATGGCAGAACATATTCAAGGAAGTGCTGTGATGGCGAACTGATTAACCAGGGCATAGGACCTCTTTCTGGAGGAGGCATTTTTGCTGACGAAGATTTTAGTTGTTCGGACTTAACTCTAAGTGGATTCTCTGTTAGCGATCAGGGAGTAATAACTATTCCTACCACAAACGCAGGTACTATACAATCCACTTCTCCATCTAATTTTGATCTTGTTGGGGTGGATACTTCAAGAACATTAAGCGTAGTAATAATAGTTCCTTCGGGATATACAAATACAGGCAGTACAATCACTTGTACAACCACAGCAACACAGCCAGCCGCATCAACCTTGTCTTGCTCAGATATAACCCTTAGCGGCTTTGAAGTAGCTCAAAACGGAACCATCACACTTCCAAGCACTGATATTGGTACAATATCTAGTACAAGTCCAGCTTCATTTGCAATAGTAGACGTGAGCACTGTAAGAACTTTAAATGTAGACATTACTGTTCCTGCGGAATACTTTAACGCTGGAGCGACACTTAACTGTACTACAACGGCCACACAGCCGTTGAGTCCTACTTTATCGTGCGCTGATATAACGCTTAGTGGTTTCGCTGTTGCTTCGGATGGGATCATAACGGTTCCAACTACTGATATTGGTACAATATCTGGCACGAGTCCAGCGTCATTCACTCCTGTATCTACAGAAACGCTGAGGACTTTAACTGTAGATGTTACTGTTCCTTCTGGGTACTTCAACGAAGGCAATACATTATCGTGCACGACTACAGCAACACAACCTCCACAGAGAAACTTCTTATTTAGTGACATTGTATTTACAACGGTCTTCTCTGTATCTCAAGCGGGACAACAGGATGACGAGCAAACATATCCTGGCCTAGCTCATATTACAGCTCCAATAGCTAAGTATGCAGGAAATTCTCTTCCTATGACGGTTGTTTATACTGGGTCTGTAACCTCAACAGGACAACCAGGTACAATATTTGGTCTGGAATATTACGACTTGGTAACTGCCCCTACTTCTAGGAGCTGTACTATTTCGGTGACTGTACCTGCTGGGTTTTTGAACGTAGGACAAATTATTTCAGGAAATCAGAATACAGAACAACAGCCTTGCACCAAAACTTATAACATAGATACTCAACAATCCACTACATACACTACCTATAGTGTTGGTGATGGCTTTGGGAACACCTATGAAATTAGAGGCATAAAAGGTATAGATAATATAAGTAGCACGTTTTATAGTACGTCCACGCCTACTGTTGTTTCTGGAAGAACGGATAGTCCTACATACACAAAACAATCTGCAACGTATGATAGCAGTTGCCGTCACGGATTGCTAGGCCAAGCAAATAGATCAGGATCTTATCTAGGCCCTAGTGGTACTGACACTCCACAGAGTGTTACTTACTACATATCCGCATACAACAGTGACGATACTTTAATTAATATTCCTGAAGTGGGTATGGGTATATATAAAATTGGCGGACTATCTACTGGAGAGTTCGGTGTTGATTTTACATACACCGATCTATATCAGCCTGACGGATACTATACATACATAGGATATACCTTTATCGTAACTAGCGGAGTTATTACATCTATAACCTCAACTCCTTAAAAATACAACAAGCATATTAAAAATTGGTAATATTAATATATTTTAAACTATGAAAGCGACAGAAATTGTAGAAAAACTAAAAGAGGTTCTTCTCGGTTCTCAAGAAATTGAAGATCAAGAAGTGACCCAAGAGGAGCTTTCTGCTACTGAAGAAGTGGTAGAGAAAGTAGACGAGTCTCCAGAAGGAGAGGAAGTTGTATTATCTGAAGGTGATCAACTAGAGGAAGAGCAAGCCGTTGAGGCTGAGGAAGAAGCCACAGAAGCTTCTTACGTCTCTAAAGAGGAATTTGCTGAACTAAAAGCTATGGTTGAAAGCCTTATGGGTGAAATCAAATCTACCTCTGAAAAGTACAACAGTGAAGTTCCTAAGGAAGAACTAGCCGCTGTAGAAAATGAGGTTGAGCCTATGGTTCACACCCCAGAAGCAAAGCCAGAAGTAGAAATGAATCTTTTTGCTCAAAGAAGAACTCAGACTACCCTGGATAGAGTATTAAACAATATGAGCAAATTTAATAAATAAACACAAAAATGGCAACAACTACATCAATTACTACTACTTATGCTGGTGAGTTTGCAGGGAAGTATATCTCTGCTGCTTTACTAAGCGGATCTACTCTTTCAAAAGAGTTGATCACGATCAAGCCTAATGTAAAGTACAAAGAAGTAATGAAGAAGGTGGCTTCTGACGATATCGTTAAGAATGGCACTTGCGACTTTACTGCTACTTCTACTTTGACATTGACTGAAAGAATTCTTCAACCAGAAGAGTTTCAAGTTAACCTACAACTTTGTAAGAAAGATTTTATCTCTGACTGGGAAGCAATTTCTATGGGGTATTCAGCTTATTCTGATCTACCTTCTAGCTTTTCTGATTTCTTACTTGCACACGTTTCTTCTAAAGTAGCGCAAAGAATCGAAACTAACATCTGGGCTGGTACTAACGCCACAGAAGGTCAGTTTGACGGATTCGAAACTACTCTAGGTGCTGATGGTGACGTTAATGACGTAACTGCTACAACTGTTACTTCTTCTAACGTAATCGGTCAAATCGGAGCTGTAGTAGATGCTATTCCTTCTACTGTTTACGGTGCTGAGGATTTGACTATCTATGCTGCTCCTAATGTATACAGAGCTTATGTAAGAGCTTTGGGTGGATTTGCTAGCAACGTAGGTGCTGCTGGTACAGATTCTAAAGGAACTCAGTGGTTCAACGGAGGTGCTTTAACTTTTGATGGCATCAACGTAGAGCTTGCAAGCGGAATGGGTAGCGACAAAATGGTAGCTGCTGAGAAGTCAAACTTGTTCTTTGGAACTGGTTTGTTGTCTGACACTAACGAAGTAAAAGTCATTGATATGGCTGACATCGATGGAAGTCAGAATGTGAGAGTCGTTGTCAGATTTACTGCTGGAATCCAGCACGCTATTGGCGGAGACATCGTATTGTACGCATAAGAATAATTGTTTAATATAAGAGGGTAGGTGAGCCTTGAGCCTGCCTACCCTTTTTTAATACTATAAAAATATGGCTTGTGATTTAACCGGGGGAAGAAAAAAACCGTGTAAAGATGCTGTAGGTGGCGTAGTAAAAGTGCATTTTGTTGATTTTGGCGATCTAGGGACTGTAACGGTTGGATCAAATGATGAAATCACAGATATGAGTGGTACTTTTAGCTATAGCACTTATGATGTCAAGGGTAATTCTTCTCTGGAATCAAATATAAACAGCTCTATTGAGAATGGGACAACATTCTTTGAGCAAGTGACAAACCTTACTCTTCATAAGATGACTAAGGAGGACAACAAAGAGCTTAAGCTTATGACTTACGGAAGACCTCACGTTTTCGTACAGACATTCGACAATAAGCTTCTATTGGTTGGAAGAGAGCACGGAGCGGAAGTTACTGGAGGTACTGCCGTTACCGGGACAGCGATGGGAGATCTAAATGGATATACGTTGACTTTAACAGCCAACGAAACAACTCTACCTAATTTTGTAGACGGAGCAACTGATGCAGACCCATTTGCGGGAATGTCTTCAGCTACTGCTAGTGAAACTACTCAGAGAGATCCAGCATAGGTTTTTACCTGATGATAAGGAGGGGCCTATATGGCCCCTTTTTTTATATAAAACAGCGAAGCCTTTTTTTAGTTATATTAGTATGATAAGACTACTTCCGAATACGGATGCTCAAACAATAAAAGTTTTGCCTAGGGTTAACACAGCTCAGACTGGGTTGTCCCTTAAGATAACAGAAGATGGCACCAACAAGTCAGAGACTTTGACTGGTTTATCGTCTACCGTTAATGGTAACTTTATTGACCTAGATTGCACCTTCAGTATTTTATCAGATAACAGTATTTACAATTACGAGATTTTCGATGGGTCAACGCTATTGTTTAGAGATAAAGCTTATTGCACCGACTCTTATTTGTCGAACTCAGTATATACTATAAATGACGGGAAGTACACAGAAAGCGATTCTGGTGACAGTAGTCAACAATATATAATGGTATGAAGAATGTAAAAGTAGTAAGTCTAACCGGGTACGAAGTGCCTAAAATAGTCGAGAAGAGCAGAAATGCTTATGTCGAGTATGGTGAAGATAACAACTATTTTGGTGAGTTAATTGAGAGGTATTTAGGAAGCCCGACCAATAGTAGATGTATCAATGGTATTTCTGATATGATTTACGGTAGAGGTCTTGAGGCTACCGACTCTAAGGAGAAGCCTCTTATGTTTGCTCAAATGAAGAGCCTTTTAAATGCCACTGATGTAAGAAAGATAGTGACAGACTACAAGATGCTTGGCCAAGCGGCCATTCAAGTGGTTTATAAGAATAGAAAGAAAGAAATAGCCGGACTGTATCACTTCCCAATGGAAACATTGCGTGCTGAAAGGGCAGAAGACGGCAAAATTAAAGCGTATTATTACCATAGTGACTGGAAGAACATTAAACCTAGTGACAAACCTAAGAAGATACCTACTTATCGCAACGGTACGAGGTCTCAGCGTATTGAATTATATGTCATTAAGCCTTACAAGGCTGGTTTTTACTATTATTCACCCGTAGACTACCAAGGATGTCTTCAATATGCTACCTTAGAGGAAGAAGTGAGTAATTATCACTTGTCAAACATACAAAATGGCCTTCAGCCAAGTATGTTGATCAATTTCAATAACGGAATACCTAACGAGGAGGTCCAGGAGTTGATTGAACGTAAGATTTACGATAAATTTAGTGGTACTAGCAACGCAGGACGGTTTATTTTGGCTTTTAATGATGGTTCAGAGAACCAATCTAACATAGACCCTATAAATCTGCCTGATGCACACGCTCAATATGAGTTTTTAGCCAAAGAAAGCCGAGAGAAGATAATGATAGGCCACGGAGTGGTGTCTCCTATCCTTTTAGGGATAAAAGACAACACTGGGTTCGGAAATAATGCTGAAGAGCTTAGAACAGCATCCATTTTGATGGATAATATGGTAATTAGACCATTTCAGCAGATGTTGCTAGATGCATTCAAGGAATTGTTGTTATATAACGACATTTCATTGGATTTATACTTTGTTACCCTACAACCAATAGAATTTACAGAACTAGACAACATAGAGACTAAGATCAAGAGAGAAGAGGAGACGGGAGAAAAGCTTTCTGCGGTAGAAGATGTCCAAGAAGAGGAGATCGTCCAGCAGGAGGCTTCTGAGAGCGTTTCTGAGGCTGTTGTTGAGGAAAAACCTACCGAAGAAGATGAGTAAGGCATTATTTATAACAATGACGGAGTTAAAGCGGAAGTCTATCATAGACGGAGCTTTAGACACAGATAAGCTAATTCAATTTGTTGAGGTGGCCCAGGATATACACATACAGAACTTTTTGGGTACTAAGTTATACGAGAAGATACAAAGTTTGATCACTGGCGGAACTCTTGACGATTCCGCCAATGCTGCATACAAGACGTTACTGAATAGTCATATTAAACCTATGCTTATATGGTATAGTCAATATAGCTATATTCCTTTTGCTGCTTATCAAATCAGCAACGGAGGTATATTTAAACACACTACCGAATCTAGTGATACTCTTACAAAGAGTGAGCTGGATTCTTTAACAGCAAGGGCAAAAGACTTTGCTGACTTCTATGTGAATCGGTTTTTTGATTTCATAGATGAGAAGAGCCAGGATTATCCGGAGTATACCGGAGCGCAAGATACGGGTATGTACCCGGATAAGGACCCAACATATGGCGGATGGGTAATATAATTAAAACATATAAGCCTAAAGTGGCTAACATAATAAAATTGACTAACTATCTAAAAAGAATAAAGAAGTAATATGGCTAACGGGATAAATTGGGGTAGGATATATTGTTTTTCCTGGTGGGGAGATGTAGATGACACAACAGATGCTGTCTATGTACCTTCAGCTCCTACTTGTTGGATATCAGATATACTTGAGTTGTCAGTAGATAGTACAGCATATAAAGTAGACACAATACTAATAACAGCAGATCAAACATTAATATAACAAAATAGAATTATGGCACGAGAACCAATAGGAGTAGGAGCAGAACCCGATGATGGGAATGGGGATACGCTCAGAGCAGCATTTGAGAAGGTTAACAGTATGACTGCTGACATTTACGGTAATAGCAGCACAGGGGATAGCCTTAGAGGCTCTTCACCTATTTCGCCTGCATCTACATTAAGTTTAGACTTTGACACCGCAGCAGTATTTACAATAACTTCAAGTATTCCGATTGAACTGAATTTCACAAACGCCTCAATAGGCGATGTGAAAGACATTATTATTACGGATTCAGGAGGAACGTCTGGATTGACACTTAATAGCGGATTGACAGCTACAACTGTTGCTGGAGAGTATAGCAATACGTCAGGTGCAGTAAACTTCATTCAAGTTGTTTGTACTGGTGCTAACACATTTTTCCTATCAATCTCACAAAGTATATAATTATGAAAGCATCAGTACAAAACGGTAGAATAGTAAACATATACAAGAGTTTACCTAACTCACTTAAAACCCCTACAAAACACATTTTAGGAGGTGCAAACAACCTATCAAAAGAGGAACTACAAGAGATAGGTATTTACGATGTTGTAAAGCCAAGCTTTGACCCACAGATACAAACTAAAGGTGGTCTATACTTTGACGAAGATAAGAAGATAGTGACCTATGACGTTACTGATATTGACTTTAGCCAAGAGGTAGATATTATCGGAGAAGATGGAGAACCAACAGGCGAAACAGAAAAAAGGTATAAGATAGCCGACATTAAAGCAGGTAAGATTGCAGAGATTAAGTCTAAGGCAGGTAAACTATTAGAACCTACAGACTGGCAAGTTATAAGAAAAGCAGAAAGGGACATTGATATTGATACGGATGTTGCAACAGAGAGAGCAGGTATTTTAACAGAAGCCGATAGGTTAGAAGCTGAAGTAAATGCTAAGAAGTCTTACAAGACTGCATTGCAATACAAAGTACAATTTTTCCCATCTGACGAAATAGAATAAATATGGCTTTAGGCAAAAGACTAATAAATACAGGTGCGGCTGCAGCGGCTTGTAGTACTGATTCGGTACAAGCATTTGGTGCAGATGCTGTTTACAGTAGTAATGTAGCTTTATATCAGCTTGATGGGAATGATGATGATACCACAACTAACTATGATGGTACAAGCGATACTGGTGTAACTTACTCGGCTACAGGTGCAAAGTTTGGACAGGCTGCCAGTTTTAAC
>Ga0257126_1000501_pt1 | contig 31891 bp, 26 predicted proteins | sample SI060_120mmetaG_FD_190151 | JGI IMG/M metagenome (GOLD analysis project Ga0257126, IMG submission 190151) | Marine microbial communities from Saanich Inlet, British Columbia, Canada - SI060_120m | ecosystem: Environmental > Aquatic > Marine > Inlet | place: Canada: British Columbia | collected... | reverse complement strand
CGTGGCTATGTCGGGATGCAAGGTGCGCTTATAGGTAAAGTACAATACCGATTAGAAGGCGCAATGACGTTTATGAACGACGCTGTTCAATTCTTTAGAGACACGGTGCTTTCTCCAGTAGAAGTTAATGGTGCATTTTTACCAGCATTTTCAGTGGGGTACGCTGAACAAGTATTGAAGACCTCTTTCAGAGGAGAGTTAAATATACCGTTAAAGCAGTTTACAGCTAGTACTTATGTGCAGTTCAATGCCTTCGCTGGCGACCAATATTTAGGCCGTGAAGGTCAGGTTTTTGGGGGCCTACTGTCCTATGCCATCAACGATCTGCGAATTGCAGCAGCAGTCAAGTATGTTGGCGGTAGGTATGTCCCGTCTTCCTATGGGTCCGGACTGGAGTCCTACACAGATGTAAACCTCCAATTGGGGTACGAAATCAACGAGAATTTGAGTATTAGCTTGCGTGCATATAATCTGCTCAATCAAGACTACCAAACCTATTTAGGGTACCGCGTTAGAGGGACAAGGGGATTGTTTGTTTTAAACTACCAATTCTAATCTGTTAAATCGGCCGAAACCCTTGTAAATGTTAATAAAAATGTTGGTAAAAGGAGAGGGGCTTAGTGCCCCTTTTCTCGCTTTTTGGGCGCCTAAAAGTTATCTTTGTTAGGATAGCATATAACATAACTTCATCTTAAGTTTATGAGCGAAGAGCAAAAGAATTATGACGGTGGGTCCATCCAGATCCTTGAAGGCCTAGAGGCCGTTCGCAAGCGTCCCGCGATGTACATTGGCGACATCGGTGTAAAAGGACTCCACCACCTTGTTTACGAAGTAGTAGATAACTCTATTGATGAGGCCTTAGCAGGTCATGCATCAGATATACATGTAACCATTAACGAGGACGACAGCATCACCGTAAAGGATGATGGACGTGGTATACCCGTGGACATTCACCCAAAGGACGGACGATCTACCTTGGAGGTAGTAATGACTGTCTTGCATGCCGGTGGTAAGTTTGATAAGGATTCTTACAAAGTTTCTGGTGGTCTTCACGGGGTTGGTGTCAGCTGTGTGAATGCTCTTTCAGTGATGTTGCATGCGGAGGTCCACAAAGACGGTAAGAAATACGAAGTGGAATTTTCTAGAGGAGCGGCTAAATACCCTACCCGTGAAATTGGAACTACGGATCACCGCGGTACCATTGTTACCTTCAAGCCGGATGGTGAAATCTTTGAAGAATTAGAATACCAATACGAGATATTGGCTAAGCGCATGCGCGAATTAGCTTTCCTAAATAAAGGTATTGCTATTACACTCACGGATCTTCGCGAAAAGGATGAAAAAGGCGAATACATTGGCCAACGTTTTTACAGCGAAGACGGTCTAGCTGGATTTGTGAAATACATCGATGCGAATCGTGAGGTAATCATGCCAGAAGCGATGTATTTAGAGGGTGAACGTGATGGTATTCCAGTTGAGGTCGCCATGCACTACAATACCGGTTACAACGAAAACATTCATTCGTACGTCAATAACATTAATACCCACGAAGGTGGTACGCATTTAGCAGGTTTCCGCAGGGCTTTGACAAGAACGCTCAAGAAGTATGCAGATGATAGTGGTCTGCTTGCCAAAGAAAAGGTTGAAGTAAGTGGCGATGACTTTAGAGAAGGACTTACCGCGGTCATCTCTGTTAAAGTAATGGAGCCTCAGTTTGAAGGTCAAACGAAAACGAAGCTCGGTAATAAAGAAGTTAGTGGCGCAGTAGATAAGCTGGTGGGCGAAATGCTTACAGTTTTTCTTGAAGAGCATCCGGCTGAAGCCAAGATTATTGTTCAGAAAGTACTTCTCGCTGCGAAAGCACGTGTGGCCGCTAAGAAGGCACGCGAAATGGTACAACGCAAAGGGACAATGTCTTCTATGGGTTTACCAGGAAAGTTGAGCGATTGTTCTGAAACGGATCCTGAAGTGTGTGAAATTTTCCTTGTGGAGGGTGATTCTGCTGGGGGAACTGCAAAACAAGGTCGCGACCGTAACTTCCAAGCCATTCTTCCGTTGCGCGGAAAGATCTTGAATGTTGAAAAGGCAATGTCTCACAAAGTTTTTGAAAACGAAGAAATCAAGAACATGTATACTGCACTCGGTGTAAGTGTGGGTACTCTAGATGATCACAGAGCATTAAACATCGAGAAATTACGTTATCATAAAATCGTCATCATGACGGATGCTGATGTGGATGGTAGCCACATTTCAACGTTGATTTTAACTTTCTTCTTCCGTTACATGCGCGAATTGGTTGAGAAAGGGTACGTATACATTGCAACGCCGCCGCTTTACTTGGTGAAGAAAGGTTCTAAATCCGCTTACGCATGGGACGACAAGCAGCGCGACCAACTTCAATTTGAATACGGTGGCGATGGTGGACAAGGCGTTGGCATTCAGCGTTACAAAGGTCTTGGTGAAATGAACGCAGAACAGCTTTGGGAGACCACTATGAATCCTGAAGAACGTATTCTTAAGCAGGTAACCATAGACGATAGTGCTGAGGCAGATCGTGTATTCTCCATGCTTATGGGCGATGAGGTTCCGCCTCGTAGAGATTTTATTGAGCGAAACGCGAAGTATGCAAAAATTGATGCCTAAATCATTCATACAACTGAAAAAAGCCTCCTTTTTAGGGGGCTTTTTTGTAGTTATTTTTTTAGTACTGACCTCGTGCACAACTGATAAAGCAGATGGCAAGATGGTTTTTCGCTACAATGAGCCTGCGGGAATTCCTTCATTAGATCCTGCTTTTGCTAAAGAGAAGAGCTCCATTTGGGTGGTACAGCAGTTGTACGAAGGATTGGTCGCACTCGACCCTGAAAATGCCATCGTACCGGCTCTTGCCTTGGAGTGGGAGATAGACAGTACAGCGAAGGTGTATACCTTCAGACTGCGCAATGCATCTTTTCATAATGGTAAGCCCTTAGCGGCGGATGATGTTGTCTACAGTTTGAATAGATTACGCGATGCTAAGGTTGCTTCACCGGGCAGTTGGGTGGTAGAAGATATTGCCTCCTTGAGAACAGTAGATGCGTCTACGGTGGAAATAGTCTTAAAACAGCCCAATTCCACTTTTCTTTCTTTACTCGCTATGCCGTTTTGTTCTGTAGTTCCAAAGGATGAAATAACGCTGACTAAGTCTCCTGTGGGTACAGGGCCATTCAAATTTCATGTTTGGCATTATGGAGAAAAATTGGTTTTACATAAGAATGAAACGTATTGGCGTATCGATGGGGACGGGGCACAATTACCCTATTTGGATGGCATTAGCATTTCTTTCCTGACAGATCAACAAAGTGCATTCCTAGAATACTTGCGAGGGAATTTTGACTTTCTTCCTAATCTTGATCCCAGCTTTAAAGATGACCTTTTAACCAGACAAGGTGCCTTGCAGGAGCGGTATACGGCTGAACACACTTTGCTGCGCAGCCCATTTCTAAATACTGAATATTTAGTTTTCAATGCGACGCGACCTTTACCAAAGGATTTGCGCTGGGCGATCAATGCGTCTATTGATAAAAAGGAGATGATTACAGCATTGCGCAACGGCGTTGGGGTGCCCGCAACAGGAGGCATCATTCCTGCCGGTTTACAGGGATATCAGCCTGGTATAGGTATAGGTTATGCGCCGAACAGTGCCAAGCGAATCATCGCTGGCTATGAGGTACTGCCAGAATTGACTTTGACCACGGTTGCAAACTACCGCGACCTGTGCGAATTTGTGCAAGGTGCCTTGGCGAAATTAGGCTGGGACATTTCAGTAAATGTAGTGCCTTCTGCGGCCTTGCGGAGTGAGAAGTCTGCAGGTACCTTAGATTTTTTTAGAGCAAGTTGGATTGCGGACTATCCCGATGCTGCGAATTATTTGATGCTTTTTACCACGGAAATGAAAGCACCCAATGGGCCAAATTACAGCCGATACAGTTCCGCTACTTTCGACTCCATCTATGACGCAATACAAAGCGCACCTTTTGGAGCAGAAAGGATTGAATTAATGGCTGCTGCTGATCAGTATCTAACAAATCAAGCCGTTTGTGTGCCACTATATTATGACGAAGTATTGCGCGTATTTCCAACGCGGACTATTGGGGTTCAAACAAATGCGCTGAATGCTCTTACTCTTCTAGAAGCGAAGGTGCTTCGGGACTGAATCTAGTAATGAGCGGCCTATGGTCGCTGAGTGAGATGTTATCGATGAATTGGCCCCTAGAGTGCAGTTCAGGGCTGTGTAATGTCCAATCAATTTTAAAAAACAGCCCCCTTCTTGCCAATGGCTCAAAGGAACCCATAGTTCCGTACCCATTGAAAATGTATGGGTCGTCGAGGTGACGAAGCAAACGCCAATACAAATTTCCACCGGGTACACCATTGAAGTCGCCCGAGAGTATTACGGGATGTGGACTTTCGTTCACCCAATCAATGATGTGTTTTGCCTGAAGACCCCTGTTTTTGTCTGTTGAGGCGAGTTTACTTAGCACAAATTGGCCCGCTTCTAAAAGTTCATCGCGAGAGTGCACTACTTCCATATCCTGGTCTTGAACACCGGTCGAACTTAAATGAACATTGATAACGCGCACCGTGTCGAAAGGCAGAGCGATGTCTGCATATTGGGCACTGGTTCGCGAATATCCCTGCTGGGTAAGACTGCTATACAATAATGGAGAACTACTTATTATTGGATATTTCGAATAAATAGCGACGGTATAATTCTTGCTCGCCGATGCGTAGGCCCGAAAAGGATAATACATGGCCAGTGGGCCCGCGGCAGACCTTCTAATCTCCTGCATACACAAAATATCGATGGATTGATCTTGTGACCATTTCCCTATATCTTTTGCAGCCGCTGTAGTTTGGTAAAACGCACGAACGTTGTAGGTGGCGACGTTAATTTCTTCTTCAGCAATAGCTTGAGCTCGTGCATAGGGCCACTGTGCCATCAATGGAAAAGCGAGAATAGCTAGCCCTATAACGTTGTTGATGGCTTTTCGAGGTTTGAATCTTAGCCAGAAGAGTAGCGCAATAGCGTGTGGCGCAATCAGGAGCGGTAATAGCAATGCCAAAATGCTTATTCCCGGTAATAATTCAGAAGGAACAAGACTCCCAAGTGCTATTGCTAGTGTCGCTCCGGTTAATGCGAGATTAAGCCAGTGAAGCAATATAAGCCGTTTCTTCACTTAGTCTTTTGATATTTTGAATAGGAATGCCTTTTCTTCTTTAGATAGGCTATCGTAACCAGAGGCTTTGATTTTATCCAGAATCTCGTTCATACGGGCTGTATCATCACTATTTGATGCTTTCGGAGAGGTGGCTTTTGTCCCACTTTTTTTATAATTCCTTTCACCGAAACTAAAGCCTTTCTTTCTCTTGCGCTGCTGCGGTTGCAGCCAGCTTCGAACAAAGTCGATGATTTGAAACAGGTAAACGTTCCATTCATTACCTGCACGCATACTTCGAATGAAAAAGAATGCAACGATAGCACCACCTAAATGTGCGATGTGGCCACCGGCATTTGCACTAGTTAAGTTTAAAACATCCAAGAGCACTAATCCTGCCGCAAGCATCCAATACTTTACTTCAAAAATCCCCCACAATCGTACGGGCATATTAGGCATGTACAATGCGCCGGCCACGAGTATGGCAATAACACCAGCGCTTGCACCAACCATAGACCCTGAGGTAAGAATGGGGCTAATATTGTAGAGAATAATATAAAGAACGCCACCCCCAATACCGCCGTAGATGTATAACGCCAGCATTCTCCGTTCACCTAGGTACTCCATAAGCATCTTTCCGGAGAAATAGAGAATGATCATATTGAAGAGAATATGACGGAAACCAAAGTGTGTGAACATGTACGTTAAGATGGTCCATGGACGCAATGCAAACCTAAAGGGACTTGAGGGGAGTGCTAAAAGGTCGTCAGCAATGTTCGGTATAAGGCCGAAATTACCCGTGAACAGGCTGGTAAAGGCATTAGTAAGACTGTAAGCTAGAAAAACGGCTATATTTAGATAGAGCAAACGGGTGAGGTAATCGCCCTTGAATGCATCATGTTTTACTCGATCAAAGAATTCGCTCATCTTCTAGTGGAAAGGCTTAAAGATACATTTCTCTGCGCCATTTTCGAATGAGAATATAGCCAAAGAGCATGCCTCCTAAATGCGCGAAATGTGCAATGCCGCTGTTACTTACACTGAACCCGTTGTAAAGTTCGAGCAAGCCATACCCAATGACGAAATACTTTGCTTTGATTGGGAAGAGAAAGTTGAGGTAAATCACTTGGTTTGGAAAGGTCATGCCGAAGGCGAGAAGTACGCCAAATACGGCGCCAGAGGCACCGACCATTGGTGCATTTAATAATCGGTTAAAACTTCCCCACGTCGGATTGGTATAATTAAATCCACGGTCAATTAAATCTTTACCGTCTCTCGTAATGGTTTCAAGTGCACCACTTTCGAGCGCAGCACTCAGTTGAAAATATTCAATAGCATTGACGCCTATCTGGAGCGCACTTGCGCCGAGTCCCGTGAGCAGGTAATAGGTTAGAAAACGCTTTGCTCCCCAATGGTTCTCCATAGCAGAACCTAAGAACCAAAGCATCAACATATTCGAAAAGATGTGCCCAAAGTTCCCGTGCATGAACATGTGCGTGACCAATTGCACCGGCAGGAACTCTGAAGATGCTGGGAAGTACAATCCTAGCCAGTCTGTGATGTCAATACCAAAAGTGCTTCGTATTGAAATCATGCCTAAAAAGAACAATCCGTTGATAATTAGAAGGTTCTTAACTACGGTGGGCATTAAATTAAAGCTGCGTTGGGCAATCATAGGAGCGTTTCTAAATCTTCAGGTGTTAATTCGATGATGACTTTTTTTCCTGATGGTGTGTATTGTGGATTACTGCTACTTAGCAGGCGTTCTTTTAACGCTTGCAACGCCTCCTTAGTTTTTGCAAATTCACTATTCGCCGCTTTTTTAGCCAAAGTCTGTGCGAAAGACTTTACAATTGAAGATTCGATAGCGTCGGGGTCCAATTCCTTTAATTGTTCAAGTAATTCTTCTAAAGCCGGCACTGCTGCTTCGGGCGATAGTAGCATAGGAGCGCCTACTAAGGAAAAATCGCCTGGATTTTTTTCTGGTCGAAGGTCAAAACCTGCTGTAGCAAACCAACCCTCGTGCTCTTGCAATAAAGCTTGATCTGCAGGTCCTACTTGAATCTCTTCGGGGAAAAGTAGTTGTTGCGACGGTAACGTTGCATTGCTTAATTTTTCCAGGTATTGGTCGTAGAAAACGCGGTATCTCGCAGCATTAATATTTATAATGAGCACTTTTCGTCCTAACAACGTAACCATGTGTTTGCCCCAAAGCAGCATGTTGGTGCTGTGTTCGTCTCCAGATTTTTCCGAATGTACATCCCAAAATCCCTCGATTTGATCTTCTGAACTGTATTCAAAAGTTTGGGAGGTGTTCAGGTATTTTTCCTGCGTAATACGCTGGTATTTTTCATCGTCGGAACGGAATCGCGGTGTTGGAGATTGTGTAGTTTCGAACGGATTAAAATTTGGATTCACCGTGATCTGTGGCGCCTTGGGCATTTGTCCATCAGGCAGTGGTGGAATAGCGAAACTCTGCTCAGCGTCAAAATCTATGGTCGGGGCAACATTAAATTGACCAATAGCATGGCGAGTAGCGCTCCTTAAAACTGCGTAAATAGCACGCTCATCTTCAAATTTAATTTCCGTTTTCGTGGGATGAATATTCACATCTATTTCAGATGGATCTACCGTAAGGTATAGGAAATACCCGGGGTGATGCTCGCCGGAGAGTACATCTTCGAATGCTTCGCGCAGCGCATTGTGTAAATAGGGTGATTTGACAAAGCGATTGTTGACAAAGAAGAATTGTTCTCCGCGTTTCTTTTTCGCGAATTCAGGCTTAATAACATAGCCTTCTACTTTTACTACCTCAGTTAATTCATTAATGGGTACGAGGCGTTCGTCAAACTTTCTTCCGAAAATCCCGGTGATGCGTTGGCGCAATGGCGAGGGTTTCAGGTGAAAAAGTAGGTTTTCATCACTTTTCATAACCCACTCGATATCGCCATGAACCAGAGCGACACGATGAAACTCATCAATACAATGCCGGAGTTCTATCCTATCGTTTTTCAGGAATTTTCGCCGTGCGGGGATGTTGTAAAAGAGGTTTTTAACGACAACTTGAGTCCCTTTATTCCATGGGTACGGCACAACAGATTGTACTTCGCTATCTTCCAATTTAAGTTCTAATCCTAGCCCTTCTTCATTCTGGTTGGTGCGCAAGAGCACGTGTGCTACTGCACCTATAGAGGCCATTGCTTCACCTCTAAACCCTCTCGTAGTGAGTTGGAATAAATCGTCAGCGGATTTAATTTTGGAAGTTGCATGCCTTAAGAAGCAGTGTCGAGCATCTTCTTCGTCCATCCCAGAGCCATTATCACTCACACTAATACTGGTCTTTCCTGATCCTAAAAGCGATAAAGTGATTTTTGTAGCACCAGCGTCTACGCTGTTTTCCAACAATTCTTTGACCACAGAAGACGGTCTTTGAACCACCTCTCCTGCCGCTATTTGATTGGCAACGTGATCAGGAAGTATGTTAATTGTGGGCACTAAGCGAGGAATTTAACTGCGACAATGACTAGGACAACAAGAAACAGAAAGCTGAAGAGTAAACGTTTACCGTAACCTTCACTAGCACCTGCACTTCTTTTTCTTCGCAGGTCCCAATTTTCTCTTAAGCGATCTCGGTATTTATCTTTATTCTGAAATGGAATTTCGTCAATGCCCTCTTTACGCTCCAGGATTCTCAAACGATCTTTACGCTCGTCATGAAATCTAGGTTGGTGTTGAAAACCGCGTGGCTGGCGTCGTTCAAATAGTCCCATATCTTTCTATATTCTCCTCTCAAAGGTAAGAACCCCTTGGCACTTTATCGACCTATGCACACACGCTTTCTAAAAGCCATTTTTACGGCCTCTTTACTTGCTGTTTTACCTGGTAAAGGGCTTTATGCTCAATCGTTTAATGTGGATTCCGCCTTGAGTGCGATGTCCATAGATGAGAAAATTGGCCAATTATTCATGGTCGCAGCGTATAGCAACAAGGGTGAAGACCATCAAGCGGAATTAGAAAAATTAGTACGACAATACCACATAGGGGGTGTCATTACTATGCAAGGTGGACCTGAACGTCAAAAGAAACTGTTGCATCGTCTTCAAAGTGCAGCGGCCTTTCCCTTGCTCGTTGGGCAGGATGCGGAATGGGGTCAGGCTATGCGTTTGGACAGCACTTATAAATTTCCAACATCACTTACAGTCGGTGCAGCAGGCGGGACCATGGATGCCTATGATTTAGGACACGCCTTAGCGGATGAGTGCAGCGCAGTAGGTGTGCACATGAGTTTCTCTCCAGTACTCGATGTCAATACGAATCCAAACAACCCTATCATTGGAGCGCGATCCTTTGGTTCTAATCCGGAGCTTGTAAATGCACTAGGCGTAGCAATAGTCGAAGGAATTCAAGATCGGGGCGTGCTCGCCTGTGGAAAGCATTTTCCAGGCCATGGAGATACGCACCAGGACAGCCATAAAACACTACCGAAGGTAGAACGTACCCTTAAAGAACTTATGGAAGTAGAGTGGGTGCCGTACAAGGGTGCGATTGACGCGGGTGTTGCGGCCATAATGATTGCGCATTTGAACATCCCTTCCCTTGAGCCGTCGGGAAAACCGACAAGCCTTTCGCACAAGGTGATTCAAGAGATTTTAAGAGATCAGTGGGGGTATGAAGGTATAGTTATTACGGATGCCTTGAATATGAAAGGTGCAGCAGCCTTTGCTCCTCCTGGGGAGCTAGAGTTGGCGGCTTTTGCGGCGGGTAATGACATATTGTTGTTTCCCATGGATGTGCCAAAGGCAACCAAAGCCTTCCAAAATGCACTTGAAACGGATAAGGTTTCGATTAAATCCCTAGACGAGCGAGTCAGAAGAATTTTAGTGGCAAAGTCAAATTGCAGGGCGTATACGGATTGGCTTGAAGCGAAAAAGTCGGCCGATCCTACTCTGATAACCTCAGACCACGGTTCTTTTGAAAGAGAAGATAATAACCAAAGAGTGTCGTTTAATCTGATCCGAAATGCAGCGACTTTATTAAAAACCGGCAGTGCTTCCTTTCCCATTAAAAATCTAGAGCAAAACTTTATTCACATCGCCATCGGCGATTTTGAATCTGCAGGAACGGTTAAGCAATATCTTGACCGCTACAAGGAAATGCCCCATCACCATGGGGTTGATGTGGACGATCAGGAAATGGCATCCAAAGACGCCTTTGTGGTTACCTTCCATCAAGATGTCAAGAACCCATGGAGACGATACAAACTGGAGGCGTATGAGAAAGAGCTACTCGATCGTTTGGCAGCTACTGGCAAACCCGTATACATTTTACATTTTGCCAATCCTTATGGGGTTTTGAGTTACCCAAGTTTGGGAGAAAACGTCCGTGTTTTAGTCATGTATGAGAACGATGAATACGCCCAGCTTTTGGCACCACAGTTCTTGTTTGGAGCACGTGAGACCAGGGGCTTATTACCGGTAGATTTAAACCATTGGGGAAAGACCGGTGATGGCGAGAAAACGGAGGAGTTACTTCGATTGAAGTACGGTATCCCTTTTGAGGTAGGCCTTGATGCGGGGCCTTTAAATCGTATCGATTCTACCGTAGCGCATGCCATCGCAGCAGGTGCAACACCCGGCGCGCAGGTATTGGTCGCGCGATATGGAACGGTAGTTTATTCCAAATCTTTTGGTTCACAGACCTATCCGAAGTCTAAGCCGGTGGAGTGGACCGACCTTTATGATATTGCCTCTGTGACCAAGATTACGGCGACGCTTCCGGGAATCATGAAATGGTACGAGAAACAGCCGTTACTCTTAAAATCGACCTTAGGTAATCATACAGATCGGTTAAAGGGCACTGACAAAGAAAAATTGGTTTTCGAAGATGTCCTTGCACACCAAAGTGGCTTGCAATCTTGGATTCCCTTTTATTGGTCTACCATTGAAAATGATAGTGTAAAGTCGTATTGGTACACATCAAGTCCGGTTGAGGGGTATAATGAGGTAGTCCAAGGGATGTATTTGCGTTCGAGCATTCGCGATACCATGTTCGCAATGTTGGCCGCTAGCCCGCTGGAAGGAACGGACTACCGCTATTCCGATCTAGGGTATTATTTGTTTCAAGAAATGTTAGAGGAACGATTCAATGAACCGCTTGACCAGTGGGTTTCGAATACATTTTACAGCCCTATGGGCGCAGATCGTTTAACATACAATCCCTTAGCAGCAGGATTTTCTAAAAGCGAGATTGTCCCTACTGAGGTAGATGGTTATTGGCGTAATACAACGGTTCACGGTACGGTTCACGATATGGGGGCAGCAATGATGAATGGTGTTGCGGGCCATGCGGGATTGTTTGCAAATGCCAACGATTTAGCGAAAATGATGCAGATGTATTTGAACGGTGGCTACTACGGTGGGCATCGCTATTTTCAGGAACGAACTATAGATGTATTCAGTCGTTGTGCCTTTTGTGAATTGCAGAACAGACGTGGCTTAGGTTTTGATCGGAAGCAATTGGAGGATGGGCCAGGCCCCAGTTGTACTTGTGCATCTGAACAAAGTTTTGGTCATACGGGTTTTACAGGTACAATGGTTTGGATCGACCCGAAAGAAGACTTGCTCTATATTTTTCTAAGCAATAGAACTTTTCCGGATGCTGAGAATTGGAAACTCAGCAAATTGGACGTTCGAACCGATATACAAGAGTACCTTTACGACGCCCTTAAATAAGAGAAAAACCTTAGCCGCATGAAAATTGGAATTGTTTGTTATCCTACCTACGGTGGATCAGGAGTGGTTGCCACGGAATTAGGAATTCAATTGGCTAAAAAAGGCCATGAAATACACTTCATCACCTATAGTCAACCCGTCCGACTTGATATTCTAGAGCCGAATATCTTTTACCACGAAGTGAATGTGCACGATTATCCGCTGTTTGAATACCAGCCCTATGAACTGGCGCTGAGTTCAAAAATGGTCGATACCGTCTTAACAGAAGGTATTGAATTATTGCACGTTCATTATGCCATTCCTCATGCCTATGCGGCATATATGGCCAAAAAAATACTGCTTGAAAAAGGCAAATATTTGCCGGTAGTCACAACACTTCATGGGACGGATATAACCCTCGTGGGTAAGAATCCTTCTTACAGGCCTGCAGTAACGTTTTCGATCAACAAGAGTGATGTTGTCACAAGCGTGAGCGAGAGTTTAAAGAAAGATACCTTGAGCTCTTTTGTGATAAAAAATGAGATCGAGGTAATACCAAATTTCATCGATATCGATCTCTATCAAGTTGAAGAAGAGTGTAATAGGACGCAAATAGCTCCCAACAATGAGCGGATTGTTATTCATATTTCCAATATGCGTGAGCTGAAGCGTATTCCGGATGTCATTTCCATTTTCCACCGTATTCAGAAGGAAGAAGATGCCATATTATTAATGCTCGGTGATGGACCTGAACGAGAGCGGGCGGAACAACAAGTTCGAGACTTGGGTATAGCTGATAAGGTGAAGTTTTTAGGTAAAACTAAGGAGGTACGCAGACTGCTTTGTATGAGTGACCTTTTCCTGCTAACATCGGAAAATGAGAGTTTCGGTTTAGTCGCTCTTGAAGCGATGGCTGCGAAGGTACCTGTGATTAGCTCAAATACTGGTGGTATTCCGGAAGTAAACGTGCATGGTGTCACCGGATATTTGGCATCACCAGGCGCAGTTGAAGAAATGGCAACTTACAGTTTGTCGCTGTTACAAGACGACGAAAAATTAGCCCAGTTCAAGCAGCAGGCTTTCGAACATGCGAAGAAATTCTCAATTGAAAAGATTGTTCCCATGTACGAGGCTGCCTATGAAAAAGCCCTTATGGCCATTTGGTAGTCTTGTTTGAGACATGATTTTATGTCGTTTTCGAGTCGCAAGAAATTATGTGCAATTTTTTTTGTGCCTAGCGGAGAATAAAGACATTTATCCCCCAATTCGCTTTGTTTTGTACCCCTCTTTTTGCAAAAATTCAGTGGCTTTGTCGCGAACATTGCCTTGAAGGATGATTTCTCCGTCTTTGCTGCTTCCTCCAACGCCGCAATGTTGTTTCAATGATTTACCTAAGGCTTTAAGTTCTTCGTCGCTACCCATAAATCCTTTAATAAGCACGACCTGCTTACCACCACGTCCCTTCTTTTCAAAATATAATTCGAGCAGTTGATCGCCAGGGTTCAATTGGTCTGCAGCTACGCTGTCAAATACAGGAGGTTCAAATTCTGGATTCGTACTAAAGACAAAGCCGCCTAAGTCCTCTAAATTGATTTTCTTTGGTCTATTCTTTTTAGCCATATCTATGAGCCGCTACATTTCTAGTCTTAGTAATCCAAAAGTAAAGGAGATTGTCCAATTAGTCTCTAAAAGTAAAGTGCGTAAAGTCTTTGGCGTTTGTATCGTAGAAGGACGACGAGAAGTAGACCGTGCACTTGCTTGTAATTGGGAGATGAAAGAGCTCTGGACGCTCGAAAATACCGAGCCTGTGGCGGGTGTTCCAGATACGGTTGACCGGTATGAAGTATCCGCTAAGGTTTATGAGAAGATCGCATACCGTGATTCTACGGAAGATGTTGTTGCTGTTTTTTACCGTCCGGATGGCAGTTTTGCGTCCCGATCGAAGGTTTTGGAGGCCGCGAGTCTCATCGTTGTTGTCGAAGGCATCGAGAAACCTGGAAATCTTGGTGCAATTATGCGCACGGCTTTGGCCGCAGGCGCCGGAGCGATTGTTCTAGCTGATCCTGCCTTGGATCCATTTGGCCCGAATGTCGTTCGTAACGCTACAGGCGCTTTGTTCGAACTCCCAATTTTCATGGGATCTAGCGACCAAGTGCAGCAATGGTTAATGGAAAGTGGCTTCACAAGTTATATTACTCACATGCACGAGAACGCCACGGCGATGTATGATGTGAAATGGGCGAAGAAATCGGCAATAATTGTTGGCGAGGAAAGTAAAGGACTCTCTGAGGATTGGTTGAATAAAGGCTTTGAGAACATCATCATACCTATGGCAGGCAGAGCCGTGGACAGTCTAAATGTGAGCGTGGCTGCAGCCGTTTTGCTGTATCAGTGTGCGGGATCGCAAAAGAATTAGGGTAGGGCTGAAAAAGATACGGTCCGCCGAAGCGGACCGTATACCAAACCAATAAACCTAAGTTACCTTTTCGGGTACCTCTCAAAGATAACGAGATAATATAGCTTTTGTTGAAGATTTTCCTGAAATTAAAACGTTTTGATGCGCCTACGTATTTGTAAAGTGTATACTTTTTGCTCAAAAGTGTCTCGATTGAGACTGTTGTTTCAAGTGTGTTTCGAGCGCTTCAGCGGTAGGACTTTCGCTAACTTTAATTAGTTGATCTGGAGGGCCGGAATAAAGTAATTGTCCGCCTAATTCACCACCTTCTGGGCCAATCTCAATCACATGGTCGCAGCGTTGTATGACGTCCAAATCGTGTTCGATAACGATAACCGTATGTCCTAGGTCAACCAATTCGTTAAAAGCACGAAGTAACTTTTTTACATCATCAAAATGAAGCCCCGTCGTGGGTTCGTCAAACAAGAACAGTGTCTTACCATTCTTAATCCCCTTTGATAGGAAAAAGGCCAATTTTACCCGCTGTGCTTCGCCACCACTCAACGTTGAGCTGCTTTGACCAACATGTGCGTACCCCAATCCTACATCTTGCAACGGTTGAAGTTTGTTTGAAATTTTTCGCTCATTGTGTGCGGCAAAGAATCCGATGGCTTCATCAATGGTACAATCCAAGATGTCAGAAATGGTTTTGCCGTGAAACTTTATCTCTAGTATTTCTGCTTTAAAGCGTTTACCGTTGCACGTTTCGCATGGCAGGTGCACATCCGCCATAAACTGCATTTCAATGGTCACTTCACCTTCACCCTTGCAGGCGTCGCATCTGCCGCCGTCTGTATTAAAGCTAAAGTGCTTTGCCTTGTAACCTCTTATGCGGGCCAATTCTTCACTCGCAAAAAGATTTCTAATATCGTCGTAAGCCTTGAGGTACGTCACTGGATTAGATCTCGAGGATTTGCCTATGGGATTCTGATCCACCATCTCCACATGTTGAATCGCATCCAAATCGCCTTTTAACGCTTTGTGAATTCCCGGCCGTTCTCCGACCATTTCTAGATGTTTTTTGAGTGCCGGATAGAGTATTTGTTTAATGAGTGTACTCTTGCCAGATCCGCTCACGCCTGCTACTACACTAAATACTCCTAACGGGAATGAAATGTCAAAACCTTTAAGATTGTGTTGGCGCACACCTTCTAAAATAATTTCACCCGTCGCTTTTCTTAATGCCTGCGGTATAGGAATTTGCTGAGTACCGTTTAAATAAGCAGCAGTTAAAGATGTTGGATGACTCAAAACGTCTTGTGGCAGACCAGCGGCTATGATTTCTCCACCCAGATTTCCAGCTGCTGGGCCTATATCAATGAGGAAGTCTGCCGCGCGCATAAATGCTTCTTCGTGTTCAACAACGACTACGGTATTCCCATTATCGCGCAAAGCTTGAATTACGGTGATAAGTTGTTGCGCATCCTTAGGGTGCAGGCCGATGCTCGGTTCATCTAAAATATAGAGCGAGCCTACAAGCGAAGAGCCCAGAGATGTGGCCAATTGAATCCGTTGGCTTTCTCCACCGCTTAGAGTACTAGATATCCGGTTTAAGGTAAGGTAGGGTAGGCCTACAGAAATGAGAAAGTCAATCCGTGTGGTGATTTCCGTGAGCAACCGCTTTGCGATACTGGCGTCTTGCTCGTCCAACTTCAGTTCTTGGAAGAAGACCTTGAGCTTGCGAAGCGGAAGTTCGACTAAATCGCTAAGTGACTGAGTTCCCACTTTGACATAATTCGCTTCGGGCTTTAGTCTTTTGCCTTTACAAGTGGTACAAACCGTTTTTCCGCGATAGCGGCTCAACATGACGCGAAACTGAATCTTATAGCTTTTACTCTCGAGATGTTTGAATAGAGCATTGATGCCTTTGACACCTTTAGCCCCGTCCCAGAGCAAGGCTTTTTCCTCATCTGTTAGATCGATGTAAGGGCGATGCACGGGAAAATTATGCGCTGAAGCACCTAGGATGAACTTATCCTTCCATTTACCCATAGTTTCCCCCTTCCATGGCGCAATACAGCCTTCGTAGACACTTAAATGCGGGTTTGGTATAACAAGGTCTTCATCAATGCCCATAGTGCTCCCGAAGCCCTCGCATTTTGGACAGGCCCCTAAAGGGTTATTGAAGCTAAATAAATGCAACGTAGGTTCCGTGAAGCTGATACCATCAAGTTCAAACAGGCTATTGAATACCATTGTGGGTATTTCGTCCATAAAGCGCAATTCACACTCGCCGCGTCCTTCGTAAAATGCCGTTTGAATGGAGTCTTGTAGACGGTAGTCGTTGTCTTCGTCGTTATACCGCACAACGGCACGGTCGACCACCAATTGAATCTTCTCCGCTGAATAGGTGTTTTCTTCAAGAACCTCTTCAATACTGACGATGGTTCCATCCACTAAAATTCGTGCAAACCCTTGCTGTGATAAAATGGACAAATGTTCGAGCGTAGTTCGGTCCTTAAAAGTCACTGGGGCTGTAATCAGGAACCGAGTGCCTTCGTCGAGCCGGTGAATGGTTTTCATGACATCACTTACGTTGTGCCGTTTAACTAGTGCACCAGAGACCGGACTGTAGGTCTTTCCAATTCTTGCAAACAGTAATTTTAGGTAATCGTAAATTTCCGTCGTTGTACCAACAGTTGATCGCGGATTTCGACTACTTACCTTCTGTTGAATGGCCACAGCTGGTGGAATTCCTTTGATGTATTCAACTTTAGGTTTATCTAATTTCCCTAAAAATTGACGGGCATATGCGCTTAGACTCTCCACATATCGGCGCTGTCCCTCTGCGAAAAGTGTATCAAAGGCCAGCGAACTCTTCCCAGAACCACTTACACCGGTGATCACAACCAGTTGGTTTCTAGGAATATTAACGCTCACATCCTTGAGGTTGTGAACTGCGGCACGTTTGATTTCTATGTGTGTTGTCATAATGTAGGGTGGAGGGCAAACGACAAATTTAACCGAATTGGAACGGTTTTTGTTTCTTTACTAGTATATTCACAGCAGAATTAATCATAAAAACACTTCGCCTATAGAACGACCGTTACGCTAAATCCTTTATTATGAACATAGGAAAGCTAGCAGACCACGAATTAGTGGCGTGTTACCGTAATGGTCAGGAAATTGCTCTAGAAGTGTTGATTCGTCGTCACAAAAAGCGAATCTTTCTCCAGATTTACAGTAAAGTACAGGACCGTGAAATTGCTGACGACTTGTTTCAAGAGACGTTTATCAAGATCATCCGTTCGTTGCGTAAGTCCAATTATGAGGAAAAAGGCAAATTTTTGCCTTGGGCCTTGCGAGTGGCTAACAATACTACGCTAGATCATTTCCGTCGCGAATCGCGCAAGAAGGAAGTAAGAACGAGCGGGGAATACACGGTTTTCGATACCTACGGGGAATCTGATCAGCCCATGGAGGCTGCGCTTATTGAGGCTCAAATCAATGAGGATCTACACCGATTGATTGAAGCATTGCCTGAAGAACAGCGCAAGGTTTTGGAACTGCGTATTTTTTGCGGCTACAGTTTCAAGGACATTGCGGAAGAGACGGATGTTAGTATAAATACCGCGCTAGGCCGCATGCGATATGCGATCACCAATATTCAAAAGCTCATGGTAACCCACAATATCAGTCTAGAAGGGTAAATTATTTGCGTTGGATATACGAATGGTTTTGGTCGTTGCGTTATGTCATAGTAATCTTAAAAGTGTCGCTATGGCCAAAACACTACCTTATGAAAATCTGGACGTGGATGCGTCTGAAAAAAACATCCAATTTTTACTTACGTACAGTAAAGTTACAGCTAGCATTAGACTGGAAAATCAACTAGAGGAATTAGAATTTCTTTACCAAAATTAAAAAAGCCCGCTTTTAGCGGGCTTTTTTAATTTTAGTTGGCGACATCTGAGAAAAATTTGAGCCGTAATAATTGCAATTCGTTTTCGTCGTAATCTTCTCCAAACTCCTTGAGCAATTCCATCATAGAACCGCTTTCACACTCTTCTGTGAGAAAATCGAACACCTCTTCAATGCTTTCTTCATCCATAATGTCTTCGAGGTAGTAATCGATATTGATTTTCGTGCCGCTTTGAACAATACGGTCCATTTCATCAATAAGGTCTTGCATTTTGAGCCCCTTTGCACTTGCAATGTCTTCTAGCGGCAACTTGCGATCTGTACTTTGAATAATATACACCTTAAGCGCACTCTTATTAGCAACGCTTTTGAATATCATGTCCTGCGGCCGGTCTATATTGTTTTCCGCTACATAAGCACTAATCACCTCTACAATTGAACTTCCATACTTCTTGGCTTTACCTTCACCTACACCTTGCACATTTTTTAACTCGTCCAGATTGCAAGGGTAAATTGTAGCCATTTCACTCAAGGAATTTTCCGCAAATACAGCATATGGCGGCACACCTTTTTGCTGTGCAATTTTCTTTCGTAGGTCCTTGAGAATACCAAAAAGTACACTATCCATTGCAACAACTTTCTTCGTTTCGTTTGCGCCGCTATTAAGTTGCTGGTAATTTAATTCTTTGCGCACTTTAAAGGCTTTGGGGAGTTTCCCTTTGTTTCCTTTTTCAGTGACGTGAACGGTTCCGTAGGATTCTATATTTTTTTCGAGGTACCTGCGAATAATTCCCTGGCGAATGACAGCACGCAGATGACTCTCTGTTTTGTCCTTTTGAATAGCCCAGGTTTTCAATGTTTCTGCATCATTTTGAACAAGAACGGCGGTTTTATTTCCGCGGAGTATGTTGATGACTTCTGAAGTTTTGAATTTTCCGTGGGTTTCATTAACACAAGCAATAACGTCGAGGAGCTCTGCGCTGGCATCTACTTTTTCACGAGGATGGCGGCAGTTGTCGCACATCTTTTCACAGTCGTCTTCATGGAATTCTTCCCCGAAGTAATGCAGTAGACCTCTTCTTCGGCAAGTCGCGGCTTCAGCGTAACCAGTCGCCTCTTCTAGTAGTTGACGTCCAATTTCTTGCTCGCTGACAGGCTTTTTACTCAAAAACTTTTGTAGTCGTTCGATATCCTTTATGTCGAAGTAAGTGATACACGTACCCTCACCGCCATCCCGACCGGCTCGGCCGGTCTCCTGGTAGTAGCTCTCTAAGCTTTTTGGCATATCGTAGTGCAATACAAAGCGCACATCGGGTTTGTCAATACCCATTCCAAAAGCTATTGTTGCGACTATCACATCGCAGTCTTCATTCAAAAAGGCATCTTGATGTTTGATGCGCTTGGCGCTTTCTAGTCCTGCATGATAAGGAAGAGCATTGATCCCGTTGATTTGGAGATGTTCAGCAAGATCCTCTACTTTTTGGCGTGATAGACAATAAACGATAGCACTCTCACCAATGTTCTGACTGAGTAGTTTTATGATATCATGGTCAATATCACGCTTTGGTCGTACCTCGTAATAAAGATTAGGCCGGTTGAAACTAGATAGGAAGATGCTGGGTTCTTCCATGCCCATGGTCTTGATGATATCTGCCTGAACCTTAGGTGTTGCCGTAGCTGTAAGGGCAATGACCGGTTTACGACCTAATGCTTTTACACTGTGCTTGATCGTTCTGTAGTCTGGTCGGAAATCATGCCCCCATTCTGAAATACAATGCGCCTCGTCTATGGCGAAGAAACTAATTTCTATCTCTTTTAGTAATTCGATGTTACTCGCCTTATTCAGCGATTCCGGAGCTACATAAAGAAGTTTAGTCAGCCCCGCTCTCAAGTCGGCGTGCACCTGCTCCATTTCTTTTTTCGTCAAAGAGCTATTTAGAACGTGAGCAACGCTGTCTTTTTCAGAATAGCCTCTTATGGCATCGACCTGATTTTTCATCAGTGCGATAAGGGGACTAACAACTATAGCAGTGCCTGGGCTTGCCAAAGCAGGGAGTTGGTAGCACATACTCTTTCCTCCGCCCGTTGGCATGATGACAAAAGTATCCTTGCCGGTAGCGACACTCTCTATAATGGCCTGTTGATTTCCTTTAAATCCTGAAAAACCGAAATAGGTCTTTAAATGGTCTTCCCAGTTCACCGACATAAGCGTGTGGTTTGTTCCCTTTTAATATACGCCAATTTTCAGCGGATTGTGAAGGTACTACAGATTGTTTTTCGGATTTTTGGGCTTTCAAAGAATCTATGAACACTGCGAACACCAAAAATTCAATGAGTTTTCTGGAGCACCTCGGGGAGCTTCGTTGGCATCTAATGCGCAGCTCATTAGCGATTCTTTTGTTTTCGGTCGTTGCGTTCATGAATAGGGCCATCGTTTTTGACCAATTGATTTTTGGACCTAAACAGCCTGATTTCTTGACCTACCGCTTTTTCTGTTGGTTGTCCAGTTATATAGGTGGTGAAGTTTTCTGTTTTGATGAAGTTCCTTTTGAGCTTTTAAACATGCGCATGAGTGGGCAGTTTCAAATGCACTTGTGGGTATCATTAGTCGCAGGCGTAATTGTCGCTTTCCCTTATGTTTTTTGGGAGATTTGGCGATTTGTAAAGCCAGGATTGCATGAAACCGAACGCAAAAGCAGCAAAGGAGTCATTTTCTTTACCACTTTGTTGTTTTTATCAGGCGTATTTTTCGGGTATTACGTGATCGTTCCTTTGAGTATTCAATTCCTTGGGACGTATACTGTGAGTGCGGAAGTGATCAATAGAATCGATTTGACCTCATACATTAGCATGGTAAGCTCCATTACTTTGGCCACGGGAATTTTATTTCAATTGCCCATCGTGGTGTACTTCTTTAGTAAGTTAGGCCTTGTAACGCCAGATTTGCTCAAACAATATCGCCGCCACGCCATCGTTGGTATATTGCTGTTGAGTGCGATCATTACGCCTCCGGATCTCGCCTCACAGATTTTAGTCACTTTACCGGTATTGATTTTGTACCAAATCAGCATCATGGTCAGTAGACGCATTATGAAAAGAAAAGCCGCACAAACGTGAAACTAGAAGCAAAACATATCGTCAAAAAATACCGCTCCAGGACTGTCGTGAATGATGTCAGTTTTGAAGTGAATCAAGGCGAAATTGTCGGATTACTAGGTCCTAATGGTGCGGGGAAAACCACCAGTTTTTATACGGTAGTTGGCTTGATTCGTCCCTACAGCGGTGAAGTGCTTTTGGACGGTAGGTCCATTCAAAAGATGCCTATGTTCAAACGGGCACAGTTAGGCATTGGCTATTTAGCACAGGAGGCTTCGGTCTTTCGCAAGCTCAGTGTTGAAGACAATATCAAAGGCGTTTTGGAGATGACGAAGCTCTCAAAGTCAGCGCAAGCGGACCGGTTAGAGGAGTTACTCGAAGAGTTTGGACTGGCCCACATTCGTGCGACACGTGGCGATCTATTAAGTGGCGGGGAGCGTCGCCGAACAGAAATAGCTCGTGCACTAGCTACCAAGCCAAAGTTTATCTTACTGGATGAACCATTTGCTGGAGTAGACCCCATTGCAGTTGAGGACATTCAGGGCATTGTTGCCGGATTGAAGAAAAAGAATATTGGCATCTTGATTACAGATCATAATGTCCAAGAAACTTTAGCGATCACAGACCGCACGTATCTCATGTTTGAAGGTAAAATTCTAAAAAGCGGTACCGCAGAAGAATTGGCTGCGGATGAGCAGGTACGTCGCGTTTATCTGGGTCAGAACTTTGAGCTAAGGGCACGCAGATAATTCATCATTCTTTTGGTTAATGGTTCACGAGGTATACGGGGTTTTCGTAGTTCGTATCCCTGCAGTTTTGGTGCGAATCGCTCGAGGGCTTTCTTGTAAAGCGGTAGGTCGTATTCGTTCATGCTTTCCCAAACGGCTTTAGCGCCAACTTCTTTTTTCTTTCCACCACTGTTGTGATGTTCTACAAGGGTATTCTTCCAACCCAATAATTCCCCAAAGTAAGCAATAGATGCCGCGTAATGCTCGGTAAAGCCAACGGCGTCCAGCCTATCAAAATTGGCCAACGCTTTGCGCAGCACTTCGGAATCTTCTAAAAATTCCCTTTGATTGAGGTAGCCGCTTAAAAAAGCCGTTTGACGGTTATTGCTTTGGACCAATTTTGTGAAGTCTTCCGGCGTTTCAACCCCTTCCATGAGATTCGCATGCTTCTCATTCATGCGTTTGCTGTAGTGGTTGTAATGGCTTATGCTTCTGGCGATGGGTTCGCGAAGAAGGGTCACCACTGTGGCATCAGAGGCAATTATGACAGGACGCAGCGGGAAATGGCCATAGATGCATTTGATTTTTGGATCCGCTAGGGCTTTTGCAAGGTTTTCGTCTAAATCTTGGTGCGAATAAATAGCGGCTCTTTCGGCTTCTTCATAATTGGATTCCAATAAAAGTCGCAAGGAAGTCCCTGCGGTTTTTGGGATGTGAATAAAAACGAGTTTCTTTGACTTAGACATAGGCTCGAAAATACGTGTTAAAAACCAAAATACAGGCACCCGTCTTTATTCTAGGCATGCACCGCAGTGGCACCACCATGGTGGCGCAAGCGCTGGCTTCGGCTGGAATATATCCAGGGGCCATTTGTGACCACAATTCAGAGCCGCTTTATGCGATTGATATTAACGACCGCTTGCTTGAAACGGCCGGTGGTAATTGGAGTGATGTCCCGGGCGAAGAGCTTTTAGAGTCTTCTCTTGGTTCCGCTTTGAGTGAAGTACAACCGCGCGATTTATATGCAGCACACTTGAAAGTTGCAACGGGCAGTTCTTTTCGCCAATGGTTGCATTATTCGGGGCCTTGGATGGTTAAGGATCCACGATTGAGTTTGACGTTGCCATGGTGGTTGAGACGTTTTCCTGATGCAAAAGTCATTTGGGTACTTCGTGATGAAGCCGCAGTGGTCGATTCACTCCTTCGTCGGCAATCTCTTTCCTACGAGGCGCAAAGTACCTTAAACGCTGAAAGTGCATTAAACTTGGCTCGCACGTATAGCGCCAATGCAGCGAAACTTCTCAAACGCTATGGCGTGGACTACCGTACCGTTCATTATGAAGATTTAACCAGTAGTGATGAAGCGCTTCAGCGTAAGACTTGGTTTGGATTATACCAGTTTTCAAATGTTAAACCGGGTCAAATGACTGGTTTTGCACAACGGGGTTTGAAGCAATCTGAAGAAAGTGTAGCGAAAGCGTCAACGCACGCGTTGCCTTCCAATGGACCGTTGGTGAGTGTGATTGTACCCAATTATAACCATGCGGACTATTTAGACGAGCGGATTTCCACCATCGTTAATCAGTCATATAAAAACATAGAAGTCCTGCTCATGGACGACTGTTCAACGGATGATAGCCGTTCGGTATTGGAGAAATGGGCTGCAAAGGATGATCGTATAGAGGTACTTTTCAACGAAAAAAATTCAGGAAGCCCGTTTGCGCAATGGGAACGTGGTTCAGTTTGGGCAAAAGGAAAATATCTGTGGATTGCTGAAAGTGATGATGCCTGTGCTTTGGATATGTTGGCGTTACATGTGGATGCTTTAGAGCGCAATGAAAAGGCAGTAATGGCCTACAGTCACAGCCATTTAGTGGATGAAAAGGGCTCGTTTCTACGAGATTTTAGAGAGGATTACGGATTTATTTTTGGCGATGCTTCACGTTGGAAATCGGACTTTACAGTGGAAGGCAAGGTAGAAGTTGCGGGAAGCATAATTTTTTCAAACACCATACCTAATGCGAGCGGAGTTTTATTTCGAAAATCGGTTTTTGATCAGGTGGGTGCGCCGGAGACGAGTTGGCGCTTGAACGGCGATTGGTTGTTCTACGCTCGGTTATTGCAACACGGTGAATTGCAGTTTTTTGCCGAGGCAAGGAACTATTTTCGTTTTCACGAGCGTACGCAGCGTTCTAGAGCTATTGCCAGTTACACGGCCTTTGATGAGATTTTAGCGATGTATACCATTTTCGAGCGAGAAGGATGGACGGATACTAAGACACTTCAGTCTGCTCGAGCGCAAGTTGCGATGTGGTGGGCAGGCAATGTGTTTAGCATGAAATGGACCTGGGATGTATTGCGAAATAATGTGCGGTTGTTTGGCGTTTTCAGTAGATATCGCAGTGGATTGCTGAGCTATTTAGTGAAGAGTGCATTGATAAAATCGGCCGGTGCAGTTGTAAAGGCGATGGGATTAAAGGAGCCGGTAAAGAAATTGGCTGCTCGATTATTTCCAAAAACGTTTTTCCCCTACTAATGAAGATTTCTGTCATCATACCGGCTTACAATGCTTTCGAGACCCTTGGCGAAGCCTTGATTTCTGTAGAGCAGCAGCATGTTCAACCGTTTGAGGTGGTTGTGGTGAACGACGGTTCCACGGATGCTACCGCAGATGTGATTCAATCGTTTATGGACCGATTGCCTTTGGTTTGCGTGGATCAAGAAAATGCGGGATTGGGTGCGGCTCGGAATGCAGGCATGCACGCCGCGAAAGGCGATACGTGGGCCTTTTTAGATGCAGACGATGTGTGGGGCACTAATAAATTGGCCCATGCGCGGGATTATCTGATGCGCTTTCCACAGGTGCAGTGGTTTTATACGCCCATTTTCGAATGGAGTCCAGGTACAGAGGGTGCAGGTATGCGCATGCGCGCTTGTCCAAAGATCCATAGTGTGGAAGATTTTCTAGCTTTTAATCCCATTGTACCCAGTACGGTGATTATGCGCTCGGATACTTCGTTTACGTGGGAGGAGGACCGCGACATGCAAGAAGATGTCGGTGCCTATTTATCGTTATTTGCTCAAGGCATCATGCCTATGAAGATACCGCATTGCACCACGAAGTATCGATTGGATTTTGGAATGACAGCCGATGCCGAAGGTCATGTAAATAAGGTGATGCGAGCAGTGATAAAGGCCAGGAAATTGGGGCATATTGACGATCAACAAGTAGCACTTTATGAGGTGCGTAAGGCCTATGAACTTGCACGGACGTACAAGAAACGCGGCGATGAAAACGGGCAGAAAAAGTGGAAAAAGGAAGCATTGCGAAGGGCAAAAGCAACGCACGTTCCTACAAGCCTACTGTGGCGACTTCGCTGGTTGATCTAAGAAAATCATGTGAGTAAAGCTGAGGTAGGAGAAAGGATAGTCGTTCAGCCCTTTTGTCCACTGCAAGGCCGATCTACTCTTTCCATTAAAGTTTCTGTCGATACTTAGGTTGAGTATGCGGGGCCAATCACCGTCTCTGAAATATCCAGTAAAGGTTTTTAATTCAGCGTGGACGCCAAAACCCTGGTCCATTCTTTGGGTGAACCTCAGGTTATAGAGAAATCCATCGTTTTGGGGGTAGTCCACCCAATGGGTCTGATAGACCTGAAAGCCGGCATCGGAAGAAACCCAAAAATCGGAATACTTTAAGTTCCATCTTCCAGTAAAAAAGAAAGCGTACGCGGGTGCATCGGTAAAGCGTGCATTATTTAGTGGACCTGCTGCGGTCTTAAGGTGGGTAGTGAAGTACAATTCTTTTCTGCCGTTAACCCCATCTTCATAGAGCAGATGCGAAATATTTACAATAACGTCTCCCGCTTGAATACCCTGTCCACTTTCTCCTCTGGAAGCGCGTAGATCACGCACGTCTGTGGTAGTTCTAAACGCTTCTACACTCTGGTGTACAACGTTAAATAATGTTTTTCCTGTGACCAATTGGACTTCATTGTGCCAATTGATGAATTGATCATCTCCACGAAGGCTGATTTGTGCACTGGAGCTCGCGTAGCTTTTATGTGCGCCGGCCACGGTTGGTATAGGCAAGGCGTTTGGTCCCAAAAATGCATGAGAATACGTCATGTATTGCGTCCATGGTGTAGCTCCATCCCAATTGTGCGTTTGATTCCACCAGTTGAATTGAGCTTGAGCACTGTAAGTGACCAATGAAAGAATAAGTATGGTAGCACTGCGACGCATTATTCGAGATCGGTTTTGATTTTCTGACGCAGGTAAATGAGATTGGCATTCTTTTCCGCCATGTGCTTGTACTTCTCTTCCGGCAGGTATAGTTTTTTCACTTGCTCGCTTTCTACTAAAATGGTTTCGAATCGCAAAGCAAAATTGTCCAGCTTCTTTCTCAAATAGGGGACCAATTCCTTCTGCTCCTCATTGAAGTAGCCCAATTGAATGTTATTATCCAGCGATATCTGAAGTGTGTTCTTGTCCAAAATTTTGGGAATTTGCGCCGAAAGCAACGTACGGATAGCCGTTTTTACATGCCGCTGTTTTACATACGTTGAAATCGCATCAACCAATTCCTTTTCGTTAAACACACTCTGTGGGCCTTCCTGTACCTGAGGGGCAGACTCTTCAGTCGCTTCGCTGGGCACAAATACAGGCGCTTTATCCTCAGTGGATAAATCATTTAACGCAGCCATAAGTGATAAGCCACCGTTGTTAGGCTTTGATGGAGGTTGGTTGCGCTTTGGTGCTTTGGTCTGGGCCTGTGTTGTTTGGGACGCTGCCGACGGTCCACTATCAAAGGCCGCTTCGGGACTCGCTACTGGCGGTTCATGTACCGCGATATCGGGCAACGCAGGTTCTTCGGGTAAATCGTTCTTTGTTTCAGGTTTTGCTGCTACAGGCTGTGCCGCAGTTTGGTTTATTTCCGAAGTATTGAGTACAGTTTCTGGTGGGGTAGCCGCCGCAGCGTTGTCTTGAGAAGCCACTGCTGTTTGTTGTGTAGGAACTGCAGGTGTCTTCGTACGCTTAGGTAAGGTTGGGGGTAGAAAATCCTCTGTGGATTTAGGCGCTACGCTGGGTTGCGACTTTTTTTTTTCTTGCGAAATAAATTCGACCAATTTCAAGAGTCCCAATTCCACTAATATCCGTGGTTGGCTCGCCATTTTATACTGGCCGTCCAATTCGTTGAATACTTTTAATCCGTGAAGCAAGAATCGGGTAGAACTGTCCTTGCTTTGGCTGAGGTATTGTTCGCGAATGGATGGACCTACCTCAAGCAATTCAACAGTGCGCGGTTCCCGTGCTACAAGCAAATCTCTAAAGTGCTTCGCTAAGCCTACAACGAATTCGTGTCCGTTAAAACCTTTTTCGAGCACTTCATTATAGAGCAGAAGTAAGTCAGGATAATTTACGTCGTTGGCCAAAGCCACGGTTCTAAAGAAGTAGTTGTAATCTAGAATGTCTAACACATTGACTACTTGCTCGTAAGTCAATTCGTTACCAGAGAAACTGATCATTCTGTCGAATAAGGACAGGGCATCGCGTAAGGCACCGTCTGCTTTCTCTGCAATCATGTGCAGCGCTTCTGGTTCAGCCGTAACGCCCTCTTTTTGGGCAACAAAAGCAAGGTGTGCAGCAATATCATCCACCGTGATGCGTTTGAAGTCAAAAATTTGACAACGCGATAAAATGGTTGGAATGATTTTATGCTTTTCAGTGGTCGCTAAAATAAAGATGGCATGGGCTGGCGGCTCTTCCAAGGTCTTCAAGAAGGCGTTAAAGGCCTGCTGTGAAAGCATATGCACCTCATCAATAATGTAGACTTTAAATTTGCCTGTTTGAGGCGCAAATCGCACTTGGTCAATAAGACGGCGGATATCATCCACAGAATTATTAGAAGCGGCATCAAGCTCAAAAATATTGAGCGCCAATTCTTCATCGGTTAAATCTGCTCCGCCATTGATTACTTTTGAAAGAATTCGAGCACAAGTAGTCTTACCAACTCCGCGTGGCCCGCAAAATAATAGTGCCTGTGCCAAGTGGTCGTTCGCGACACTTTTGAGCAGGGTATCCGTAATATGGGACTGCCCAACAACTGCCTCAAAGGCCTGCGGGCGGTACTTTCTTGCTGATACGACGAATTGCTCCATAGCACAAATATAAGTGGGGATTGGTCCAATTTCTACAGGAATAAAAAAAGACCTGTAAACACGTTGCTAACATACCTTGTCCGAATGGGAAAAGTCTCGTACATTTGCACTCCTTAATTTTTAAGTTCAAATAATTATGAATCAGTACGAAACCGTTTTCATTTTGAATCCCGTTTTATCTGAAGATCAGGTAAAGGAAGCGGTAGATAAGTTCGTAGGCCTCATGAAAGAGAAGGGCGCGAGCATTATCAACAAAGAAAACTGGGGCCTCAAGAAGATGGCTTACCCAATCCAAAAGAAAAAAAGTGGCTTTTACCACTTTGTAGAATTTACAGCTCCTGGTGAAGCAATTGCTCCTTTAGAAGTTGAATTCAAACGCGACGAGCGCATCATGCGTTTCTTGACCGTTAGAATGGACAAATACGGCATCGAATACGCTGCAAAGCGTCGTGCAAAAGCTAACGCATAAATAACTTAGACTATGGCATTTAAAGCAAAAGGTGATGTGCGTTACTTACAGCCCATCAACGTAGAGAGCGGCAACCAGAAGAAATACTGTCGTTTTAAGAAATCCGGAATTAAATTTATCGACTACAAGGATCCAGATTACTTGTTGCGTTTTGTAAACCCTCAAGGTAAAATCTTACCTCGTCGTTTGACCGGTACTTCATTGAAATACCAAAGAAAATTGTCTACAGCCATCAAACGTGCTCGTCACATTGCACTGATGCCTTATGTAGCTGATAACCTCAAATAATTCAGTACCATGGAAATCATTCTAAAGAAAGACGTAGAGAACTTAGGTTTTGCTGACGACTTGGTAACTGTAAAGGACGGTTACGGTCGTAACTTCTTGATTCCACAAGGAATTGGAGTACTGGCTACAGAGACAGCAAAGAAGATTTTAGCAGAAAACTTACGCCAGCGTGCGCACAAGGAAGCGAAAGCTATTGCTGATGCAAAAGCTATTGCTGAGAAATTGGGTGCAGTTGAATTGAAGATGTCTGCGAAAATTGGTCAAGGCAATAAATTGTTTGGTTCTATCACCAACGGTCATGTTGCTGATGCTCTTGCAAAAGAGGGCGTGTCTATGGACAAGAAATTCATCCAAATCGTGGGTGGTTCTGTTAAGGCATTAGGACATTACACTGCAAACGTTCGCCTACACCGCGAAGTTGTTGTAGCGTTTGAATTTGACGTTATTGCTGAAGCATAATTCAGTAACTCATAAGTATAGAAAAGCCACTTCATCGAAGTGGCTTTTTTTTTACTCTGCTATCATGAAAAAAGAAGAACACCCCATTTTCGTTAAGTACTTAACTTTTGGAGTAGTAGCAGGGCTGCTACTTGGGTTGTTTATGGATGACGTTGGTTTGTGGATCTCCCTAGGTACGAGCACAGGTGCCGCAGTAGGGTATCAAAAAATGGAACGTAAGTAGTGTCCACGTATTTATTCGTGCCTCAAAGCATCTACCGGATTTAGGGCAGCAGCCTTACTCGCGGGATACCAGCCAGCTAGAAGACCAACACCTACGGATAGGATAAAGGCTACGGTAATCCAGATCCATGGAATGAAAAATTGGCCATCGACCATATTGGCAACAACATTTCCGATAATAATGCCAAATACGATGCCCGTCCATCCGCCCAATTGCGTGATGACAATAGCCTCTCCCAAAAATTGCGAGCTGATACTTTTCTTCGTTGCGCCCAGGGCTTTTCTCGTTCCGATCTCACGTGTTCGTTCCGTAACACTGACCAGCATGATATTCATCAATGCAATGGAGGCACCAAGCAAGGTGATGATTCCAATGATAAAGGCACCCGTAGTGACCATTCCGAGATTTTCAATCAAACTCCGCGCAATACTGTCGCTACGGATGATGTAAAAATTATTTTCTTCTTTGGGTTTTAGCTTTCTTACACTGCGCATGAGCGCGGTACATTGCCCTTGCACGGCATCGAGCAAAGGAGCGCTGGGTGCGTTAATGCTGAGGGTATAATTAGGCCGGCCTGCAGTGAAATTTGCTCGAGCATAGGTGATGGTTACCCAAGCACCTCGGTCTCCAGAGAACATCCCTGAATTCCCTTTCTCCGCGAGAACGCCAACAACTGTGTAAGGTTTGCCGCGCATTTTAATGGTCTCTCCGGCGGCAGAAGCGTCGCCAAATAGCGTGGTCTTTGTTTCATTGCCTAAAATGACATAATTCTTACCTCGTTGTACATCGTCTGCGGTAAAGTTTCGTCCTTCTTCCAATTCAAACCCTCCCGTATACAAGTAGTTTTCGTCGGCTGCAGTAACCATGTTGTTAGGGTTTGTGCTCGTATTCCCATAGCTGAGTTGTTCTGTACCACCAGCGACATAGGTTAAGCTGGTTCGAGCGCCTGCAAAAGTCATGCGGTCTTTAAAAGCCTTCGCTTGACGATAGGATATGTTGGGGTTTTGACGTCGTTTCGCGCCGCCAGCAAAAAAGCCGCCTTGTGAATTTCGAACGGTCAAGGTATTTGCACCAAGGCTCGTGAAGTTGCTTTCTAGGCTTTGTTTAAGCGCATCGGTCGCACTTAAAATGCCAACCAGAGCCATGATGCCGAAAGAAATGATCAATGAGGTAAGTACGGTTCTTAGCGGCGATGCTTTGATCGCAGACCAGGATAAGGACAGGATATCAGAAAAAGCTTTGGTCTTCATGGGCACAGCAGTGGGGTCACTTCAAATTTAGCAATTACTTTTACGCCATGGGGCAAAAGGACATATATACATTGGGTTTTCTGGCCGGCGGTTATAAAGCTGTCGCTCAATTTAAAGGCCTAGATCTTTCTCAATTTCCCGCCGTCCCAGCAAGTACAGTACCGCTAACCTCTTTGTTGGTGGGATGGGATGCTGCCGATTGGCAGGTAATGTCACCCCTGCTAACTTCCGGAAAGATGCCAAACCTTACCGGCTTGATGGATGGTGGGGTACAGGCCCAATTGGCCACCTTAGATCCGCCTATTTCCCCTATACTTTGGAGTACGATAGCTACGTCACAATGGCCCTCTAAGCATGGGATTCATGGATTTACGGAGCTTGAGAATGGGCGTGTAAGAGCGGTTCGAGGTACCTCGCTAAAAGTCCCCACGTATTGGGATATTTTAGAAGAGAACGGTCACTCGTGTACAACAGTAGGTTGGTGGCCTTCTCACCCTGCGCCAGCAAGCAGTGGAGGTGGGGTTAGGGTTTCAAATCTCGCTCCAGCTGAGGACGGAAATTGGCTCTCGGCGGGTATTCAGCCCTCCAATTTGCAACCGCTCGCTCGTGCGTTATTGTTGCAACCCGAAGAAATACCGGTACAGGCCATAGCGCTGTTTTTTCCGGACCTAGACGTGAGCAGTGAAGATGCCGTCGTTCGAAGCGTTTTAAAGATTACGACACACGCCATCAATGTGCATACCCTCGCTACCATGGCCTTAGCTTATGGTACACAGAATCACGCCAGCATCTATTACGATGCGCTGGACCACTACAAGCATTTGGGGATGAAATACCACCCTCCTCAGTTGCCGGGCGTTTCTAATAAGGCGTATTTAAAATATAAGCACATCGTGACCGCAGCTTACCGTCTGCACGATCTTTTCCTTGATGCCTTGCTCCATTATACGGACGATACTACAACCACTTTTTTAATCAGCGATCACGGCTTTA
>Ga0257126_1000495_pt1 | contig 32096 bp, 28 predicted proteins | sample SI060_120mmetaG_FD_190151 | JGI IMG/M metagenome (GOLD analysis project Ga0257126, IMG submission 190151) | Marine microbial communities from Saanich Inlet, British Columbia, Canada - SI060_120m | ecosystem: Environmental > Aquatic > Marine > Inlet | place: Canada: British Columbia | collected... | reverse complement strand
GCCTTAATCAAAAGCATACCCACACTCAAGAAAAGATTCTTTACCCCTTCACTAAGAATGGTGATCTGTATTCCTTCGGGAATTACAGAAGTGGAAATGAGAGCAGTAAAAGAATCTGCAGAGCGAGTCAATGGTAAAGAAGTCTATTTGATACACGAACCCATGGCAGCGGCCATTGGAATAGGTATAGACATCATGCAACCCAAAGGAAATATGATCGTTGACATCGGTGGAGGAACAACCGAAATAGCGGTTATTGCCCTTTCTGGGATCGTATGCGACAAATCGGTCAAAATTGCGGGTGATGTTTTTACCAATGACATCGTCAACTACATGAGAAGTAAGCACAACCTATACGTGGGAGAGCGTACTGCCGAAAAAATAAAAATATTGATCGGTTCCGTGATTGAGGATCTTGAAATCCCTTCCGAGGATATGTCTGTTCAAGGAAGAGACTTGGTTACCGGAAAACCCAAACAAGCAATGATTTCTTATACTGAAATTGCCAAGGCTCTGGACAAGTCCATTATAAGAATTGAAGAGGCCATCATGGAAGCTTTATCCCAAACCCCACCCGAGTTGGCGGCCGATATCTATAATACTGGAATTTATCTGGCGGGAGGCGGAGCGCTCCTCAGGGGACTGGATGTTAGGCTTTCCAGAAAAACCGATTTACCTGTTTATATTGCAGAAGACCCCTTGCAAGCCGTTGTAAGAGGAACCGGAATCACCTTAAAAAATATCGAGCGGTATAAAACTATATTGATCAAATAATGACTTATGCGGCAGCTCATCAATGCCCTACTTAAGTACAAAAACACCCTAATATACTTGGGTTTATTGATCATATCTCTTGTTTTTTTAAACCAACGAAGCTTTTACCACCAATCTGTTTTTGGTAGTACAGCACTGTCACTTTCTAGCAAATTCAATATGGCAGGGCAAAATCTTTCTAGTTACCTCGATCTTGCCAAGAACAATGAAAAGCTAATTGCTGAAAATATTAAACTCAAGACTCTAGAATTGATCCATTTTACAGAGAAATTCCCAAAAAAAAGGGCTATTGATACTTTCGCTTTTCAGGTTATGGGTGCAAGAATCATCAAAAACAGTTATAATCGTGCGAGAAATTACTTGATAATAGATCAGGGATACAAGGATGGAATTGAAACAGAAATGGGAGTAATATCCAGCGATGGCGTTGTGGGGATTGTCAATCAGGTTACTGCCGATTTTTCTAGTGTGATTTCCATATTACACCGAGATTTAAAAATCAATGCTAGTTTTAAAAAAAATGGTGCATACGGTTCGCTATCTTGGCAAGGCAAACACCCCAATAGAATGAAATTGAATGATGTTTCCACCTTAAACCCCGTAATGGAGGGAGACACCATAGTGACCGGTGGCATGTCGGATTATTTCCCTCATGGTATCCCAATTGGAAAAGTTTTTAATTTTCAAAAACCCGAACTCGAAGGGTATTACGATATTGATGTTGAGCTATTTAGCAATCTTACGCAGAAAAAGTTCGTTTATGTCTTAAAGAATACAAAGAAGGATCAACTCAATCAATTGAAAAATGAATCGCGATAATATAATTTCAATTTTTCAGTTTTTACTTCTGCTGTTACTGCAGGCCTTTTTGCTGAACAACATTAATTTTTTTGGATTCATCAATCCCAACCTCTACCTTTTATTCATCCTTGTCTATCGTTTGGATGGCAACCCTACTTTATTGATTATTTTGGGCTTTGTGATGGGACTATTGCTCGACCTATTGACACAAGGATCGGGAGGTCATACCATCGCCACCTTAACCATAGCTTTCATAAGGCCTTTTATCATTAGGTTCTCTTTTGGTGTAAACTATGATGTTCCTATGGGTATGATTAAGGGAAGTTTACTTAACCAAAGATTACTATATCTATCGTTGATGGTGGTAATACACCATTTGGTGCTCTATAGTGTTGTCTACTTTAGTTTTGAAAATATCATTACCATTCTAAAAAATACTCTTTTTACATCTTTTTTTACCTTTATACTGGTGTACATTTCCTTGGGATTATTCAAAGAGAAAAATGATTAGGCGATTTTTTTTACCGGTAGTAACTCTTTTAACCGCTGTAATTTTTATTGGTAGGCTGATCAGCTTACAACTGCTCAACTCTTCCTACAAGCTCCTCTCAGATGGAAATGCTGTAATTGAAAATTCGATTTACCCTGAACGTGGATACATCTATGATCGTAACCAAAAACTCTTGGTTTCCAACCAACCTGTTTACGATTTGATGGCCATCCCCGAAAATATCGCCGTATTTGATACCCTGGAACTCTCAAAAATATTGGATGTTTCAAAAGCTGAACTCAAAGAAAAAATCAAATTCGCAAGAACTTTTTCTGTAAAACTTCCTTCCATCATTGTTGGGAAAATTTCTAGAGAACGCAATGCTGTAATACAGGAAAAAATATGGAAATATCCTGGTTTTTTTCTCCAAAAAAACTCTGTAAGAAACTATCCTATTTCTCTCGCTTCTAACCTATTAGGCTATGTAAGTGAGGTCAACAAAAGTGACATGAAAAAAGATAATTATTACCGCTTGGGGGAATTGATCGGCAGGCAGGGTATAGAAGAATATTATGAACATTTTTTAAGAGGAAAAAAAGGAAAGAAGTTTTATCAAAAAGACCGCTTTAATCGGATCATAGGATCCTATGAAGATGGGAAATATGATGTCCCTATGGAAGGTGCACAAAATCTATATCTAACCATTGACAGAGAACTTCAGCAATACGGCGAACAATTGTTTCAAAATAAAAGGGGAGGTATTGTAGCCATAGAACCCAAAACGGGGGAGGTACTTTCTCTGGTCTCAGCACCCAGCTATGATCCCAGCATACTCGTGGGTAGAAAACGATCCGAAAACTATCGAAAACTAGCATTGGACACTTTTGCAAAGCCCCTCTTTGACAGAAGCCTTCAAGCTCAATATGCTCCTGGGTCTCCTTTCAAATCCCTCAATGCTTTGATTGCATTACAAGAGGGGGTCATCGACAAAGAAACATCTTACTTGTGTCAAAAAGGTCACTTCTATGCCCGTAGGATGTTTATGGAGTGTCATTGCAGGCTTGGAACCAAAAACAACTTACGCTCTGGTATTTACCGATCTTGTAATACTTATTTTGCTAATGTTTACAGAAGGATCATTGACCGAGCAGGAGAAAACATTGAGGATGGCATGAACATTTGGCATGAACATTTAAAGAGTTTTGGTTTGGGGAATTACCTCGGATATGACTTGCCCGTTGGAAAAAAAGGTTTTATACCAGATGCTGATTATTACAATTATTGGTATAAAAAAGGAGGCTGGAAGTCCGCTACGGTAGTCTCCAATGCCATTGGTCAAGGAGAATTATTAACCACCCCCATCCAAATGGCCAACTTTACCGCCGCCATTGCCAACAGAGGGTATTTTATCCAACCTCATTTCCTAAAAAGCGTCAGTAATAACTCCTTGAACAAAGTATATGAAAAAAAAGAAACGTCTATTGATTCTATTCACTTTGAAACGGTAATCGATGGTATGCATCAGGTCGTTGAAAGAGGTACTGCGAGAATTGCCAAAATTAAAGGAATTGAAGTTTGTGGAAAAACCGGAACGGTTGAAAATTTTATGAAAATAAAAGGTGTGAAAACCCAGCTAACAGATCACTCCATTTTCATTGCTTTTGCACCCAAAGATGATCCTAAAATTGCTATTGCAGTCTATGTGGAAAACGGTTATTGGGGGGCAAGATGGGCTGCTCCTATAGCAAGCTTGATGATTGAAAAATACCTCAACGGAAATGTAAAAAGAAAATGGTTGGAAGACAGAATGTTGAATGGGAGTTTGATCGCAGAATACGAAAAACCTCATTCCGGAGAACCCTTTGTGATCAATGAATAAAAGTATAATTTTCCGTCTTGATTGGATGCTACTACTTGTATACCTTGTATTGGTCTCTTTTGGTATTGTCAATGTCTATTCTGCAACTTTCAGCGAAACATCCGGAGGGCTTTTTGACCTCACTCAAGCCGTTGGAAAACAAGTTTTTTTTCTGGTATTCAGTCTGTTTACTGGCATTATTATTCTGGCTATAAACAGTAAGTTTTTTGAACAATTTGCATCATTGGGCTACTTTATAAGTATACTATTATTGGTGGGTCTTTTTGTTTTTGGCAAGACCGTCTCTGGTGCTACTTCTTGGTACAACATTGGCGGGATAAGTTTTCAACCCTCTGAACTGGCAAAAGTTACTACTGCATTGATCATTGCAAGCCTATTGAGTAAGTTTCAATCGGATATCAAAACCCCAAGAACTTTGTTTAAAATTGGAGCATATGTCCTCCTTCCCTTTTTGCTGATCGTTGTACAACCCGACCCCGGATCAGCTCTGGTATTTGGCGCTTTCTTTTTTCCATTATTCAGAGAAGGACTTAATTATTCCTATTTGATCATTTTCCTCTCTGTATTATCTCTATTTTTTGTCACCCTCAGTTTTCCCTTTGGTGTGGTCGTCGGAATCATCGTCATGTTGATCTTCTTACTCTACTTCATTTTTAAAAAACTGAATCCAAAAGTAAAAATTTGGCCTTTTCTGATTTTCCTGATGATTTCAATCGGATTTTCATTCTCGGTAGACTACATCTTTGATAATGTTTTTCAACAGCGCCACCGTGATAGGATCAATATTGTTTTAGGGAAAGAGGTCGATACACAAGGGGTGGGCTACAATATTAATCAATCTAAAATCGCAATCGGTTCTGGAGGATTAAAAGGAAAGGGGTTTTTAGAGGGCACACAAACCAAAGGAGATTTTGTTCCCGAACAACATACTGATTATATCTTCAGCACCATAGGTGAGGAGTGGGGGTTTACTGGCAGTTTCTTTTTGATTTTTCTTTTTTGTCTACTCGTTTTAAGAATCATATTACAAGCTGAAAAACAAACCAATAAATTCCGAAGAATTTATTCCTATGGAATAGCTGGGTTAATTTTTATCCATTTTTTTATCAATATCGGAATGTCTTTGGGCATGGTTCCCACAATTGGGATTCCGCTTCCTTTTGTGAGTTATGGTGGTTCCAGTATCCTGGCCTTTAGCATAATGGTATTTATCCATTTAAACTTCGACGCTAATAGACTCAATGATTGGTAAGCTTAATGCTTTACGTCCAAAATATCTCTAAGACTGTTCCCCAAAGTCATAAAGGCCAAAACCAAACTCATGATGGCCAATCCGGGTAATAAGGTTAAATAAGGCTTGCCCAGCAATAAATATCTGAAGTGGTCTTTTACCATCCCCCCCCAACTGGGCACAGGAGGCTGAGCACCAATTCCCAAAAAACTCAATCCACTTTCAATCAGTATAGCACTGGCAAAATTGGCCGCCGAAATGACAATCAATGGGGGAATAAGCAAAGGAAGAATATGATGCCAAACGATTCGTGCTTTACCATAACCCAACGTTTGGGCAGCTTTGATAAAGGTTTTCTCTTTTAGGGTTAAAACCTGTCCTCTTACGACCCGCGCCACCTCTACCCACATGGTCAAGCCCACGGCAACAAAAACTTGCCAAAAACCGCGACCCAAAGCCAATGTAATGGCAATGACCATCAACAAGGTAGGAATAGACCAAAAAACATTGATCAACCAGACAATCCCCTTATCCAAATAACCTCCAAAAAAGCCACCCAAAGCCCCTAAAACGACACCGATCAAAAGGGAAATAAATACGGCAACAAAACCTATCGAAAGTGATATCCTTGACCCAACGATCAACCGACTCAACAAATCTCTACCGTATTTGTCTGTTCCCAATAGGAATTTTTTTTCTTCTAAATATTGCTTTTTAAAAGTGGAGTCAGAAAGTGGAGATTGCAGTTTTGACGCATCAATAAACTCATAGTAATTTGATGGGGAGCCATAGGGTTGAATTTCTACTCCATCAGGTTGTAATCGGTAATCTTGTATGGGAATTTCAGTATTGCCATTTACCTCTCCTGATAAAAAAGACTTACTGCTTGAAGAGATATTCTCCGCTTGAAGCATCAACATCTCTACTTTAAAACCCGGCGGTTTGGAGTGAATCGACAAATGCATTTGATTGGCGTTGGAGGTACTGTCAGGAGCAATTTGATAGGCAAAAACGGCGACAAAAACCAAGCCAATAATATATAGTATACTGAAAACTGCCCACAGGTCTTTTAGAAATTTTTTGTAGACAATGGCCTCCCTCAAAACATCAATTTTACTTTTTAATCTGAGCTACTGGATAATTCTCTAGGTTGATGTTCAAATCTTCCAAAACACTCACTGCCTCTGAAATATAAAAATCTTTTTCTAACCCTTCTATCCACCTTTCCTTTCGTTCTTTAACCACCTCATCAACAGAAACTTTGGAATCCTGCAACCATTTAAAAGTGAGATCTGATTTATAATCTTTGAGAACACTAAACTTATCTGATATTTTTTTATTGGTCTCCTGCTCTGTCAGATAATCCTTATAATTAAGGGTATATACATAATCATCCTGTTGGTCTTCTATTCTTCTGGCCTGTTGTTCTACCAACTGGATATAGGGATTCTCTTTCAATCTAATGGCACTCTGATTCAAAGCATAATCAAGATTGGTTTGATTTTCCCACTGCTTAAAAGGAGCAGGTTCAATTCTGTCCCAAGACAAAGGATTTTCCTGATCTTTTTCACCCATATCAATATAAGAGTATTGATTCTTGAAGATGATGTCACTTCTCACCCCCTCCAGTTGTGTAGAGCCTCCGTTGATGCGGTAAAATTTATCGGTTGTAAGCTTTACAGCACCCAAGTCGCCGTGAGTTCCTCCTGAAATGATACGATTCAAATCGATTACATTTTGAACAGTCCCTTTTCCAAAGGTTTGTTTACTTCCCAAAATAATAGCTCTTTTATAATCTTGGAGTGCAGCAGCCAAAATTTCGGATGCCGAAGCCGAAAATTGGTTGACCATAACAACCAACGAACCATCCCAAACAATAGATGGGTCTTCATCGTACAATATATCTTTGGCACCTCCTGTACTTTTTACTTGTACTACCGGACCTTTGTCAATAAAAAATCCAGTAATATCAACAACCGTTTTAAGTGATCCTCCACCATTATTTCTCAAGTCGACTATAATACCACTGACATTTCTCTTTTTGAGAGCCTCCAATTCTTTTTTGACATCACTGGCAGCATTTCTGCTTTTTTGATCTTTAAAATCAATGTAGAATTTCGGCAATTGAATCAGACCATAATTTTTTCCATTCTTTTGAATGATCGTTGATTTTGCATAGGACTCCTCTAACTCAACCACATCCCGATTGATTACCACCTCCTCTATTACACCGCTCACTCTCCTAACAGTCAAAAACACCTGAGTACCCTTGGGCCCTTTGATCAGTTTAACTGCATCACTCAAACGCATAGGTCCAATTTCGACGGCATCTTCATCTTTTTGAGCCACTTTAAGTATGATGTCACCCACCTCTAGTGCTTTGGCTTTCCAAACGGGGCCTCCAACGATCACCTCTATGATCTCAACCACTTGATCTTTCTTTTGCAATCGCGCACCAATACCTTCAAACTTTCCTGAAATATTTTGATCAAACTTTTCCTTGTCATCTGGAGCAAAGTAATTGCTGTGGGGATCAAACTCAAGAGTTATTGAGTTTACATAAATAGAAAACCAATCCTTACGTTCAACCTCATCAAAAATCTCAAAATAATTTTCAATGTTTTCTCTGGTCTTGGAACGAGCCTCTTCTTCTAGTACAATTTTTGATCTAATTTGATAGGTACTGTCTTTTTCTTTCTCAAAATCTTCCTGTTCTACCAAATCTGAAAAATATTCTAAAGTGGAAAGTTTAAACCTTTTTCGCCATAGGTCTTTTAGACCGTTTAAAGTTCTGGCATAAGGAACCTCCTCAAAGTTTAGATTGATTGAATCCTTCAGTCTAAAATCAAAAGGTTCAATCAATAACTCCTCATAAAATTGTTTTACCTGATCCATTCGTGCAATCAATCGATCGTAGGTCAAATTGAAAAAAGAAACATCAGCTTCCCTAATTTGATCGTCTATTTCGTCTTTATATCTTTTGAAATTATTGATGTCAGATTGAAGGAAAAATCGGCGTTGGCCATCAATACCCTGAATGTAGTTCTCAAAAACACGTTCTGAAAAAGTATCATCAATGTCTTTGGGATCATAGTGACCTTTCTGCATTACATAAGTGATCACCTCAATCAATAATTTGTCCTTATCCGGGTTGTCTAATCCAGAATTAGAGCTTCCGATTAGAATGAGCGCAAAAATACCAACGACAAATAGTCCGAAAAGTCTCATAAATTTCTATTAAAGAGTAAATTTAACCAAAAACCCCCTATAAAGCCCAAACCCTAAAAACTTTTTGTTGATACTAAATTGATCTGGAGGGGTTAATATTTTTTAAATTTACTTCGTATTAAAAATTCATGGAAAAAAAACCCCTCATACTCGTAACCAATGACGATGGGATTACAGCCCCTGGCATAAGGAAATTAATTGAAGTAATGAACGAGATCGGAGAGGTCGTTGTTGTTGCTCCAGACAGTCCACAGTCAGCAATGGGACATGCCATAACCATCAACTCTACACTCCATTGTACTGAGATCAAAGTCAAAGAAGGAACCCATTTAGAATACAGTTGTTCCGGAACCCCAGCAGACTGTGTAAAACTGGCAGTTAATGAAATTTTAGACCGCAAACCCGACCTATGTGTCTCTGGCATCAATCACGGATCCAATTCTTCCATCAATGTCATCTACTCAGGAACGATGAGTGCAGCCGTTGAGGCAGGGATTGAAGGCATACAAGCCATCGGTTTTTCCCTGTTAGATTATCGTTGGAGTGCTGACTTTGATGCCATCAGAAATTATGTCAAAAAAATCACCCTCAGTGCTTTGGAGAACAAAATCCCCTCCAATGTTGTTTTGAATGTCAATTTCCCAAAACTGGTTGAGGAAGAAATAAAAGGGATCAAAATTTGTCGTCAGGCCAAAGCCTATTGGGTAGAGGAATTTGATAAAAGAACCAATCCCATGGGGCTCGATTATTACTGGCTAACCGGGAACTTTGTCAATGAGGACAAGGGAGAAGACACGGACGAATGGGCGCTCAGTCAAGGCTATATCTCTGTAGTCCCAATAGAATTTGACCTTACGGCACATCATGCCATCCAACGATTAAACACATGGAATTTTGAGAAATAAAGAACTTTTTCAGGGTGTAATTGCCAGTTTTTTTGCCAGCTCAAGTGCAATGATTTTTATACTGCTCTATTTTTCGGAGGGGCCTATTGAGGATGCCATTGTCTCTTTGTTCCAACAAAAAAAGTTAGGAGGGCTCATCAGCATAGGTGCCCTAATCAATTTGCCCTTATTCTTTTTGGGGATGCACAAAAGAAAAACCAATTTTGCCAAAGGTGTTATGATTACCTCTATAATTATTGTCATGATGGTTGCGATTCTTAAAATTATTTAAATTGAAATATTACATCATTGCCGGCGAGGCCTCCGGTGATCTCCACGGATCAAAATTGATGGAAGCCTTGAAAGAAAAAGATGACAAAGCCCAAATTCGCTTTTGGGGAGGTGACTTGATGCAAAAGGCTGGTGGAGTATTGGTAAAGCATTACAAAATGCTGGCTTTTATGGGTTTTTGGGAAGTAATCACCCACTTGGGAACCATACTGAAAAATATCAAATTTTGTAAAAAAGACATCACCGACTTTCAGCCTGATGTCATCATATATATTGACTATCCAGGATTCAATCTCAGAATTGCAAAATGGGCCAAGCAAAAAGGCTTTAAAAATCATTTTTACATCAGTCCTCAGGTATGGGCGTGGAAGGAAAATAGGGTACATCAGATGAAAAAAGATCTGGATGCTCTCTACGTCATCCTTCCCTTTGAAAAAGATTTTTTTGAAAACAAACACCAATTCAAAGTGGAATTTGTAGGACATCCCCTACTGGACACCCTCACCCAAAGAAAAAAAACAACCGATTTTCTCAAACAAAATCAATTGTCCGATAAAAATAATCTTATCGCATTATTGCCAGGCAGTAGAAAACAAGAGATTAAAAAAATGTTGCCTATTTTTCTAAAGGTATCGGAACTCTTTCCAGAATTTGAATTTGTCCTTGCCGGAGCTCCCGGCATAGACCCAGGGTGGTATCAAAAATTCTTTGGTGAAGAAAACGTCAAAATTATACAAAACAAGACCCACGACCTGCTTTTACACGCTCGGGCAGCCTTGGTGTCCAGTGGAACGGCCACGCTAGAGACCGGGCTACTCGATGTTCCTCAAGTGGTTTGCTACCGCAGTAGTTTTTTGACCTATTGGATTGCCAAATGGCTCGTAAAGTTAAAATTTATCTCCCTAGTCAATCTGATTTTGGATCGTGAAGTCGTTAAAGAACTCATTCAAGGGGCGTTTAATGTCAAGGAAGTAGCTCACCATCTGGAATATGTTCTTTCCGATAAAGGACAAAAAAAACTCAAGAAAGATTACCAAGAACTCCGTGGCCTTCTTGGTGCAGGGGGTGCCAGTAAAAAAACTGCGCAGTTGATCACAGATGCGCTCCAATAATTATTTTTTACTATAAATTTAGGGGATGAAAGCCCCCAAATTTCCCATCTATATTGTAACACTGCTTTTTGTCAGCGGTATGTTAATTTCTCCTTGGATCAAAAACTATTTTCACATTGGATCACTGATTCTCATACCACTGTTATTGGCCTTGACAAAAAAATATCGTGTATGGGTTTATCTTATTTTTCTCCCCCTAGGTATTATACACCACCAACAGAACTATAGTCTACCTTCCTCCCATTACAGCCACTTGGAAAAAGAGGAGAAGCAGAACACCCTGCTGATCAAATTGACAGAAACATTAAAACCTAATGATTTTCAGTATCGATTTTATGGAAAAGTTATTCGGCTAGGTCAAAAAAAATCAGAGGGTAAAATCCTTATCGGTATAAACAGAGATAACCTAAAACAAGTCCCAAATACCGGAGACCTCATTCTCACCCCTATGTTACCTCAGCCCATCTTGTCCCGAACCAATCCTGGTGGGTTTGACTACAAAAAATACCTGAGTCAAATCAAAATTCACGACCAACTCCAACTCACTCAAAAGAATTTTGTATTGATTGAAGACAAAATCAGAGGCCCTAGTGATTATCTGAATCAATGGAATGCCTCTCTTGAAAAAAAATTAGATCAATCTCAACTGTCTATGGCCTCAAAAAACACCCTCAAAACCTTACTGCTTGGAAAAAGGGATGCGTTGGATCGTGAATTGGTTCAAGCTTATGCTGATGCGGGAGTGGTTCATATTTTGGCCATTTCAGGACTACACATTGGCATCATCATGCTCTTTTTGGGCTTTGTGCTCCAACCCATTCAATCGATACCTGGGGGAAAATGGATTTATATTGTATGCATCGTCCTACTGCTATGGGTTTTTGCCTTCTTCACAGGAGGCAGTCCCTCTGTAATAAGAGCAGTAACTATGTTTAGCGGATTTGCTTTGGCCAAATATTCCCAACGCATTCACAGTACCTTTCACTTGCTGATCGTCAGTTTTTTTCTACTATTGGTTTTTTACCCTCCATTTCTTTATCAAGTTGGGTTCCAAATGAGCTACCTCGCTGTTTTGGGAATCATTAAGATTCACCCCCTTCTCCAAAAACTTTGGGAACCCCGACATCGTATCGTCCAAAAATTATGGGAAGTTACTACCGTATGCTTGGCTGCTCAAATTGCCGTTGCTCCCTTAAGTATCTTTTATTTCCATCAATTTCCGGGTCTATTTCTCCTTTCCAACTGGTTGATTCTTCCTTTTTTTGGCTTGTTTCTCATAGCGAGTCTAGGTTTGGTTGTGCTTTTGGCTATGGAAATGGAAATACGCCCCCTGACCATTGGCTATGACAAAACAGTAAGCACCATGAATGATGTTATTTTGTGGGTTGCAAATCAAGAAAGTTTTTTGTTTAGAAACATGCGGCTGTCCCTGACCCTTTTGATCTCAATATATATTCTTATGGGCTTCATCTATTGGGGTATGAAGGTCCAAAAAATACGATATCTAACAGCACCCCTTGCTGGCCTGTTGATCCTCCAGTTGGTTGTTGTTTTTGAACATTGGGAAAACTCTAAAGTCCATCAACTGTGGTTATTGTATCAACACAACAAAACCATAATCGCACACCACACCCCCAAAAAGCTGGTGCTCTACAGTCCACAAAAAATCACTGAAGAAGGTCGGTTAATCAATGATTTTAAAAATGAATATCCAATAGACACTATTCAAATCGAAGCTTTCAAAAACACTTTTATCACCAACGAATTAAACCTTTTGGTTTTGGATGAAAAGGCCATTTACAATATTCCCGATTTCGAGGCTACTCATCTGTTGATGTCCAGTAATCCTATGGTGAATCTAGATCGCGTATTGGAAAATCTTCGTCCCAAAATGGTTTTCTCCGATGGGAGTAATTATCCCTGGAATGTCTCGCGATGGAAAATAAGTTGTCAAAAACACAACGTCCCATTTGTAAACCTAAGAGAACAGGGAGCTTATGCTATCAACCTCTAAACTTGGGTCTAAAGTTTTTACGGTATTTTTCAAAATCATCAGGTTTACTGAAGATCATATAATCCCCTTGCTTGATCATTTTGAGATAAAGCTCGATCTGTTGTGGTTTTTGATAACCTACCAAAGGAGTAATCAAATCCCCTGTTTCACTGATAAAAATAACCGTTGGATAGCCCTTAACCCCTAAAAACTGGGTAAACTGGTGGGTTGAATTCCTTCCTTTTCTATCCGGGTCATAATTGGGATTGGTGAAAGTATTCCCGAAGTAACTGATGGTCTCTTGTCCCTCAGCGTTGAATTTCACGGCATAGTAATGTTCGGAAATATAGGCCGCCACATCACGGTTTTGAAAGGTTTTTTTATCCATCAATTTACAGGGGCCACACCAATCGGTATATACATCAATAAGAATTTTTTTTGGGTTTTCTTTCTGTGCCTCTATAGCTTCTCCAAAAGTCATCCACTCAATGGCTTGGGCATGAATCCAAAAACCACTAAGGCAAAAAACAATTAATAAAAATCTCCTATTCATAATAATCAAATCGTTTTTTCACTTAAATCCTCCGCCCCATGCGCAAGGCGTTTTAGGGGTTTCAATATAGCAATTATCAAAAGTGCAAATAATGTACAAAAGATAAAAATCCCAGTAAAAGTTTCCTTTTCTCCTGCAGCTTCTGCATTCTCCCCAATGGTAGCTGCCAACTTGTTCCCTAAGCCAGTAGCCGCCCAGAAAACTCCCATGATTAGGGAAGCGTATTTTTCAGGAGCCAACTTGGTAATGTAGGACAAAGATACGGGGGAAGCACACAACTCTCCCACCGTATGAAACAAATAGGCCAATACCAACCAATACATCGACGAGTGTCCCATCAACTCATATTCTGAGGCTGCAAAACGCATGAATAAAAATCCAAATCCCATAATCACAATGCCTACTGCTATTTTAAAAATAGCGGAAGCTTCTTTTCCTTTGGCTTTTATTCTCATCCACATACCACCTATTATTACCGCAAGCGTAACAATGAAAAAAGCATTTAATGATTGAAACCAAGAAGCTGGAATTTCGAATCCTAAGAGCATACGGTCGGTCTTTTGTTTGGCATACAAATTCATCAGTCCACCAGCCTGTTCAAAAGCGCCCCAGAAAATAATTATCATTAAAAATGACATCAATAACACCTTGACCCTATCCTTTTCAATAGATGTCAATTTTGTTTGTTTGAGACGATTTTTTTCTTCCTTACTGGAAAAAACCAAATCACCAACTCCTACAAGATATTTTTGACCATAAAAATAGGTGACTTGTCCGATGGCCATACCAACGGCTGCCAAACCAAAGCCATAATGCCAGTTATAGGTCTCTCCAACCCAGCCACACAATAGCGGAGCAAAAAATGCACCCAAATTGATCCCCATATAAAAGATATAAAACCCTAAATCTCTTCTTTCATCTCCTGGGGGGTAGAGTCCACCCACCATACTGGAAATATTGGGTTTGAGTCCCCCTACCCCCAAAATTATAAATGCGCAACCCACGTAAAAACTCAACTCACTGTCGAAGGCCAGGATGCCATGCCCCAAACAAAGCAAAAGCCCGCCCAGCATGACCGTCTTTTTTTGACCCAATAAATTATCTGCAATCCATCCACCGGGTATAGCGGCAATATAAACCAACATGGTGTACCAACCATAAAGCCAGATGGCCTCCTCATTCGACCATCCAAAACCAGGGTTTTGACTTGTGGTTTCCGCTACCAAAAAAATGGTAAACAAGGCACGCATTCCGTAGTAAGAAAAACGTTCCCAAAGTTCCGTAAAAAACAAGACATACAATCCATTGGGGTGTCCCATAAAAGTCCTTTGATGGGGTAGTTTAGAATGGGTTTCAGTCATGACCATTGATTTGTGGCACTAAAGTTACTGAATTTATAAAAGAGAACAGAATGGAGGCTAAATAAGACATTCAATTGTAAATACAGAATCATGTATCTTTGTATACCGTTGAAAAGGAGAATATGTCAAAGAAAATAGAGGGTTTTTCCAAACTGTCCAAAGCAGAAAAAATCAATTGGATTACCCAAATGCATTTTGAGGATGCCCCAAAGGCAAAAGAGATTCTTTCTACATACAACCACAACGATGAGAAGGTCCAAAAACGACACGACGAGTTCATTGAAAATTCCATTGCCAACTTCTACCTTCCCTTAGGGGTCGCTCCCAATTTTGTAATCAATGGGAAGGAATATACCATTCCCATGGCCATAGAGGAAAGTTCTGTAGTGGCTGCCGCCTGTAAGTCTGCAAAATTCTGGGCTTCTAGAGGGGGATTCAAAACCCAAATTCTGGGAACCCAAAAAATTGGACAAATTCACTTTTTATTTGATGGGAAAACAGAACTATTGCAGTCTTTTTTCAAACAGAAGAAACAACTGCTCATCGACAGCACCTCCTCACTTACTTCCAATATGCGACAAAGAGGCGGAGGAATACTGGAGATTGAACTCAAAGACAAATCGGATTTAATAGAAGACTACTACCAATTGCACCTTTCTTTTGAGACGGTGGACTCTATGGGAGCCAATTTCATCAATTCCTGTCTTGAACAGATCGCCAAAACATTCCAATCATTGGCAGCAGATCACGATAACTTTTTAAAAGAGCAACTTTCTATAGAGGTCATCATGAGTATTCTTTCCAATTATGTACCCCAATGCTTAGTGCAAGCAGAGGTTCGATGCCCTTTAGGAAAACTAGAAGTCTCATCCGAAATGTCGGGGATACAATTTGCCCAAAAATTCATTCGAGCATTAGAAATTGCCCAAAAAGAGCCTTATCGAGCCGTAACCCACAACAAAGGGATAATGAACGGTGTCGATGCGGTGGTCATTGCAACTGGAAACGACTTTAGAGCAGTTGAGGCCGGTGTTCATGCCTATGCTGCTAGGGAGGGTGTTTATTCGAGTCTGAGCCATGCATTTTTAGAGGGAGACGAATTCGTTTTCCAACTCAAATTACCACTTTCATTGGGGACTGTAGGAGGACTTACCCAATTGCATCCCTTGGTGAAATGGTCTATGGAATTGTTGGGCAATCCCAACGCCAAAAATCTGATGGAAATCGTTGCAGTGGCTGGTTTGGCGCAAAACTTTGCTGCCGTAAGATCATTGATCACCTCTGGAATTCAAAAAGGTCATATGAAAATGCACTTGCTCAACATTCTCAATCAACATCAAGCAACAGTTGATCAAAAGGAAAAAGCCTTAGAATTTTTTAAAACCCATACGGTCACTTTTAGTGCTGTGAGCGATTTTATAAAATCCAACCCCTGATCCCATGACTAAATACTACAGCCACGGTAAACTTTTGCTTACAGGAGAATACATGGTTTTGAGAGGTAGTGATGCATTGGCCGTTCCCACCAAAATGGGACAATCCCTTAAATTTGAATCCAACGATTCTAAAATACTGAAATGGGAAAGTTGGGATTCTAACAATCAATTGTGGTTCAACGCCACCTTGAACCTAGAGGATTTTCGCATCTCAAACACCAATGATTCTGAAATTGGTATTCGTCTGGTTCAAATATTAAAAGCCGTGCGAGATCAAAAAAGTAATTTTTTAAGGGAAAAAGGTGGAACAGTAAAAACCCATTTGGAATTTGACCGGCATTGGGGTTTGGGAACTTCCTCTACATTGATCTCCAATTTGGCCCGCTGGTCTGAAATCGATCCCTATAAGCTGCTCCAAAATAGCTTTGGAGGAAGTGGATATGATATTGCCTGTGCAACGGCCAAAAGTCCGCTCATCTTCCGCAAACAGCCCTTTGAACCCCATGTTGAAACATGCGAGTTTGATCCACCATTCAAATCCAGCTTATTCTTTGTCTATCTCAATAGAAAGAAAAACAGCAGAGAGGCCATTGAGGCGTTTAAAAAACAAAACATCGGTGAGGAGCAAATCGCTTATGCTTCAAAACTGACTAGGGCGGTAATCAGAGCTCATCGCTTGAGTGAATTTGAGCAAATACTTAACGAACATGAAGATTTTATCTCAAAAATTTTGGGCCTAGTCCCTGTAAAAGAAAAACTGTTTTCCGATTTTCAGGGAGCAATCAAAAGCCTTGGAGCTTGGGGTGGTGACTTTGTTTTGGCCACAGGAAATGAGCATACACCAGAGTATTTTAAGAACAAAGGATTTAAGGTCGTTATGACCTATGAAGAAATGCTTCGCTAGTAGTACAATTGACGATTGTCCTCAATCTCTGCACTAGAGCGTAGCGCTTCATAAATGGAGCTATTAATTCTGGTATTCTCCTCATTTTGAAGGGCATTGGCATAAGCCTTGTAACTTTCCAACTCTTCGGCAATTTCTTTGGAAGTCACTTCAATCATGTAAACGCCATTATTCCCTTCGATCAAAGCTGAGGATTGGTTGATATCCATTGCAAAAGCGGTACCGATAACATAGGGTTCCGTTCCCGCACCGGCCAAGACAGTGTTTTCTTGAGTTACTGCTGAAGCAGTTTCAATTTCCTTAACCGTAGCACTGGCCAAAGCATCCAAAGAATTTTTATCGGCATGTATTTCTAACAAATGGGCCGCCTTTCTTTCTTTCATGATCTCTTGAACTACTTCCAACTTAACCGACTCAAAATTGACAGTTCCCTCGGGAATAATTCCAGTCATTTGAGCTACGACATATCCCCCGTTAGTCAGGCTGAAGCGTTTGACATTTCCTATTTCAGTTTCATCGTTGAACAACCACTGAACCAAATTTCTTTGGCGTGGTAACTCTGGAAGGTTTTCGTCCAAAAGATTGACTTTTTGAACAAATTTTACATCATAGTTGTAATTCTTGGCAATCGTATCCAACTGTTCGGTTTTACTGCTCTCCATCTCAAACTGTGTGGTTTTTTGAAAAACACCATTTGAAGTTTCCTCAGACGGAACAATCTCTTTGGTTACATCAGCAGTCAAAACCACATCCTCCTTGTCAGTGACCTTGATGATGTGAAAACCAAACTCTGTTTCCACCAATCCGATTTTACCAACCCTAGAACGGTTACAAAAATCGAAGAACTTATCCGTCATCATACCCTCTTGGAAGAAACCCAAATCTCCCCCCGTAGCCTTTGTTGGTCCATCTGAATTTTCAGTCGCCAACTGGGCAAAATCGTCGGGATTTCTTCTCGCTTTGCGGTATAGTTGTTGGGCTAATTTTTTGGCCTCTTCACTGCTTCTTGTGATTTCAGGATTGGCTCTTGTTGCTCCTTCAAAAGCAACTAAAATATGACTCGCTTTGATTGAACCTCCCTTTTTTCGATCCAGAAAACGAGATATTTTCAATGCATTGCCATCTTTGTATGGCCCAAAAATATCTCCAGGATTCAATCCGAAAAGTATATCTGCATATTCATTGGCCAGAACCCCTTTCGTTTTGTAAATCGAGTCAAAAGGTGTTTCGGAATATTGCTCAATGAAATCTGTTATATTTTGAGTGGTGGCCAAGCCTTCAATGGTATCGGTCAATTTCGACACATCATTGTACTCAATTCGTTGGGTTTTGAGTTTTTCCAAATCCGAACGGATTTGATTTTCATCGGCTTCAGAAGCTACTTCTGGGAAAATTACATAACGAACACTTCTACTCATTTCAGTCTCGTAATTCTCTTTGTTTTTATTAATGTATTGCTTGATATCGGCATCAGTTACCTTAAAAAGACTATCGGGCACCTCCTGATAGGGAAGCCTTACAAACTTTAGATTGACCTTGTCATTCTGGCTGTGGTAGGCAATTTTACCTTCCATTTCAGTAAATCCGGTACTGGACTTGATCAAGTCGTAATAAATATTTTCTTTGGCCAAACCAACAATATTTTCCTCTTGGATTTTCCAACTGTTATAAGCTTGAGGATTTTCAACACGCAATTGGTTGATATAATCTGTAAATATTCCAAAATCAAAAAAACCTGTCTCGTTTTGGAATCTAGGGTCTTGGACAATTCTTTCGTCCTGCATCAAAATCATTTGGATCTGTTCTCTTCCAGCATCAATTCCCAAACGCTCGAATTCTTGTCTGAAAATCGTGGCCCTCACCAATTGATCCCAAACTGAATTTACGGCCTGCATGGTTGAGAGATTATAACTTCTCTCGGTGTTTTCAACCAATTGTCTGTAAAAAGTCAGATCAATCTCTTCATCATTGACAACTGCAATGGGGTCACTGGGACCAGTGGACGCAGAATTCCCATCGAAAACTCCTGAAATTACAAAGGCAAATAATGCCATACCGATTACCAGAATAAGAAATACGGATCGTTGTCTAATTTGACCTAATACTGCCATATCATTTTTTTTGAGTCGGATGCGAAAATACGATTTCCTTTTTGATTATAAAAAAGAATCGCTTTGTTATTTAGGGACTTACAGTACTGCATTTGCTGTACTTGTAAGGGATTTAATATTTTTATGAATCATCTTTTAGCCTGAGAATTACTCTTTCTATTTTTGTTGAGGATACTTCTTTGATTTCGAACTCATAGTTTTTAATTTCAATCAAGCTTCCTTTGGTTGGGATTTCCTCTTTCAGGTAAACGATCAGTCCACCCAGCGTTTCATAAAACTCTTTTTCGGGGAGGCTGAGATCATAATTTTGATTGATATAATCGACTTCCATTCGGGCAGAAAATTCATATATCCCCTCATCAATTTGTTTTTCGAAAAGGGCAATATGATCGTGTTCATCTTCAATTTCACCAAAGAGTTCTTCGATGATGTCTTCGACCGTAATTATTCCTGAAGTACCCCCATATTCATCCAACACTACAGCGATACTCTTCCGTTGTTTGGTCAATAATTTTAATACCTCACTGATTTTCATGGTTTCTGGAACAAAAGCCACAGGAAGCAATATTTTTTTTAGGTCTGTCGGTTTTTTGAACATTTCAAAGGCGTGGATATAGCCCAAAATATCATCGATAGAATCCTCAAAAACAGGGATTTTAGACAATCCACTGGAAGTGAATAGTTTTTTAATGTCTGACAAGGAAGCGGTTATTTCGGTGGCAACAATTTCTGTTCGGGGAACCATGGCCTCTCGGACTTTTACCTCCGAAAAGTCCAATGCATTTTGGAAAATCTGTATTTCACTATCAACACTGTCCATGTCTTTGGTGGATTCCAGTTGTTCTTCAATATAATTCCCCAATTCAATCTTGGAGAAAGTCAGTTGAACTTGATCTCCTTTGGTCTTAAAAAACTTCATCAAAATAAAGTCCGACAACATGATAATCATGGAAGTAATCGGGGAGAACAAAGCATAGAAAAAAGCAGTGGGAAAGGCAAGAAGCTTCATCAAAGCATTGGAGAATTGTTGAAAAAAAACTTTGGGAAGGAACTCTGCAGTAAGCAATATAATGATGGTTGAGATGATTGTTTGAATAAAAACTATTTGGATACTAATCGCTCCTCCCAATAGGGTCTCTGGAAAAAACAATTGTAATATACGGTCGCCCATAAAAATTCCATAGATGACCAATGATATGTTGTTACCCACCAACATGGTGGCAATGAATCGAGAAGGGTTTTTGGTAATAAAGTTTAAAAACTTGGCATTAAAACCGCTTTGCTGTTTTTCAATTTCCAAATAAATTCTGTTGGCGGAAACAAAGGCAATTTCCATCCCAGAGAAAAAGGCTGAAAGAATCAGACAAATAAGAATAACAAGGTCAGTGATGATCATTTAGAGGAATTTCCCCTTTTGTTAAACTTATTTCGGTAGTGCCTTCTAAAGAGTGCCATAAAGATTGAAAGAAGGGCAAATCCGATAAAAATATAGGCCTTTTGACGGTTAGTGCTCCACTGATTATAAGATTCATAGGTGGCCACTACTGCAATTATCCAGTATAGGATTTCAGAAATTTTATAGCTTTTCATCGACGGTCAAAGAGTCTTTTTGTTCTTCCACTAACATGGTACCAGTTAACTTTCCTGTTTGAAATTTACTAAATTCTTTGTTGGTATCCAATCGAGTGGCAGCCATATCTTCATTCTCACTTTTAAAAGTGAAGGGTTGTTCGGTAAAAAGCCACTCTTTTTCCGAATCCCAGTACATTTGACTGGTCTCTAACCGAGAACCACTATTAGACAAAAGCACTACATTCCCTTGGAGGTCGACGATTCTCGTCTGGTTGTAAAGTATTCCATAATCGGCCACTACAGTGTTTTCCTCGTTGTTATCGTTGTAAAATATGATTTTCAAACCTTCGGGGAATTCGGAGTACTTGAAGCTCAGATGAGTATAATCCAAGTTGATAGGAGCGGTCAGAATTGCTTTCACCTTTGCCGAATCGGTGTAGGTCATACGAATATCATAGGCAATACCTACGGGATTCTCATTGAATTGGTTGATCTGCTTGAGAATTGAGCTACCGTCATCACAGGAAAAAAAGAGGGTCACAGCAAGAACTGAAAACCCTTTTTTTAAAAATTTATAGCGTAGCGGTTGCATTTATAGTTCTGGAACTTTCACACTGCTTTTGATCCAACAATCGAATTTTATGGTAACTCCTTGATTGCCCTCGGTAAATATTTCGGTTTTAGAGGGTGCTCTACCTTCATAGCTTCTGGCTGTTTTGAGGGCCAGTTTTTTGATCGAAGCGTCCACCTCACCAGCTTTGTATGCCATTTGGGCAGCCAACCAATAAACCGCTCTTTTATTGAATTGGGTTTCCCCACAATCATTGGCACTTCCAGCATAGAGATTAGAAATCATCAAATAGGCCCGACCCAAAGAGGGCTGAAAACTGAGTGCTTTTCTGGCATAACTGCGGGCAGAAGATTTTCGCCCAGCATTCTTAAACTTGATGGCAATCTTGTAAAGAATTTTGGCCTTTTTGTAGGGATCACTTTGAAGCGAAATAGACTCTTCGTAATATTTTAAAGCTTCATTACTGTCTCCAGCTTTATCTTTTAATATACCAAGGTAATATGCGGAATCAGCTGATGGATCTAAGGTGTGCAATGCTTCTACTAGAGTTACGAAAAAGGGGTCATCGGAACATTCCTTACTGTCCATTCGAGAAGCGGCACGCTTTAACCAAATAGCGTCGGATTTAAACTCCTCAAAGTTTCTTTTGTATAAAGGAACCAGATTGACACAAGTGGCCTCTTTGGAAATAATAGCGTCTAGGTTGGATAGAAAGGTTCCAATAGCATTGCTATTGATGCCATAAACTCTTTTGCTTCTTACATCACGACTGTTTAAAGGAATACCTTCTTCCTGTTTTTTTAAGATAACATCCAATTTCTTGGCCAAGTTGACAGATTCTATCTCAAATTTTTCAGAAACTTCCTCGTATTTATTAAACAATTGTTCCATTGTTACCCCTTGATTTCCTTCCTTATATAGGTCGTATAGAGTTTTGAAATAATTGTACAGTTCTTTGGGGTTACTAAAGCTTTTGGCATCGGTTTGATAGGCCAAGTCAAAGGTTTTGTACACCTCCATTTTGTCAGCAGTTTTGTAATCCAACATGGCTTGTGCCTTACTACTGATGATGTCTCCCCTTACGCTTACATTTCTCTTAGTAGGGAAATTTTCCAACCACTCATCGTAGAGATTCATCAAATCTGCCGTCTCAGCATCAATCGTCTCGGGCGTTGCATTTTTAATTCTGTCTTTGATGATGCGTTCACCATAAGAAAAAACTGCAACATTGAGTGATGGACACTCTTTCCTTACACTCATCCAAGGCGCATAGGCCTCATCATAGTTCTTGACCTTTGCGTATTCAGCAAAAATGGATAAATTTTGCAAACACTCTTGGCTATCTTGTGCTACTAGGGTGTGAGTTATCATTACTCCCATACCTAGAATAAATATTTTAAAAAATTTCATTACTCTTAATTTAATTAAATTTTCTCTTTACAAACCATTTGTCGTTTAAGGAAAAACCAACCCTAAATGACCAAAATTTTTCTTTAAATGAACTCCCTTCTCCACCATCTCTACTAACATACTCAAATCCAATGTTGGTGTTGGAGAAACCAGACAACGGTAAACCAATTCCAAAATTAATGCCAGTTTCCTTTAATCCAAAATTATTTACCACTGTGCCTGTCAGTTCATGACGAAAACCCATCCTAAAAACAATCCTTTTCCAATAACTGGTTATGGAACTGAAATCTGGAATAAAAAAACCTCCTAACGAGAATTGATATCCATTTTCATAGTCAACATTAGCTAAGTTTATGAATTCATGACTAAAATTTTTCATGGCATTCATAGTATATTGGGTTCCAGCAAACCACTTTCTCTCTTCGCCCACTCCCAATCCAAAAGATGTAACATGTGGTATTCTGATATTTGTTCTTTTCAAACCAAAATCGATAAGGGCAATCTCTACTCGATCACCAAAACTTGATGATCCTGAAAAGGGACGCGTATTGAAAAATCGAGAATTGGTTGAAGTCAAATTTGCTTCAGGAGAATAGGAAAACATGGCTTGAAGCTCTATATCATCTTTGACGGGAATTTCTAAATGAGAAGAAAGTTTTAAATCTAAACCGGAAACACTTGATCTATTTTCCAAGACGGTTCCCAATGTAACCTCGTTTTGAAATCTCCCGGTTTCATATACGATCTGACCAAAGTTGTAATTTAAAGTAGCTCCAAAGCTAAGATTCTTTAGAGCCTTAAAACCAACTGAGAAAAAGACTTTATTGATCCCGCCCTCTCCTTCAAACAGATTTAATATATCGTCGTTTTCGGAGGACTCCAAATGGGAAAGTTTGTATCCCACGGAGGTATAAGGAATAATTCCAAAGCCAAAACCGAAATACTTGGTTGGCACTGCTACTCCAATATAGTCCAGACCTGCGGAGGCAATACTTTTCTTCTCATTTGCCCCTGTCATTTTATTGGTTCTGTAATTCAAGCCCAGGGTGTAATTGGTCAATTTAAGCTTTGCGTAAGAAGTAGGATTGGAAAGATTGGCGTGGATGGAGTCATTGTAAATTTCGAGTCCACCCATAAAACGATTGATCTGTGTTCCCCTAAAATTTACCTCACCCAATCCTGTATAAGAATAAGGAGAAGTGGTGCCAGTTTGGGAAAATAAAAAAGAACCCGTGAGCAACGCAAAAAGTTTTAATGTATTCCTAATCATGAACCGATATTCAATTTTAACAAGTGGAACATTCCTTCTGCTAGAAAATTTGAATGGGCAAATATGCTATTTTTTAATGTTTTAGGCAACTTATTAGCATCTCCACCTGTTAAAATAACCGTTAAAGAATCATATTTATTGTTGTAATATTCAATTCTCCCATTGATTTCGTCGAGTATTCCAAAATAAATCCCTGAGTGAATCGCTTGATGTGTGTTCTTTCCCATAGGGTTTTCGGACTTTTCAACCTCCAAGAGTGGAAGGTTTCCGGTATAGTGGTTCAGTGACTTATACCTCATTTCAAAACCTGGTGATATACTCCCACCGTGGTAAATGTTGTCCGCATCCAAAAAATCATAGGTAATGCAACTCCCCAAATCGATGATCAAAACGTTGGTATTCGGGTAATTTTTACAAGCGGCCGCAACCAATACAATTCGATCGGACCCCAAACTATTGGGACTTTCGTAGCTATTTTCAAAAGGCAATCGCATCTGAAAATCAACCCCAATAACGGGAAATTGAACCAAGAATTTTTCGAAAAAATCGCCCGATCGATCACTCACGTCACTGTAAATCAAACCCTTAATGTCTGGATAATTTGAAATTAAAGATTCTGCCATGTCATCAAATTTTTCTACAGCAACCCTTTGCTTTATAACGCACTGATCCTTATTAAATAAGAAAAATTTGACCAATGTATTCCCGAGATCAACAATCAGATACAAATCACAATCAATTAATAGCTAAAAGTAATCAAAGATTTTTAGAGTAAATCCTTTGGGAGGGATGAAAAAGGATTTTATATTTGCACACTTTCAACGGGTACCTTAGCTCAGTTGGTAGAGCAAAGGACTGAAAATCCTTGTGTCCCTGGTTCGATTCCTGGAGGTACCACATTTTAACCCTGTAAGTCACTGATTTACAGGGTTTTATTTTTTAAATATCCTAATTTGTTCCAAATCTTGTTCCAAATATGGGGATTTTTTAGTACTTTTAAGACACTATGAGTGTTTATATTTCACCCAATTTAACTAAGAAAAAAACGGATTATAAACCTTCAGATAAAATTACTATATATCTGAATTATTATTTTAAAGGGAAGAAACTACGAATCACTTCTGATGTTACAGTTTTATTTAAAGATTGGGATAAAAATTGGAAACAAGGAAGAAAAGCTGATCCAATATTAAAAACTGATCAAAATCATGTTTCAAAAAACATTCTCTTAAAACAAAAATTAAGTGAAGTAAATCAGATAATTGATAGAATCAAATTAAATGGTCAAATACCTGTTATTGAATTAGTTAAAAATAATTTGAAGAGTTTTAAAAGGAAAGAAGTCAAAAAAACTTTTGAGAATCTAGATTTAATTTTCTTGCTTGATGAATATTGTGATTACATAGAAAATGAAATAACCCTCAGAAAAGGATACAAGAAAAGTATTTTTACATCCATAAAAAGAATTAATGAATTCACTCAGTATTATAATAAGACATTAAATTACAATGTATTAGTTTCCAATATAGATGAAGAATATCAAAAATCATTTTTGAAATTTTATTCCGATAAAGGTGATCAACCTTCTACAATAAGAAAACGATTAAAATCACTTGTATCATTTGTTAATTGGTGTAGTAAACAAGGATATACCAATCACAAAATATCCGTTATACCTTTCAATCATAATTTTGAAAAGGAAGTAGTTTATTTAACAAGAGAAGAAGTTTTACAACTATATCAATTTGAAGAATTTAATTTTTCAAACAAGAGTCATAAAAAACATACTAATCAGTTTTTTTACGATGAATTAAAGAATGGTAAAACAAACACCTATACTAACCTAGAAGTTTATAAAGACATATTAGTTTTTGGTTGTGGTGTTGGATGTAGGTTTGGAGATCTTATTTCTTTAAGATTAGATAATTATCAATTCTCTGAGGATAGATCAAAAGGATATTTTGTTTTTAGAATGGAAAAGAGTAGAACTGGAAAACAAGTAAAGGTTCCTATTAACAGATTGACTTTTGAGATTTGGAAGAAATATTCTAAAAATAAAAAACGAACAGATTATATTTTTCCAAGGTCTTCTTCTGGAAACTTACCCACAAACCAAAAGATGAATAAACAGATAAAGGAGATTGGTAAAATAGTTGGACTAAATAGATTAGTTTCCAAACCTAAGTTTAACGTAGAAGGAAAAATAATAAATGAAAGTGATACAAGAGTTCCGATTCATTCTGTACTATCATCCCATATTATGAGAAGAACCTTTATAAGAGAAGGAATTGAAAATAAAATACCCACACATGTCATGATGTCAATGTCAGGTCATTCAACAGAAAGAGTTTACCACCAATATTTTTCTACCACATCATCTGAACTTGATGAAGAAGGCAGAAAACTCTTTTCTCTTGAGTTAAATCAAAACAAGGATGAAAAGTTCAATAATCAAGATTCCCTTGAAAATCGATTGTTAGAATTAAAGTCATTGTTTGAAAAAGGTCTTATTCCTGAAGAAATATACTTGAAAAAAGTATCTAGGTTAGTTTGATATTTGAATTTTCCTGATTACTTGCATACCACAAAATTCTTCGCTACCTTCACCCTATGAAGGTTAAAGTATTCACTTTAAAACATCATCCTAAGAACAAAGAAATTTATACTCTTTCTTCTATTGAAGAACTGATGGAAAGTATTTCAGAGGTTGGATTGTTACAACCTCTAATTATTGATTCTCGTAATCAAGTAATCAGTGGAAATAGAAGATTTGAATCTATTAAAAAATTGGGATGGGAAGAAGTAGAGGTTAATTTAATTGAAGTTAAAGATGGAGAAGAAGAATTACTACTTATCCACTTCAATAAACAAAGAATAAAGAGTTTTAAGGAACTTATAAATGAATATCTAATACTTGATGGGTATTATAGAAAAGGACAAGGGAGAAGAACAGATTTAACTTCTGTTAAATCTAACAGAAGTTCTTCAAGGGATCTAGTTTCTAAAGAAATGGGAATCTCATCTTCTCAATTACAGAGATTGATTTTTATTCATAAACATCACCCTGACCATATAGAACTTTTAGATAAAGGAATTCTTACCGTAAACCAATCATATCTTCAAATCCAACGAGAACTAAAAGAGAAAGAAAGTAGAGAAACTAAACCATCCAATAAATCAAAAACTACGAAGAACTCATCTTGGAGGTTTTATCAGAAATCATCCCATGATATGAGTGAGTTAAAAGATGGTGAAGTTCAAACCATCTTCACTTCACCTCCTTATTGGAATAAACGAAAGTATTCAGAAGAAGAAGGATTAGGAAATGAGAAAACTTCTGAAGAGTTTATAGTTAATCTATCAGAACATCTTAGAGATTGTAAACGAGTTTTAAATGATAGAGGGAGTTTCTTTTTAAACCTTGGTGATACTTTTTACAATGGTAATCTTCAAAATGTTCCTCATAGAGTAGTTATTAAACTTCAAGAACAAGGATGGATGTTGAGGAATACTATTATCTGGTCTAAAACTAATCCTAAACCTTCCTCCTCAAAATCTAATCTTACTCCTTCCTACGAGTTCATCTTTCATCTAACCAAATCAATGGAGTATAATTATTACCCAACACTAACTAAACTCTCAGATAAAACAAAACCGTCTCTTCCTCCTCGACACAGAAGTATAAATGGGGAATACTCCAATTCTATTTCACCTTACCTACCAAACATTAAAGGAAAGAACATGGGAGATTATTGGAATGAGGATATTGTGAGAACATCAGTAGCAAATCAAAAATTAGATATTGAAGGTGAACATCCCGCTCCTTTCCCTGAAGAAATAATCACTCTTCCCATTCTTCAAACCGTTAAAGAGTTTGAATTGGTATTAGACCCCTTTATGGGTAGTGGAACCACTGGAAGAGTTTGTGATAAGTTAGGAAGGAGTTTTGTGGGGTATGATTTGAAGGAGTTTTAATCTAAAAGATGTCTTTTTGATTTTTTTCTCCAACCTGATTGTGATTTATACTTCACATAAAATATTTTTAAATCACTTTGAGATTCGTAATCAACAAAGTATATTTTCTTATCAGATTGGGAGGGATACTCAACAAAATACCATAAACCCTCATTTCCCTTAGATTGAGATTGGTAATCTACTTTAAAGACTTTTAGATCTGATTGAGATTCATAATCAACAACAAATATTTTAATATCAGATTGTGATGGATAATCTGTACTGAAAATCTTTTGAGAAAAAAGTATAGAAGGGAAAACGAAAAATAAAAGATGTAATTTTTTTAACTTCTTTAAATACATAATTTATTTTCTGAGTGTTACTCTGGAAGATCCTATAGAAGTTGAAATTGAATTTCCTGATATATTTCCTATTTTTACTGATCCACTACTATCATATAGATCACTACCATAGACAATTCCTGAATCGTATTCTATATCACAGTATTCACATATTTTAGTTCTTCCTGTCCAACTATCTCCACTTATAGTCATCGATAATTCAACATCACCTGAAGAATAACTATAAGTTCCATTTTGTGTATATGAGGAATTATCAGGTTGAGAATATGAATTTGAAGAATTATCAGATTTATTATTTTTAGAATTACAACTAATTAAAATTGAAATTGAAAAAATGAATATTATTTTATTAAATATTAGTTTTATAAAGTTTAATTTTAAATTATTTGATTTCATCTAGATAAACAGGTCCACTTTTTATTCTGTTCCCTTCAATTGAAAATTTTTGGGAAATGAATGATTTTCCAATAAACTTTCCATCACCTAAACTTTCAATTTTAATATTTGAGTTTACAGTATTAATACCTAACCAACCTGTTTAATATTTACCTCACTTCCATCATTATTAAATTTCCAAGTAGTTTTTGATCCTACAAAGTTTTTGTGTTGAAATGATCTATTTGATAAAATTCTGGTATTGTAGTCATTCTCCATATCAAATTAGTTTTTAGTTAGAAGATTTTATTTCAAAGTCAGGGCTTCCATCCGTTCCTTTGACTATAATATTTTTGATTAATTTAGAATATTCTATAATTAAAGTTGGATTTGAAAACTCACCATCTGATAAGTCACATTGAAAATGAGTTATCGATTGATTATCTAATATAATTTGATACTTACCTTCATAATAAACTCTTTGTCCATCACTAGAAGTTTGTTGTAAACTTACATTAAAATTTTTTTCAAATAAAAATTTATGATCTACAGATGGGATAGGTACTTTGTTTCCTTGTATTACAAGATCATCCCCAAATTTATTTTTGAGATAATATCCATTTTGAACTCCTTGATATAGACCATTTAGAATATTCTGATCATTATTTTTAATATTCACTAAGATAGAGTTAGATTTCTTATCAACTTCTTTTTTTGAATCCACACAGGATAAAAAAAGTAATAAAACAATAATTGGTGATATTTTCATTTTGTACAAAAATTAGAAATTGTTTTGGATAAAGAGGTCTTTACAATGCTAACTTTGATGATTTTCAGTTAAGTGATGTTTCAGCTCTTGGAAAATCTTCTATAATTGATAATTCTTTTTATGACTTGTTAAATTCATCTTACTCAGTTCTACTTCAGTTGAGGTTTCGGGGAACGGATACTCATTATACGAATTAAGAATAACCTCTCTATTTGGAAAATCCTCTATCTCAATTAGAGTTATGGACAATGAACTTCTTCGGTAATCATCTTTAAGTTGAGAATAAGAAAATGTCCCAATTAATAAAAATGATAATAAGTAAAACCACAAAACAGATTTATTCACAAAATAAAAATTAGATTTACATTATCGATTTCTCAATATCCATAAGGTTTCCATCATAATTAAATTCAAAACTATTTTGTCCCTTTTCTTTAAATTTTGTTTTTTTTAAAATTTTAGTGAAATCATCATTTAAATTATCAAGAGAAATTTCAAGATTTAAATAAGGGTCTTTTTGACTTTTAGAAAAATCCATTTCAGATTCTAGACTTAATTCACCTAAATTTTGGGTTTTTAATTTAAAATTCAAATCCAAATCATCATCATCTTTAGAAACCTCCACACTAAACTCTTTTCCTTCAATTTCTCGAATACCAATATCATCGAGGTCCATTTCTTTTGTCAATTGACGAGGGAGTTTAAAGTTATTGAGGTTAAATTTAATTGACAAATTGTCAAACTCTTGTAATTTCTCCACATTATTTGGTCTTGATAATTTGTTTAAATCATTACTATCCATTTCAGCTTCTAGACTTAATTCACCTAATTCTTTAGTATCTAATTCAAAATTAAAATTTAAATCATCTTCATCTTTAGATATCTCCAAACTAATTTTTTTTCCTTCAATTTCTAGAATACCAATTTCATCTAGGTCCATTTCTTTTGATAACTCACGTGGAATTTTATAATTATCTAGGTTTAATTTAATTGACAAATTGTTCAATGATTGTAATTCTTCTATTTCAGAATCAAGATTAGTAAGATTAATAAAATCATCACTATCTAATTCAAGTTCTAAATTCCCCAATTCCATTTTAACATCATCCACATCCATTTCTAAACCATTTAATAATAGTTTTAGATGTTTAAAATTGAAATCATCTTCATCAGGGTTAATTTTACCATTAAAAGATGATTCAATTTGTTCAATTATCATAGATTGTTCTCCATCAACAAACTTTATTTTTGATGCATTTATTTCTGAATCTGATAATGATAAAATAAAATTACCTTCTTCAAATTCATCCTTAGATGGTAATTCATCCCTATCAAAAGTTAATCCTAATTCTTCAATTTGTATGTATTCACGTTCGTCCTCAATATATTCTATTTTATCAAAAGTTAATTTTGAACTCAAAAATGAATAACTAATACTTTCATATTTTACTTTATCTTCCTGTTCAACTTCTTTTAAAAAATCAGATAATTGTTCATCAATTTTTGATGAAATAACAGAATTAACTACTGTATTTGTAATAATTAAAACAATAATTATTACTAAAACAATAATAGATTTTAAGTTGTTTTTAATAAAGTTCATGATTCTAATTTGTTAGATTTATGTTAATGTTAATTAGAATAATTAGTTAGAGAAATTTTGATAAACTGTTGTTTCCTGTTGGTTTTCACCATAAGCAACCCCGATAGCTCTCAATTTTTTTGCCCTTAGCTTCCATAAACTAATCAAATTACATTTTAATGACAAAAGTAAATAAATTATTGATAAACAATAAATAAAAATTGATTATATTAAATAATTATAAAACAAAAAACCGCTACAGTATAACGGTTTTATCATTTTAAGTTGCTCCCCCAGATGGACTCGAACCGTGTCATTTTTATAAGGAGAAAAAATTAACTCCGATATAAAAACCACCCCCCTTAGGAGTTTAGGAAAAAGAACTTTTCTCAGTTACAAGAAACCTCATCTTTGAAATACTGATAGAGTAGTTAAATAATCCTTATTTAGGAGAGTCTATCAAATCTTCTTATTCCTTCATTCTGATACACTTTTATTAATTAACCTCTTAACTTTATTACTCTCTTTAAGACTATTTTCCCACTCTAATAAATCCTTTTCTGTGATGTATTTTGAATGTGTAGATACTTCTATCATCTTTAATAGGAAAAAATCTATCTCCATCTCTGTAAAAACCCTTGATTTTATTGGTGTTTTCAGGGTTTTTTCGTATATTAGTATTGGTGGAGAATACCCTTAGGTTTCGTGGAACTCAAGGGTTTGTGTTTCTGAAAACCCGACTCGGAGGTTTTAATATATCGAGGTAGCACATTCTCTATATGGATTTTCTACACTAATCCATTCCTCATCAAAAAAATACCGGAACAAAAATTTTCACCCATAGGAAAATGATAGGGTAAAGAAAAACCCACTCAATTGAGTGGGTTTTATATTCTAAAATAAAGAATCTCGATGTATATCTAGCTTACCCCACTTGCCCATTTCATATATTATTGGTAATGTAGTTTTTCCGTATCTAGTAAGTTCATACTCGACTCTTGGTGGTACTTCAGCAAATACTTTTCGATTTATTAAACCGTCGGCTTCTAGTTCTCTCAGTTGATTAATTAACATTTGTTTTGAAATTGTTGGTATCACTCTCATAAGAATACTAAATCGATTCTTATTGTCATTAATCATTAATAATACAACTGTTTTCCACTTACCACCAATTTTGTTTAAA
>Ga0257126_1000487_pt1 | contig 32340 bp, 36 predicted proteins | sample SI060_120mmetaG_FD_190151 | JGI IMG/M metagenome (GOLD analysis project Ga0257126, IMG submission 190151) | Marine microbial communities from Saanich Inlet, British Columbia, Canada - SI060_120m | ecosystem: Environmental > Aquatic > Marine > Inlet | place: Canada: British Columbia | collected... | reverse complement strand
TCACAAATAAAAATGATCTTACTACTGAACCATCTCCTTGAATTGTTACTTTTCTTCTTTGTCTTAATAATTGTATGAATTTTGGAATTAATTTTTCAGGATACTGATTAAATCCATATACATTATTGTAAAACTGACATAGAATTAGGAATTGAACAAATATGTTCATATGTTGTTATCTTTGTTATAAAATTTCTTGGATTATAACTATTTGTTATAGGCATTCTAATTCTTAAATTTAAAACATTATCAAAATTATTCATTAACCTATCAGTAAAACCTTTAACAACTGAATAAGAAGATCCAAAAAAATTTGGTAAACTTTCTTCTTTAAAACCATTTTGTTCTAAACCAAAAGGATGATCATCGTCATATGTAAAAATACAACCAGTACCTAAATATGTATAATGAATATTTTTTCTTTTACAAATGAAAGCAATATTAATTGGAGCATATAAATTATCTCTAACATTTTCAACCAATTTTCCTTTTTGTTCTAAATAATCTATTGTAGTATATTCTTTATCCTCTATTTTACCATGTGTTCTTCCAATAAAAGAAATCACATGTGATGGTCCAGCATTATCAATTTCATTTTCAATATTAGAATCTGCTCTTTCCTCTCCTAGTTTAAATTTAATATTTTTTGATTTTAAAATTTCAACAAATTGTGATCCTATCCGTCCCTTATGTCCATAAATTAATACTTTCATTAAAATATTAGAAAATATATATTTAAATTTAAAAAATTTAAATATATATATATAATATAGTATATGGTAAAAAAAATTAATTATTCTGAATTGAATATGTTTAGAAAGATATTTTTTTCTTCAAAAATAGGCTGTACTTTTTCTTGTTTTGATTTACTTCATTCAGGTCATTGTTTATTTTTAGAAGATTGTCGAAAAAACTGTGATATTATGATAGTTGGATTACAAACAGATCCTACTATTGATCGTCCAGAAAAGAATAAACCCATTTTAAGTTTTGAAGAAAGAGAAATATTAGTAAAAAGTAATAGATATATTGATTTTTACTTTACTTATGATACAGAAGAAAGTTTATTAGAAGCATTAAAGGTATTAGAACCAAATGTAAGATTTTTAGGTACAGATTATATAAATAAAAATTTTACAGGATGTGAGTTAGATATTCCAATAGGTTTTCATGATAGATATCTACATAATTATTCTACTACAGGATTAAGAAAAAGAATTTACGAAATAGAATCTGATAGATTATCTAAAAAACCAAAACCAAGTTAATCAATTTTAATATTGTGTTTTCTTGCTATCTCCTTAAGACGAAGATATTTAAGTTTGTATTTTAAATATTTTTGTTGTGTTCGTTGTGTTGCTGGTATTAAAGTATCTTCAGTATCACCATATTGATTTTTAGACTGATTACCATTAAAAGAATTTGGTTGTCTCCAAAGTACTGTACCTACCCCATTTTTATAACTCCATTTTGGAATACAATCTGTAGTTGGGTTATTTCCAAATTTATGAATATAACAATCATTATCTGGTCCTGTAGGACAACTACCGGTTATGTCGCGGGCCCTTTCACAATTATCAGCACCCCTAGTTGCTGATGTTTGATTTCTTCTAATACAATTTTTGTTTCCTGGTCGTCCTGCAAAAAATCCAAAGTTACTTTCACAATCTATTCTATTTATAATTCGTCTGACATCTTCACCTTGTTTCATCTCATTCAAAATTTGATTTGAATATGGATTAGCTTGTGCTTGTGGTGCTCTACCTGGTGCTCGTGGTGGAACTGGTTGTTGTTGTACTGCTTGTGGTATAAAAGGGTATCTACTGAATTGTGGTGCTGGTACTCGTTGTCTTCCTCCATTAGCAACTTCTTTTAATTCTAATTGGTTTGTAGCCGTATTAATATAATAATATTTATTAGGTACTAAAGCATTTTGGCTCCCGTATTTAGTAATAAAACCTGCAAGGATCCCATAAGCATGTTGACTTAATTCTTTTGGTGATAAAATTATACCTTTAGTATTATCATAAAATATAACAGATGCCTTTTTTTGATTTAATATCATATCCATTGATCTATGCTTTACTTGTAGATACTTGAGTAGTTCTTTTATACACCCTATTTCAATACATTTTGTAGAATAAGAATCAATTGCATTAGTAATTACTGGTGCACTATCTAATAATTTGTCTATTAAATTAGATGATAATTGATTGTATCCTTCTATGTTTCTGGTTATAGTTATGGGTCTTACTCTTATTTTACGTTCAGGATTCATGGATCGTCTGATAATATTATGATTATAAACTTTTCTTGTGCCGTCAGGATTTTTTGTAGTCCAATCTGCAGTATTATTTCGTATCCATTCTGGTATTAACCTAATAGGAGTTTTACAAACTAATTCCTGTTCCCGTCCATTGTTGGTTACACTTATTTTTACAGCAATACAATAATTAACAAAGTCTTGTTGATTAATATTAACAGCTGTATCAACCTTTTCTGTATCAGGTTCTCCAAATTCTCGGAGTCTTTCACCGTCAATATTTATTTGGAGCTTTTGAGCTAATAAAAATTTGTAATTATAATCATTAGGTATTGAATCAATGTGTCTAGAAAAATATAATGATTCTGTGCTTTGAAATGAAGAAAACATTTTTGAAATCAATAGTTTTAAAATTCTTCTACGATTATTATTTATTGAATTTATTGGATTTATTGGATTATTAATTACAACAATTAATATAAAAATAAATGACAAGATATTATTTAAGTTATTATAAATTGTAAAATCATGTGCTGCTTCATTAATAACTCTAGTAAAAAATTCTACAAGAAATGGTTTTGATTGATCATCCATAGAATCATTTATTAATCCTAATATAATATCTTTATTAGGATATATTAAGTCTTTCAAAAATGCATTTGTTTCAACGGCTCCTAGGAGGGGTAATGTTTGATTCAAATCATGTCTACTGTGTAGATCAAAATTATAGTTTAATTTTTTTGAAAGACCATCAAACATTACATCCAATTGTTGTACATTAAAATTTACAATATTACCATCACTAGGTAATCTTATAAAATATGAATGATCATCTGTTATATTATCAGGTGGTTTGTAAAATGAACTAATAGAATAACCGGGATGTCTTAAATATATAATACCCTTTTGTACAATATAATTATTCCATTGTGAATGTTTAAAATAAGGTATTGAAGGCGGTATATTTGTTTTACCTTGAATAAAACTTTTATTAATTAAATCTTTTTGCCAAGCTTCAATATTAAGAAGATCTCTTCCTCCCCTAGAAATACTAAATATATCAAAATATTCTCCAAAAAATAAATCAGGAGGACATCTATTATATACTAAATCATTTAAATAACGACTCATAGTAGCTTGAGAACCAAACGCATTTTGATTATTTCTAGCACCATGGTTATAATATGCCCTAAATACATCAGCGTTTACACTACCTTCTTGAGTTACAAGTCCTAAAATTGTTCTAACTTCATCTCCAGTTAATTCATTTGGTCTTCCATCAAGTAAATTAATATTTTGCCTCCTTCCAAATATTTGATTTAATTCGTTAACATTCTCTTTATGACGATCTAGTTTATTTTTTATTCCTTGATTTAAGCCAGTAAATATAGGTAATGTATTATGTAAATTTTCTGAATATATACTTTGGATTAGTTGTAAATCTTCATATTCACTTCTATGAAGATATTCAGGTATATCATCAGCTAATGTATAATAATGATTATTCATTTGACCACTTTTTATTTGCCAATTTCCTCCTTGATAAGTTATCCCAACCATTAATAATTCTAAATTATGACCCCTATAGTCAGTTTGTATGCCATTCCAACTATTATGTTTTGTTCCTGTTGGACCTCTTAAAAATTGTTTTAATATTTTATCATGTGGTTGTACCCTTGCATCTTCAGATAACCATTCTCTTACTTTTTTTGTTTCGGTTCCAATTGTAAATTCTTCTTCGCCCCAAAGTGATGGGTGATGTTGTAAATATGTTCTGTTAGCACTAAATCTTCCATTAATTTTATCACCATAAGTATTATCTCTTTCAGGGTGCTCTGGATCAAAATCAGCTGGCCATTGTGTACATCTTAATACTACAGTACCTTTTCTTAATGGTTCGGATACTGAACGATAAGTAGGTAAAGCAATATCAGGATAGTACTGATCTGCTACAAAATCATATACGCCGCAAAAAATAAAACCTGTATATGTTTTTTCTGGCTTAAATTCCATTTCATGTTCAACATCGCAAAAATTAAGTTCGGATATAATTCCATCTAGACCAAATTCACTCATTTTATTAAACTCACCAACGTCTATTTGGTCAGGTTGATGTCTTAAATTAATTTTAACTTCTAAAACATGAGAACCACGAAAACTCCTTTGATTCAATAATGTACCTCCAAATTGATTTGGTATATTATTTACCATCATATAATATACATTATATTTAAAATTAAAAATATAAGTTAATTTAATGATATTAATAAAAACACTTGTAATATTTTTACTTTTAGATTTTGTTTATTTAAATTTAGCAAGTAAACATTTTAATAAATTAATAAAAAATATACAAGGTGAAAAAATTAAATTAAAAATAGTCCCAACCGTATTATGTTACTTTTCACTAATTTTTGGTTTATATTATTTCGTATTAAGAACTAATAAATCAAATAAAGAAAAAATTATAGATTCAGCTGTATTAGGATTTGTAATTTATAGTGTTTATGAATTTACAAATGCAGCAATTTTAAAAGATTGGGATACAAAAAGTGTAATAATGGATACTATTTGGGGTACTACTTTATATTCTTTAACAACAACTATTCTTTTGCATGTATAATATAAGGTAATAAATATACTGATATTATTAATATTATAATATTGTAATTGGTATCAACTTTATTACATAATACTGCAAGTAAAACACTAATAATTATCATAAAAGAATCTCCAAGAATGGCAGTGATACCCGTTTGTTTAGAATATGTTTTAAATAAATCAATCATTTTATTTGCTCCCTGTGGCATTGGTTTTATAATTCCAATATAAAATAACATATCATGGATAATTTGAATTACAAGAATTAAAAAGATAAATCTTAATAAACTCCATTTTTTAAAAACTTTTTTGTAAAAAGCTCTTGCTAGAATAAATCCAATAACTAAAATTAAGGTATCGGCAATAACAGCAGATAATTGATATTTTTTATACCAGTCACCAAGTTTATCACTAAAGTATGGAGTATAAAAAGTAATCAAAATTATAATAATATCAGCTATTAAACATCCATTTAAAATTGGTAAATAATCATTAATATTATTAAAATTAGAAATATCCTTAACCATATATATATAATTTATAAATAAATTTATTTGTAATTTTATTTATAATTAAGACACTGACACAATTGTAGTATTACAAAAACCTAGCCGATGACATATTTGACTAGTTGGCATTCCTCTGGTTAGCCAATTTAAAATTGTTTGTAAATCATCAAGTACAATATGACATTCTTTATTACCAATAGGATCTGTCGTTTCATCACAAATAAATTCAATTACTTTTTTAATTTTATTAAATGTTTGATTTCCATATTTTATATCATGATCAATAATATCTACTAGAGTTTCACATAAAGCACATTCAGCTGTATGATTTGTGGTATTTTCATATTTTTCAAATGTATTATGGATAATATTAGAATGTGCTAAAAATTTATCGGTGTTAAATTCAAAAAAATCATTTACAGTAAATAAAAAAAGAGGGATTAATAAAAGTTTCATTAATATGTATTAAAATAAATCTCTAAATATAAATTATGTATACCTTTTACAAATTATTTCTTTTAATTTTAACTTTAATGTAAATCTTAAAATTATATCTAGTTTATGTTTACTGAAATTAAATTCTTGTTGTAGATATTCTTCTCCATTTTTCTTAAATGGTTTTAAATTTTGAGATATTATATTTGATTCAAATATTTTTTTGGAATCTTTTAAAAATATTTTTAAAATAAATTTTTCAGAGTAGATAGGACTATTTGTATTATAAATATAGTAATCAATATTATTAAATCTTCTAAATGTTTGAAATTTAAATTTTTTTTTTTTGGGATGTATCATAATTATATCTTCCATTTATAATATTAAGATAATAAAAATTATATTTATAAAACTTTTATTATCTAAATTAAATATAATGAACAAAACTTTAATAGTAAATGCTTTATCTTATTTATTAGTATTATTAATTTTTTTTAAACAAAATAAAAATTTAAATAGATTTATATTATTATTAGTCCTTTATTTACTATTTAGTTTATATATAGAGTTAGATATCCAATTAATTATAATTTATTTAGTTTTAGCAGTAATTTGTGTATTAACAGAATCATTTTTTATTAATTTTTTAGATAATACATGGGAATATAAAAAACCAGATATAATAGGTATTCCTTACTGGTTAGTCCCTCTCTGGGGTATAGCAATTTTATTAATAATTCAATGTAAAAAAATATTAGATATAGCACTCTAAGTTATTTTAAATATATCATAATTATATTTTTTATTTGTAATATTAAAATATAAAAAATATGTTATTAAAAACTTTAATATTTTATTATCTAAATTAAATATAATGAACAAAATTTTAATTTTATTATTAATAAATGCTTTATTAAATTATGTTGTACATAAAAAAATATTATCTGGTAATATTACCTTTGTAAATTTAATTATAACTTCAGTATTACTTGTTTTTATTGCTACAAAACATGTAGATATTAAAATTGATGATGAACAAGATAATAGTATAAATGAACAAACAGCATATGTATATCCTATTATATTATCAATTACAATTTTATTTTTTTATTTTATTATTAAAAAAATGGGAAAATTTAAAGATGCCATATTAAGTTTAATATTTTTTACAAGTATTGCTACAAGTTTATGTCAATTAATTAATGTAGATAATACAATTGTAATTGGTATTTTATTAGGATGGTTTATTTTTGATTATGCCACTAAAAATTCTCATGAATCATTAAAAGTATATATTAATAATGTAATTGCTATTTTAGTTGCTTTATCAAGTATTGGGATAATTAAGATAAATAAAATTAAAACTGGAATTATATTACTTATTGGTTTATTTTTCTTTGATATATTTTGGGTATTTGGAAGTAAAAAAGTCATGAATGAAGGAGTTATGGAAAGTGTTGCTACAAATATTGATGCTCCAATTATGTTAAAATTTTTTAGTAATCATAATTTTAGAAATGTAATGATTTTAGGTTTAGGTGATATCGTATTACCAGGTATCTTTATAAAATCTTTATCAAAAACTCAATATTTTAACACTTCAATAATATCATATATAGTTGGTTTAGTTTTTACAGTTGCTTCCGCTGTATTCTTTAAAACAGGTCAGCCAGCATTATTATATATTGTACCATCATTAATTATACCATTATTAGCATCAGTAGGATTAAAAGGTGATTGGAGTATGTTAAATAAATCTCTTAATTAATTTAAGTTTTACTTACATATGTGATATGATATATAATCAAAATTGTCTGAAAGAATATTTGAGATTGAATTTTGATCAATATTTCTTCCTTTAAAATTATCCCAATTTAATTTTCTTATTTGAACATTATCTTTATGATTTTTAAAAATATAATTAAAATATAATTCATATTCTGAAACCCAACTTTGTTTTCTTTTAGATAATTTTTGTATTTTTTTTGGATATACTATCTTATTTAAAAAAATATTGTAAAATTTATCTTTATGATTATTTTCAACAATTTCAAAAATTTCTTTAATATATTTTTTTTCAAATATCATATGATGACATATACCAGATTTTTCTGAAAATATTTTTTTAAATGATTTATCTAATTCTTTCATATGTTGAAAATATGGTTTATTATATTCAGAACCAAAAGCATATTGACATTTATTATTTTTAATAAATATTGTTGGTGTTAAAAATAATGTATCTGAATCAATTACTAGATATTTATCTAATATATTTGGTATTATAAATCCAGAATATAGTTTTATTAATTGTTGTAGAAACCACCCTGGTCTTCTTACTGAATATTTAAGAGAATTAATTATATATTGTAAATTGAATGGAAAAATATTTTCATTTATTGATATACAATTATCAATATTAATATTATTATTACAGACCACTAGATAAATATTTCTATAACCAATGACATTTTTTTTGGTGTATTCTATCTGTTTATAAATAAAATTTTTATCCAAAGGTCCTACAGGAATTACAATATCAAAAGAATTAACACAATTTAATGAATCAGAAATAAATTTCATATCTAATAAATCCATATTTTTTTGTGTTAATTTAAAATCATAAATTAAATCTTCAGTTTTTAAATCTGACCAATCTTTTAAAACAATAATATTAAATATTGTTTTATAATAATTTACTAATTTATTTTCAAGACATATTGGTATAACACCTAAATATAAACATTCCCAAAATCTATGAGTATCTATACCGTTTCCTTCAGGACATATTGCATATTTATGTCTTTTTAATTCTATTAAATATTCTTTGTACGGCATATTTTTTTTCCATTTAGTACCCTTTTTTATAATATCATTATAACATTTATTACGTTTTTCTTTATTGGTATTTTTATTAAAATTGAAATATATTTCTTTGGTTTTTTCAATAGGTATGTTATAAACTTCTTGGTGAATTTTTGTATTTCCATGAGCCCATTGGGAATTAGCTAAACCTATAGGTAAGGGTATTACTTTTTCATGTTTTACATTCATATTCTGTGTGAATATATGCTGTAACAACGGTAGTTTTTCAAAAAGAATCAAGTGTTTTTGATTAAAAGCAAGATCTGAATTATGAAATATAAGTGTAAATTGATTTTGTAGACCTTTTAATGATGTAACTAATTCATTAATATTGCTCAATATATGTGTATAGCAAAATACTAAAGGTTTGTTATTAAGATTTTGATTATTACCAAGATGAATAAATTTATTTTTATGTTGCCCAACATTAGGATTGTAACTAAAATCATGTTCATTTCCAACAAAATGATTACATAAAAATTGTATTTTTTCACCAGTAATAAAATTCATGAGTTTTTTAGATTTATGAATTAATGCCATATATAATTATTATATATAGATAATTATTATATAAAAAAACCTACATCTTTATCAAATGGTTTTTTATATTTATAATTATTTTTTTAAAAATTCATCTAATCTTTGTTTTACTTCAGGTATATTATTAAAATTTATTTCAGCTTCACCACTTATTTTAATCAATTCTTTTACACGAGGAATATGTTTTGATTCTTTTGGTTTTGGTTTTTGTATTATAATATTATATATTAATGAATAGATTTCGTCTTGTTTATTAGGTATATAAATTTTAACATCATTTTTTAAATTATGTATGATTTTTCTATTTAACATATCATTTTCCCAATTTGAATCTATATAATTATCTCCAACAAATCTAATATCAAATGCTACTTCTACACCAGCTATTTTTATTTTTGATTGTATAATATATCCATTATCATTTTCACGCATGTTTTTTTAATTTCCACAACTTCTAGCACCTGTTAAAGCTTTAAAATAATAATCATTAACTATTACATCTACATCTTTACCTGATAACCAATATTCCATTGGTTGTTCTATTTCATGAAAGCTACGTTGAACTACATATTTTAATAATGGTTTATTATTTAACATATCAAATAGCTCTTTAAAATCTTTGAATTCTTGTCGTTTTATCATATGACTTAATTTTAGAGGTTTTAAAACTAAGAGTGCTTCTTGTGTATTATAAGATGTATGTATTGTCATATAGCTTTTCTTTGAACCACCTATCTTAAGTCGCATATCTTCTTTTATTAATTTCATATTTTTATTTAATACTTGTTTACATGTACTTGCTTTTTCATATAGATAACAAGGATTATTATCCTTTATTATTGTTAGATATATGCAACCATTTTTAACACGACTTTTAGCTCCAAAATAAACAGAATTTCTTAAATCATCCTCATCTTTTTTAGTTAGTTCTATTTTTTTTCAAATAATACTTGAAAATTAGAAGGTAGATTTTGACAATAATTTTTTGTTTCCTGATAATGTTTATTTCCATCCCACGCTATAATAGTATGAATTTCTTCTGGACGATTACCATTTATTATATTTAGCTCCCGTTCTACTTCAGTCATTATATTATATTATATTATATTTTATATATTTAGTTTCAAAAGGATTTTCCATATTAAAATTTTCTAATTTCTTACAATGTATATGAAGATTGTTAATAAGTAATAATTTATCATCAATAATTATATAAGGGTAATAAAAATTACCTTTTTTTTTCCATTCAAAACTATAGTTATTATATTTTATTATACATGTTTCATTTACAAAACCAACTGTATTAGTATTTTGGCCTTTTTTAACATTATTAGGATCTACCCCTCCAATATATTGTCCAATTGCAGCAGCATCAAAAATACTATTAAATTTTGTAAAATTCTTATTATAAATACTTTTTTCAAAACTATTATTAATAATAGGAAATGTTTCAACAATATTTTCATTATTATGAAAAAAAATTGACAAGTTAGTCATATCATTTATTTTAAATTGATAGTTTTTTATTAAATTATCTAAATAATTATATTTTGGTATAAATATTATACTTGGTATACATCTATTTTCAGAATCCATAGTTAAATATATTTTATCTTGAAATTCAAAATCTAAATCAGAATATAATAAAACATCATTTTCTAAATGTATTACATTTGTTAAATTTTTTATTTTCATAAATTCATAAATTAAAAAAAATCTTTTTGATGTTAAATTTCTAAAATTATCTTTTTTTGGAAAATTAATAGACAAATTATCGGCATCTACAAGAGTTATATTATTTTTAAAATTATCTAAATTAGGAAAAAATTTTTTATTAGTTATTATATAAACTTTAAAATTTAAAAGTAGTAATTGTTTGATATTATAAATAATATATTCTTGAAAATTACCTATTGATACTAAAATTATATTCTTTATTTTCATATATTTTTCTAAAGATATTTCTTTCAGAAATACAACTTTCTAAAATTTGATGATTTGAATTATTTTTTTTCATAAAAGATAATAATGCATTTGTATCTTTTGGAAAACATGCTCCTCCATAACTTAATTTACCATCTCTACCGGGAACATTTGTATGCATAGGATTTATCCAATTATTATTTAACATTAATTTTAAAACAGTATCATAATCACAGTTTGTTTTTTGACATAACAAATATAATTCATTAAAAAATTGTATCTTAACAGCATAAAAACTATTACAAAATATTTTCATACTTTCAGATTCATTTGATTCACATATAGATATATCTGCTTTTGGATAGTAATCTTTATAAAATTTTTTAACAATATTTACATATTGATTACTAACATTATTAGTTTTACCTAAAACTACATGTTTTTGATTATGAAAATCTTCAAATGCTGTTTTACTTGATAAAAATTCTGGATTATGAATAAATTTTAAATTATTATATTTTTTACATAGTTTATTATGAGTGTTTGGTTCAACAGTAGATTTATTTAGTATAATACCTTGATAATTATTTTTACTTAAAAATTTACATATTTCGTATATTGGTTTTTTATCATATTTATTATTATTAAATTCAGTTGGTAAACACATATATATTATATATGTATTTAAACATTCAATTAAATTATCTTTTGAATTATAATTTGATTTAAATTTATCATATACAATTGTTGTAATATTATGTTTTTGTAAACTTTTTAAAATAGCAGATCCAACAAACCCTAATCCTATTATTCCAATTTTCATATTATTAATGTGTTAATACTTTTCTAAATCACGATAGTCATAAAATTATAAAAACTTTTCAATAATATTTAAAACTGTGTCTTCTCTATTTTTCATTGATTTTTTTAATTTTTTACTAAATTTACTCATATCTTTTTTGGATAATTTAATTAAATTTAATTTACTAGTCATTTTTTCGGCATACTTTAAATTTTTCACATATTTAACAAAATTAAACTTTTGTTCTACATGACTTTTACTACATGGTATAATTGCTACAGGTATTTTATAATAAACACATTCTTGTACTAAGGTATCACCTGCTGTTGTTAATACACAACAAGCATATTCAAGATATTTTCTAAATTTATCTTTACAAATTTTATAGACTGTAACATTTTTAGGAAAATAGTTTCTATGAATATAATCACAAAATAATTTAATTTTAATATTAGGATTATTTTTAGCTATTTTTTTTAAAATTTTTATAAATTTCATACTCGTTGATGAATAAGCTACACAATATTTATTTTCTTTTTTACTAATCATATTTTTATCTATTAAACTAGGTATCCAATATTCAGAATAATTATTAGGTGCTCCTACAGATATTGGAATTTGATTTTTTTTATTCATTTTATTTAATAAATTTAAACCAAAATTATCAACACTGTATTGATTTGCTATTGATAAAAAAGGAATTGATATTTTATTTACTAAACTAGGTGTCCAAAAAGATATCATAAGATCTAGTTTATATTTTTCTACATATTTTTCAATGTTAGTTGGTTTCATAATAAGTTGTAAAAATTTAATTTTGGATTTTAAATTAAAATTTGTCATATCTTTTTCTGTAAAATTAATGTATTCATTAATATAATCACTTTCTTTAAAAATATCATTCCATTCGATAAATGTTTTATTACTAACAGAAATTACAATAGGTATATTATAATTATTTTTTAATAAAATATTATATATAGTTTGAGCTTGGGATAGATGTCCTTTACCTATTCCACATACTATAAATCCAATATTTTTCATTTATATAACAAACTTTAAATTAAAATATAAATTTAGCCTAATATTAAAAAATTGATATAAAAAATTAATAATATTAAAAATTAGTATATGTCATATAAACAATTCGGAAAATTAGGAGATATTATATCAAATATCCAAATGGTTTTAAAAGATGAACTTAATTCTACCAAGCTTACGAAAAGTGATATTAATAATCTAAAAAAAAATGTTTCACAAGATCTAAAATTAAAAAAAATTAAAGTTACAAAAGATTTAGTTGACGATATTGTTGATAGATTTTTTGTTCCATCATATAAATTTTCTAAAAAACTTGAATTTAAAGATGGTGATAATTGTTTTCGTAACTATGATGCTACTTATAAAATAGATGAAGTTAATACAAAAATAATTGATGTACCTGAAGAATATAAAAAATTAGAAGAACAGTTTCAAAGATTATATCATTTACCACAACCTGAACAAAGAACACAAGAATGGTTTGATTATAGATATAATAGGATTACAGCATCAGATACAGCAACCGCAATTGATAGTAATCCATATGAACCTGTAGAAGAATTTCTATACAAAAAATGTACACCAGATTATCCATTTTTAGATAATAAATTTGTTTTTCATGGGAAAAAATACGAACAGATTGCTACTCAACTATACGAACATATTTATAATAATAAAGTTACAGAATTTGGATGTTTACCAAGTGAAAAATATAAAATTTTAGGTGCTAGTCCAGATGGTATTTGTTCTAAATCTACATTAGATGGTAAATTTTCTGATAGATTAGGTACGATGTTAGAAATTAAGTGTCCATTTTCAAGAGAAATTCAAATATCAGGAGAAATAGCAGGAGGAATATGTCCTTATTATTACTTTTGTCAAGTTCAACAACAGTTAGAATGTTGTGATTTAGACAAGTGTGACTTTTGGCAATGTAAAATTGTAGAATACAAGGACAGAAACGAATATTTACTAGACACAGAATATAAAACAATATTCCATGAAGGTACAACTGGTAAAGTTATCAATATTAATCCCATTTGGACAAGAGGATGTCTATTACAATTTCTACCTAAAAAATATGAACCAACACATGACGAAGATAAACATGAATATAAATCAACTTATATTTACCCACCAAGATTAGATATGAGTATGGAAGAATATGATTCATGGGTATTACGAACACTTTCTAGTTGGTATACAGATAATCCACAAATGGCTGAAGATTATTACTTTGATAAAGTTTTATATTGGAAGATCCCAAAAAGTCACAATGTTACAATTCATCGTGATCAAGTATGGTTTCAAAGTATTTATCCTGTTCTATTACAAACATGGAAAAAGGTTCAATATTATCGTAATAATCCATTAGAACTTAAAAAGGTTCGAGAGATATCTGCTAAAAGAAAAAAGTTTTATCGAATGAATACAAAGTTTGAGGTAACAAATAAAAGAGTTTGTTATGAAGAAAACAAAAAGAAAACAACAGATTCTGAAGAAATTTTTGACTGTGATTTTGTTGATTAATTATACAGTTTATTTACCAGTTTTTTTAAATTTTTTAAATTTTTTATAATTTTATTCCACGTTTTTCTTTTATATGGCTTTGTTATTTTTTGTTGAATATAATAATTAATTTCTTTTTGTATTAAATTATCTATATTTTTAATCTCTATTTTTTTTTGAATTTCTTCTAAATTTATATTATACAATTTTAGTTTATATTCTGTGTTTTTTTTATTATCAAATTTAATATCATGTAAAATATTTACTAATTTTGAAAAAGATGTAGGAAATGTATTACCAAAATTTATTAAAGATTCCTTATTGTATATCAAAATACAAAATTTTTTTTTAGGATTTTTTTCTAAAATTAAATTACAAAATTTATTCATATTTTTTTCTTCAAAATTAAAAACATTACTTTTTGGATATGTTCTAACAAAACATATAATTTCATCATTTAATAAGTATTCATAAAATCTATCAATTCTTCTTTGATATTTATTTATTTCAGAAATATCATCTAAATTATCGTGAGGAAATTCTATATCTAAAATCTTATTTTTAAATATTTTTTTTTTTCCTTCCACTTTTTTATCACACTCTAAGAAATCTTTAAAATTGTTTTCTACTAAATATATAATTGATTTAAAATTTGGTGTTCTAATATTATCAAAAGGAAATGATTTTAAGTTAAATAATAATCTAAAAGATTTCCTAGGTCCACACCAATCACCAAGTGACATATAAATCATATATAATAAACCTATAAATAAAAAATTGAAACTTTTATTTATATAACTTTTAATAATTAATATGAATAATTACGAAGATGATTTTGTGGTAACAAACTTGAAAGGAAAAAAAGGTAACTCTAAACCTTCTAAGAAAAAAAATAATGACAAACCTATTTACTCATCTAAGCATGTAAGACGAGTTAATGAAATTATGGGAAAAAAAGAAAAAGAAAGTTCTAAAAAAAAAAATCTAAAAAAATAATATGATAGAAATAGATATTAATGATAAAAAATTATTAGATAATTTTGACATTAAAGAAACAATTATTATAATTGGAAAAGGACCGAACTTGGATGATTTTATTACAAATTATGATTATTTTAAAAAATTTACTAAGTTGGGTTTAAATAATTCAATTCTTATAAAAGAAATAGAATTTGATTATTATTTTCAACTAGATTTTAAAAAAAAACCATGGAAATATCATAAAAATTTTATAGGTGATTTAAAATATTCCAAATTTGTAGTATCGAATGTTAAAAATAATCAAATAGATAATAGAATTAATTTAGAGCATGCATTTGAAAATAATATAAAACCTATAATACCGCAGGTTATTACTAAAAATAGAGTAATACCAAAGTATAATATTATGCCTAAATTTATATTAGATAATAAAGAAAAAATAGAAATGCCTAAATTTAGATATGTTGAAAAAAAATTAATTAAGATTAAGCCTGATATGATTAAAATGCCTATAAATCATCCAGGATCATCATCAGTAAATGCTATTTTATGGTGTGTTAAAAATAACTACAAGAATATTCTTTTAACAGGGATAACAATGCATGATAAAGAGGTATTTAGAGAAAAATATAAATCATTTCTTACAATTTTCAAAAATACTTTTTCAAATATTAAAATATATTGTTTATTTCCTATGGATGATACTAAAGATATTTTTGATTATAATATTACAATTTAAAACATAATCTTATATATATGAAAGTTGATAGTAGAATATTAATAGGTTTAGGGGTAGTTGTAGTAGGTATAATTGTTTATATTATAATAAAAAGTAATAAAGATAAAGATGATGATGATAAAAATGATGATAAAGATGATAATACTAAAACTAATAAAGCAATACTTGATCGTTTAGAAAAAGCATTAACAAATGCTGGAATTGATACATTAGAAGATTTCGGAGAATCACAAAAAATGACTTCTACTCAAGAAGAAACAGGTTTTACGAAAAGTGAACTTTTTAACATAATAAATCAATATTTTCCAACATCACTTTGTGTAGTAGAAAAGTTACTTGATGATGGACTTATGAATGTCAATAATAAAATTAGGACACATTATCAATTAGTAGAAAATCCTGAAGGAAAAGTAGAAAAAAGAGAATCAGAATATACATCAGACATTGAGAATAATATGTATTTAGATAATTTTGATCAAAATTTGCTAACTCGTGGGCTCCTAATAAGCTCTTTTATGGTGTCTTCTTTAATATTCGCATTAGAAAATGATAATTTAGATAATTGGTATAGTACATTTATTGGTATTATGTCTATGATGTCACTTAGAGAAGAAGACAGTATGTTTGCTAGTTATGATGAAGATCATGAAGATCCTTACAGTACATTAGTTCTATATTGGCAAATGGGTGACGGAACAAGTAAAAATCCTGAAGATTATATTGAAGCTGGGTGGTTATATGATAGGCCAACCAATGCTGATGGATCAAGGGTTCAATATATTAAATTTACACCCAAAATACAATTTGATCGTAACAAAGAAAAAATTGAGGAGTTGAAACAGTTTATAGTAATGGTTTTTTATGATTATATGGTTAAATGTAATTCTGAATAAAAAATAATATTATAATTAATATATATATATATATATGAAAGTTGATAGTAGAATATTAATAGGTTTAGGAGTAGTTGTAGTAGGTATCATTGTTTATATTATAATAAAAAATAGTATTAAAGATGATGATAAAGATGATAATACTAAAACTAATAAAGCAAAACTTGATCGTTTAGAAAAAGCATTAAAAAATGCTGGAATTGATACATTAGAAGATTTCACAGAAACAACTTCTACAGCTCCAGAAGAAACAGGTTTTACGAAAAGTGAACTTTTTGAAATTATAGATTTATATTATCCAATGTCAAGATGTGCAGTGGAAATGCTTTTTGATGACGGTCTATTGTTTGATGGTGAAATATGGACTCTGGGAGAAAAATCAGATGGGAAAGTTGTAATAATTGAACCAGGCAGAGAGTCGTCATCACTACTAAGAGGGTTACCTATGGATGAAGAAGATTTGTTTGAATTGGCTGGATTACATTCATTAGTATTTGTATTAGAGAATGATAATTTAAATGATTGGTATAATGCATTTATTGGAGCTGTATCCTTAATGTCGGATCAAAAATCTAAAAAATATTATAAAGGTCATCTTTGGGCTAAATATGATAAAGATCATGAAGATCCTTATAGTACATTAGTTTTATATATGGACACATTGACACCAAGAGGTAATGAACTAAATAAAAATACAGAAGTTTATGTTGAAGCAGAATGGTTACATGATAATCCAGTTGATGAAAATGGAAATAGGGATAATTATATTAAATATACGGCAAAAACACAATTTGAACGTAATAAAGGAAAAATTAATGAATTAAAAAAAAATTATTTTACAGATAAACTATATGATTATATGGTACAATGTAATTCTGAATAATAAATAATAATATAATTATATAATAAATTAAAATATAATCTTATATATATGAAAGTTGATAGTAGAATATTAATAGGTTTAGGAGTAGTTGTAGTAGGTATCATTGTTTATATTATAATAAAAAATAGTATTAAAGATGATGATGATAAAGATGATAATACTAAAACTAATAAAGTAAAACTTGATCGTTTAGAAAAAGCATTAAAAAATGCTGGAATTGATACATTAGAAGATTTTACAGAAACAACTTCTACAGCTCCAGAAGAAACAACTTCTACAGCTCCAGAAGAAACAACTTCTACAGCTCCAGAAGAAACAACTTCTACAGCTCCAGAAGAAACAGGTTCTACAGCTCCAGAAGAAACAACTTCTACAAAAGATGAATTATTTGAAATTGTAGATTTATATTTTCCAAAAGTTAGATGTGTATGGGAAAAATTATTTGATGACGGATTAGAGGTAGATAGTAGATTAACAACTTTTAAAGAAAATTCAGATGGAAAAATTATTCGTAGTGATGATGGTGAGGAAAGTTTATTAAGGAAAAAAGAATTTATGATTGAGGCAGAAGAAATAAATATACAATTATCATTAGTATATGCATTAAAAAATGATAATATAGAAGTTTGGTATGATGGATTTATTGGAACTTTAGCCTCAATGTCAGGTGAAGGTTATATTTGGGCTAAATATGATAAAGATCATGAAGATCCTTATAGTACATTAGTTCTATATTCGGACACTACAAGAGGCACCGATGGAATAAATAAAAATACAGAAGATTATGTTGAAAAGGGATGGTTATATGATAGTTCAACTGATGAAGATGGAACTAGAATTGGATATATTAAATATACGGCAAAAACACAATTTGAACGTAATAAAGGAAAAATTAATGAATTAAAAGAAGCTATGGATCTTTCACCTGAATTATATAATTATATGGTACAATGTAATTCTGATTAAATTATTTCTACAAATGGATATATCATTATAATAATATAAAAGAAATAATAGGAAAGATTAAAATTGTTAAAACATTTGTAATTATCATAATTTGTAATATTAAATTTCTCTGTGGTACAAATATTATTATTACAAGTTAAATACATATTTTCTCCTAAATTATTTTGAATATAAATATTATTATTATCATTATCTATAAAATGATTTATACATATTGTATTTAAATCAGCGGTGCTCCAATAGAAACTGTAAACAATAAACGAGAAAAAAATCAAGTTTTTAAAAATCGATATAAATTCAAAAATTAATTTTAATATATATAACATTAACAAATATATATATTAATTTTTTAATTATTTAATTATTTTATATTTCTATTGAATCAGAATCTGATTTATGTTTGTGATATCCACAGTTAATTCTATTACATTGTTTTCCTTTATTTTTACCTGTTTTTAATATTACTAAGCATTTTTTACCTATTGTTTTTTCTACTTCTTTCTTAACAACCTTTGTTGATGTATTACAATATGGACAAGTAATTATGTTTTTCATTTTTCTAACATCAAAACATTTTATATGATATGTATGTTTACATTTTAATGTAACTTTTTCTTTTTCATCAGTTATAGGAAAATGACATATCATACATTCATCGCCTTTTTTCATTTTCATCTCTTCAACCATTTTTTGTAATTCTATGAAATTCATTTATTATAAAAAGATTGTATTTATTTAAGTACTTTTTTTCAATAAACCAAGCAGTTCTTTATATCCATAGGTATTGTTAACACGACTAATTGGTGGGTAAAACTTACTTTCTTTCAAATGTGGTAATGGATAAAAACATTTTATTACACCTTAGAATCTTATCCATTGTTAATTATTGTTTAAAATATTTATTTAAACATTAATAAAAATTGATATAAATATAAATTACAAAATAAATACATAATGTCAGAATTAGAGAACAACACTAAAATTCTAAAAAAAATTAAATGGTTTTCTGATTATTTATCTGAAGTTCTTTCATATGAAGAAAAAAATCATCAAACTACTTTAACTAGCCTAAACAATTTAATAGATATTTATATTGAAAATAAAAATGATCCAGATTCAAATTATTTTGATTACTATGCTTGGGATGATAATCATGAATATCATTCATCATCTTCAGAGTGCGAAGAATTATCAGATAGTTCTGAAAATCCACCAGAATATGATTTACAACAACTGGACCCGCGTGTAATATATAATAATCAAGACACATCAGGATCGGAAGATTCTGAATATTCTGATACAGAATCTGAATCTGATATTGATTATAATAATGATTTGTATGATATTCAAGACCAAATAAATTTATATCATGATAAAATTAAATACGAAAATTATCAAAATTGGATAAGTAACTCAAATATTATTAAAATTTAATATTTATAATATCTAATACATATTAAATGTACAGAATTAAAAATAAGATTAATAAAATTTATGAAAAATTATTTTATATGGACAACCATCCTTTCTTTATGGATTTAAAGAATGTAAATGAATATTCAGATGAATTTATTGAATATCAAAAAAAAATGATTCAAAAGAAAATTAATTTTCAAAAAAAAAATATTTCTTTTATTGAAAATATTAAATCTCATAAACCAAAAGAATTACAAGTTAGTGAGATTAAAAAATTAGATAAAGAATTATCAGAAGTAAATAATTTTAAAAAAATTTTTAAAATAGTAACATATATTTCTAATTTTGTAATTAAAACTAATGTAACAGATGAGAATGAACTATTAGAAAAATTAAATCATAATAAACATAGAATTAATATTTTAGTTTTAGGAGCTGGTCCTATTGGATTATTTTTAGCATGTTACTTACATATATATTATAATACATCATATGGTTTAAATAATCAACCAAAAGTTAATGTTGTTATTTATGATAATAGAATAGAACGACCAGGATTTAGAAAACCATATAATAGAACCAGACCTTTTGGTACATCATCTAATTTATTATCAATTGTCTTACCAAAATTATATAGTATGACAAAAAAAGATTATATTGAGATTAACATAAATATTTTAGAATATTTATTATTTGTAAAAGCACATTATAAATTAAAAATACCTATTATTTATGAAGATTATGATTGGAATGATTATAAAAAAATAATTAAAAAAGGTGATTTTAAAGTAGTATTTGATTGTACTGGAGGTAGATTAAAAACAGACTTGTTTAAAAATGTTAATACTAAATGGTTAGAAAAAGTTAAACAAATAGATAAAAGTATAAATAAACAATTAAAAATTATACCTAAAGAAAATATTGTTCATTTAATTGATTATCCTAATGATAAAAAATTTAAGAAAAATCATTTTTATGGTTCTCTAAATGTTTATGATAAAAAATTAAATTTTATTACTAAATTTGATATAGATATTATGAATAGTAGTGATTTAAAATTTATAAGTAGTATTAAAAAAAAATATGTTAATTTAGATCAACTTAAAAATGTTTTACATAACATAAAAGATGAGAATAGTAGAAATTTTTTCTATAATTTATATATATTCAATGATACAAAATATAAAAATTATATTTTTAGTTTTGATATTTGGGCTATATATATTAGACATATAATACAACCATGTGAAGTATTTAAAATAAATAATAAACAAATATTATATGTAGCTTCGGGTGATACTGTTTTTCATAGTCATTTTGTTATTGGAGCTGGATTAAATCGGACTATAAATTTTTCAGTAAAATGTGCTAATTTTATTTCTGATTTAATAGAATAAATTTAATAAATTAAAAGTCTACGATTGTAATTACTTTGGCATTTTTCCCATTAAAAATAATATCATAGTATTTTTCTTTGTATTTGACTAAATATCTAGTACATACGAGTGATGTTGGAGACATCATAGACTTTGCTGATATTTTAGTATAATTACATGTACAATTATCAATCGTGTTTTTCCCATAAATATAAAATCGATGTGTAATTGACCTCATATCTTCCATATAATATTCATCATTTATTTCTTCAATTTCATTATTTTGTTCTTCTTCACTTTCACTATTATAAATAGTTGGTTCTTCGTTTTCGTAATGATACTTTAAGGAGTAATCAAGAATAGCATTCTTACATATTCGATAAGTAATATCATTATTGTATTCATCGTCAGATGTATGTTCATCGTCAGATGTATATTCTTCGTCAGATACATGTTCATCGTCAGGTGTATATTCTTCGTCAGATGTATTTTCGTCATTGGATATATATTCATCTACAGTCGTATATTCTTCTTCTAAATCGCATAATTCTGAATTATTATCTTCAGTATTAAAAATCCAAAAACTTTTTAAGAAGTCTAAAAATAGGATAAAAAGAGACGGTTTATGTTCTGTATCATCCGAAGTAATAGGAGTATCATTAAATTCAAAACTATTAATAGGTGTCATTACTATCTTTTATAATATAACTTTAAATATTTCAATTTTTTTATTAATATACTACTTGAACTCGATTTAATTTAGGTAATATTTTTAAAATAGCATAATTTTGAACAAACATTCTTAATCTACCTGATTTTATAAAATTATTAAAATGTGTGCCATTATCATCAATATTATTTTTTCCAAATGTTAAATTTAATTGTTGAGAACTAGCAAATGTAAAATTTATCGTACCCGTTGGTTGATCATTCATTGGATCAAGAGCAAAACTAAAAGTGTTTAAACCATCTTTAGCAATATTTCTAAAATTATAATGACTCTGTACATAATTAAAGTATTTACCATCATTTTTTTGGAATTTATCTTTTCCATTTAATTGTAATCTTGAATCAACAATAGGATTATTAGATCCATCAATAAAGTTTCCTGAATTAAAAATATTTAAAATTTGATGTGAATTAGAATCTAAAAACCTTGATTGATTAGCAGTAATAGTACTATCTTTTAATTCATTTATTGTTAACGATATGTCTTCCATTGTAATATCATTTTTTGTTAAAACAACATTACTAGTTTTTGCTTCAGCTCTATATTCACTACCAACTAATTGTGTAAACAACATTAAACCATCAACTTTATTTGCTAATTCTAATAATTTTGTTCCTCCATTTGTAATTTTACTGGGACCATTGCCAATATTATTAAGAGTTGAAGGTATAACAACATATGGATTACTTATATCAGTTGTGTTTAAATTTTCTCTTGAGACTAAATAAATTAATTTAGCAAATTCATTTTTAGCATTTTCCCAATCACCATCATATGCCCAAGATAAAAAACTATTTCTGTTAAAATATCTAGCTAAATTAATATTCCATATTAAAAATTTACATGATTTATCAAATGTTAATTCATCTTGAAATTTATTTGAATTAATATTACTTTCCAATTCTTGAATTTGTTCAATTAAATATTCATGATTATTATTCATAAATAAAGTTCTTTCTTGTGGGTCAAGATAAATTTTATCTATTAAAAAATATCCATTTAATATCCTTGGTAAACTTGTAGGTTGAACAGTTCCTGGATAATTAATAATATCAACAGCATTTTTTAATTTTACTCTAAATTGTATTGGCTGTCTTGTACTACTACAAATGGGATATGCTAAACTACTTTGTCTAGTAAACCAAAAATGTAATGGTATATATAAAGTATATTCAGGATGATTTTCTTTGTAGTCAGTCATAACTTGTACATTACCAATCATTTTGTTATACCCTTCATCATGACTAGAATTTCTTGTTAAAGAATGCCAATTTTCTAGCCAGTCTCCATAAATTGTGTCAACATCTGTTTGTCCAATAGAAACTGATATTTCATCTATAATAGCATGACCTAAATTATTAACATACCCCCAAGTATTTGTTGAATTTGCTGCTAACTTTATAACTAAGACACATTTATATATTAAATCTCCACCTCCATTTCCTAAAGTAGCAGTAAAAATATTAGAATTATTTAATTCTACATTTGCCCCATCAAAATTTAATTGTTCTGTTTCCATAGAAAAATGAGTATATCTTTTATACACACTTTTAAATAAAGTTATTTCTGGATTACTTGATAAATATACATCTTGTGATCCTAAAGCAGCAAGTTGTAAAAATGCTCCGCTCATTATTATTCTAATAGAAAAAAAATGTTTAAATTAATATTCACAAAAAACATAGTAATATAAATATTGATACAATTAATGACATTGATACTCTTAAAACAACTTTTTCTTCTTTTTGATGTTTTTTTCTTTTTTTTTTACATCTCCTACATAAACAATTATGAGGATGTACTTTCATGCTATAAATATTTATTTAATCTTTAATATAAAAGTTAATAAATATATTTTTTAGAAATATAACCTTTATCAAAAGTAATAATATTGTAGCCCACCGAATAAATATGTATCATACCGTCTTCTAAACTTTCTACAAATAAAGTAGGCTTTTTTAATTCTTTGAAGAATAAATATCCACTTGGTTCTAAATCATTTGGTTTTAAAGAAAATGATAATATATTAATCCCAGTATCAATATTTCCATTGTGATATTTAAATGGAATAATTTTATTAAAATAATTTCCATCTTTAAATCCATCTGATAATACATTTGTATTTTCTATTTTAAATTGTGCTTTTTTAACTAAATTTAAATTATTAATACTTTTAAAACTAGTAAACTTATCACCAGTATTATCATTTGATTTAATTACAAATATAATTTCTTTAGATGGTAAAGTAAAAGGTAAGGATATATTTTTTATAAAATTTTTATTTATATTTTTTTGATATCTTTCAACAGACTCATATAAGTAATTTGTTTTATTTTGTACAATATTTTTTTTTAATTCATCATCAATATAAATAAAATCACACCATAGTTTAGCATTAGTTAAACCCCCTGTGGGTATTGTACCATTTTGATGACAATTAATTTTAGAATTAAAAAATATTTTAAATTTTACTTCTTGATGAATTAAAGCACACAAAGGTATAGAATTTTGATAGTGTTTACAAAATGAAAAGTAAAAAGGTATTATAATATTTTGAGATAGATTAGATAATAATCTGTTTCCACCAACAATTTTATCTATAATAGTATTTGTTTCTACGGATTCATTTATATTATTATGTATATGCATCCATTGTCCATATTGACGATCAAATAATTGATTACCAATATATACTTCTATTTTTTTAATTAAATTAAAACCAATTCTATTTGTCCAATACGAATTATTTTCATTTGAGTGTGGTAATGTTACCTCCAAGTAAACTTTTGATAGTAAATCTCCCTTTTTACTTAAATTAATATTTATTTCTTTATCAAAATCTACACTATCATGAATTGGTTGATACACAGATTCCATTGCAAAATTGTAATACCTTTTAAAAACAGTTTTAAAAAAAGTTATTTCTGGATTATAATTTATAGGAATATTCTCTGCTCCATAAGAGACTAATTGGATCAATGTTCCACTCATTGTTTATATTATAAATACATAGTTTTTTTTTAGATAAAAAATTGATTAAAGAAATATTTTTTTATTAGATTATTATGATTATTATTAAAAGTAGAGACAATTATGAATTAAAATTAAAATTTCAAGATTTAGAAAATCTAGATAGTTTTTTTTTAACAAATTTAATAATAGATACATATTCTCACGATGATATTGATGATCAAATTTATGAAATAGATGAGGATTATTATATGATTAAACATATTTTTGATAGTGTTAGATATAAAACTTTAATTCATCATCCAAGTACAAATCTAAAATTAATGTTATCAATTTGTGATAAATGGGGTGTACCTGACTGGTTAATATCAGATATTCACAAAAAACTTGTAACAAATGAAAAACTTAATACAATTAATGAGTTTTTAAATAATTTAGATAATAATGAAGTAAAACAATGTAAATTATGTCATACTGGTTTTAAACCTAATGAAAATAAAAAAGATAGCTGTAAAACACATTTATTAGGATTTTATGAAATAACAAATAAATTTAGATGTTGTGGTAAAGGTATAGATGAACCATGTTTAGTTGGGTATCATGTAGAAAAATGTAAATTACATTGCTATCCAGCAATTCTACAAAATTTGCCTGATAATATTTTTAAACCATAGGAGATTTATTTAGCATAAGCTAATTGACCAAAACCATTTTTAACTCTAATTACATTATATCCAAGGGCATAAATATTAAGTAAACCATTTGTTTTAGATGTTATACTTATACTTTTTTTTTGTAATCTAGAAAAATTACATACTCCTGATGGTTGATGTTCTTCTGGATATAAACTAAATGAGTAAACATTTATACCTAAATCTGGAGATGATTTATGATGTTGGTAGGGAATAATATAGTTAAAATAAGTATTATTTCTTTCAGAAATTCTGGCTTCTTCATTTAAATAAATTCTAGCAAAAGATATATTACTTAATGTTCCAGATTTTCCTAAACTAAATGCGATATCATCTTCATCTAAACTTCCATCTATTATTGTGCCTTCAGATGCTAAAGTTATTCCAGATGCATTATTTGTAAAGTCAGTAAATTTATCACCAACATTATTACTATAATTTCTTCTCACAATCCAAAATAATTCTTTTATTGGATGATAAAAATCTAATTCAATGTTTTCATTCTTTCCGTTATTAACTTTAATATTTTCTTGAGATTGTAAAGTTTCAATAAGATAATCATAATTATATTTTTTTAAATTTGTTTTTTCTTCTTCATCTAAAAAAATGTAGTCACAGCTTAATGACACATTAGACAAATTTCCAGATAAATTGTTAGTTGTTCTTTGATTATCATTGTTAACAAAATAACAGTTTTCCAATGTTTCAAATTCTATCTGAAATTCTACATCATTATATTCAAGACTTAATAATGGTATATATAAACTAGGATGTCTAAAAAAAGAAAACATTAATGGTATTTGTAAATCATGAGTAGTATTTGTATTTAAACCATTTCTACTACCATCAGAACCTTTAGTACCAACCATTTTATCTAACATTGATTTTTTATTATTATTATAAAATAATTCAGCCCATACATACATCCATGTTGAATATAATTCATCTATAATCTGACTTCCTATTTTTAATTTAATGTTTTTAATTAATCTAAACCCTACACGGTTAACCCATTTACTTTTATTTTCAAAAGTATCATGATAATAATATAAACCATAATTTTGGAATTCTTGTTTAGTATTAATGTTAGGTAATGTAACTTTTAAAAAACATGGACCAAGCAAATCTCCATTTTTTGAAATTTTACAAATAGATGTTCCACCAAAATTATTTTCTCCAAATAATGACTGTTCCATTGTTTCAATAGCAAAATAGGCATGTCTTTTAAATACAATATTAAAAAAACTAATTTGTGGTCTACTAGTTAGATATTCGTCCTCTTTTCCAAATGAAACTAATTGTAATATTGATCCATTCATCAATTATTATATATATAAATATTATATTTTATTTATATATATTTTTGTTAATATATAGTAAAAATTTGTAAATTTAACAATTTAGTTAGAGTAGGCAAGACCTCCCATACCAGAGGCAACTCTGAGTACATTATAACCGTGAGCCATAACAGTGGCTGTACCAGCAACTCTTGAAGTCATGTTTAATTCAGCATTATCGATTCTGGAGAAATTGCATGTACCTGATGGTTGATGATCTTCTGGGGTAAGGGCAAAGGAGTAGCAGTTAATACCAAGATCTGGTTTGCCAGTGTGGTGTTGGTATGGTTGGACATAGTTGAAGTAATCGTTAACTCTTTGGGCAAATCTGTCTTGACCATTAAGTTTAAGTTGAGCATTAGTTACATTTGATGATGTACCAGCAGCAGTTGAGGTGGCATCACAGAAGTTAGTGAATTTGTCACCAGTATGGGCGGAAGCTGCTTGTTGGACAACCCACATAAGTTCTTTAACTGGATGGTTAAAGTTTAATCTAATGTTGTTACCAGATGAAGCAGTAACTGATGATTCTTGGGTTTGGACAGTTTCGATAAGGTATTCATGTGGGTTTTGGGCAAAAGTTTTTCTTTCTTCGGTATCAAGGAACATGTAGTCACACCATAATGAGGTATCTGATAAATCACCAGATAAAGCAGTACTATCATCGTCTGAGCATTCAAGGGCGGAGGAGAATTCAATATGAATTTCAACTTCGTGGTATTGAAGGGCGATGAGTGGGAGAGCAAGGCCGGGGTTTCTGCAGAATGAGAACATAAGTGGGATGTGTAATCTTCTAAATGGATCGCTATTACTGCCGTTATCAGTACCAAGATTGTGTTGAGTTACTTCAGTAGCAAGAGTACCATCAACTGCTTTTTGACCAATAATTCTACCAAGGATTGATTTTTGAGCAGAGGTGTATGTAAGTTCAGTCCATACATGCATCCATAATGAATAATGTCTATCGATCATTTGACCACCGATTCTGAGTTCAACTTGTTTAAGAAGTCTGAAACCGACCCGGTTAACCCAAAGTTCACCTGAATTTTGTGCTGGGAGACTGGTTTCAACATAGCATGGACCTAAGAGATCACCGTTTCTTGAAACTTTGCATACGACTCTGTTACCAAAGTTGGAAGTACCATTAAGGGTTTGTTCCATTGATTCCATAGCAAAATTAGTGTGTCTTCTGTAGACAACTTTAAAAAATGTAATTTGTGGGTTACCTGTGAGGTAAACATCTTGTGCACCATAGGCAACGAGTTGCATTAAAGCACCTGCCATATATCTTGTTATAGAAAAAAAATTAAAATATTTTATTTTTCAAGGATAAAAATAAAATATTTTGTTTTTTTTTAAATTATTTTTTATTTTTTATATATTTTGATTAATACAATGTTAAAATTAAAAAAAATATGTAACTTAAAATTTAGTTAGAGTATGCGAGACCACCCATACCAGAGGCAACTCTGAGTACATTGTAACCGTGAGCCATTACGTGAGCGGTACCGGCGGCAGAAGCTGGGGTAACAATTTGTAATTGGGCATTATCGATTCTTGAGAAATTACATGTACCTGATGGTTGATGATCTTCCGGTTTAAGAGCAAAGGAGTAAGCATTAATACCAACATCTGGTTTGCCAGTGTGGTGTTGTAATGGTTGGACATAGTTGAAGTAATCGTTAACTCTTGAGGCAAATCTATCTTGACCGTTAAGTTTGAGGATGGCTGAGCTAACATTTGAAACAGTACCAGCAGTTGATCCATCAGCATTAGCAAAATCTGTGAATGGATCACCACCTGGGGCTGTTCTTCTGACACACCAGATAAGTTCTTTAACTGGGTGGTTAAAGTTTAATCTAATGTTGTTTGTGGCAGAAGATGAGACTGATTCTTCTTGAGTTTGGACGGTTTCGATGAGGTATTCGTGTGGATTTTGAGCAAAAGTTTTTCTTTCTTCGGTATCAAGGAACATGTAGTCGCACCATAAAGATGTATCTGAAAGAGAACCAGATGCTGAACCATCTTGAGCACAGTCGTTAGCACTGGAAAATTCAATATGGATTTCGACTTCGTGGTATTGGAGAGCAATAAGTGGAAGTGCGAGACCTGGGTTTCTGCAGAAAGAGAAAAGAAGTGGGATATGTAAAGTTAGAGCTGCACTGGCATTAGTGTCACTTCTGTCAGGACCATCAGTAGCAGTAGCACCTACGATTTTATCTAAAAGAGCTTTTTGGTCTGTGGTGTGTGAAAGTTCAGTCCATACATGCATCCAAGTTGAGTATTGTCTATCGATCATTTGACCGCCAATTCTGAGTTCAACTTGTTTAAGGAGTCTCCAGCCAACACGGTTAACCCATTGTTCACCTGAAACTGCTGGTAAAGTAGTTTGAACGTAGCATGGACCTAAGAGATCACCGTTTCTTGAAACTTTGCATACGACTTTGTTACCGAAATTGGAAGTACCGTTAAGGGTTTGTTCCATTGATTCCATAGCAAAATTAGTGTGTCTTCTGTAGACAACTTTGAAAAAAGTAATTTGTGGGTTACCTGTGAGGTAAACATCTTGTGCACCATAGGCAACGAGTTGCATTAAAGCACCTGCCATATACCTTATTATAGAAAAAAATTTTAGAATATTTTTTTTTAATAATTATTTATTTTAATTCAAAAAGTTTATATTTATTAAAAAAAAAATTAAATATTTTTATAAATTTTAAAATTTACTATACTAAATATTATTTTTTAAATATTTTTTATAAATTTAGTATTAAAAAGATTGTAAATATTATATAATAATGTCCATAAATTTTAAAATTAAAAAGGACATAAGTAAATCTAATTGCACAATCAAAGAATCTAATACTTTAGAAAAAAAGTATAAAAATAAAATAAATAATTTTAATAAAAATTATAAAAATAATGATAAATTAAGGTTAAAATTAGATAAAGTTAATAATCAATTAAAAAAAATTGAGGAAGATAGAGAAAATAATATAATTGTCGATTTAAATTTAAGAGCTAAATTATTAGATCAACAAAAAGAATTAGAAGATGAAATAAATAATAATGAAAACATGGTAGATGAAATGAATTATTTTGATGATGTTGGTGAATTAATTAATCAATATTATAACTCAAGAGATTCAAATAATAAAGTGGTCGAATCAAAAAACATTTTAGATTTTTTTAACAAAGAAAAAATAGAAGAAACAAATATATCAGATAAAGAAAAATTATTTGCCAAATATTGCCAACTTGTAGAAGGGATTAAAATTAATAAAGATGATGGGAAAAATAGAATAATTTATTGTGAATGTTGTAATATTGAAAAAATATTAGATATTTCAAAGTCATCATATATTTGCCCCCAATGTGGTGATATGGAATTAATAATTATAGATGAAGATAGACAAATTAAAGACTATTCTCCATATAAAAGAATTAATCATTTTAAGGAATGGTTAAACCAATTTCAAGCAAAAGAAACTACAGATATTTCAGAAGAAATTTTTAAAGATATTATAAAAGAAATTAACAAAATGAGAATAAAAGAATATACAGAAATAACAAGAGACAGATTACAAGGTATTCTTAAAAAATTAGGTTATAATAAATTATATGAACATATCCCATTTATTATTAATAAACTTACAAATATTCCAGCTCCAAAGATTGATCCTATTTATGAAAAAAAATTTATTAACATGTTTGTTCAAATTCAAGAACCTTGGGAACTATATAAACCGAAAGGTAGAAAAAACTTTTTATCATATCCTTATATATTGTATAAATTTAGTGAATTATTAGAATTAGATCATTTATTAAATTATTTTCCGATGCTTAAACCTAGTAAATTAATGGAACAAGATAAAATTTGGAAAAGATTTTGTGAACATTTAAAATGGGAATTTTATCCTACAACTTAATTATTTAAAGGATTACTTTAAATATTGTTATAATGAGTCAAACAATTGTTCCAATTATACCAAATGACCAAAAATTTGTTTGTTTATCATTTTTAAGTGATAAAGAAGTTTCAACTACTACAGGAATTCGAATCGGAGGTGTTTTTGATACATATGAAAAAGCATGTGCCCATGCTGAAAAAGTTAGGGAATTAGATATATATAACCATGTTTTTGTTGGATCTATGGGTGAATGGTTACCATATGACCCAGATGCTACTGATTCTACAAAAGTAAAAGATTCAGATTATCTTAACGACGAACTTAACAAATTAATGAAAGGAAGAAAAGAAAATCAAGAAAAAGCAAATTTTTTACATGAACTTCGAAAAACAACAGAAATGGCAAAAAATATTAATACAAATATTGATATTAAGAATAAAAACAAAAATGAATTAGAAGGAAAATTAAAGAAAGCTAAAAATGAAAAAGAACTTCAAAGTATTACAAATAGTATTGAAAATTTAGATTCACAAATAAAAAAAATGGAAGAAAGATTAGCAGAATGTACAACAAATGAACAACATTTGAGACAAAAAATTAACTAATATTAATATATAATAATATATCATATATTAATATGTCAGGATCTGTAATAATTTTATATAAAAAAAAGTTAAAAACTATTAAATTAGATAAAATTAGTAATGATAATTTTTTAGATTTACATTTTTTTAATTTATTAAAAGCTATTATTTTTGAAAAAACTAAAATTGAAGTGAAAGTAGAAGATATTTTTTCTCTAGTAATACCTAATCATATAGAAATTGTTAAAACAAATACTTTTTTTAATTTTTCAGAATTATATAGAGTTGTTTTTCAAAATAATATTAAAATTTTTGAAGAAATGGTTTTTTCAAATTGTAAAAAATTGAGATATATAGTTTTTTCAAATAAAAGT